>Ga0209066_10000637_pt1 | contig 50233 bp, 45 predicted proteins | sample All_14_2_FD_187198 | JGI IMG/M metagenome (GOLD analysis project Ga0209066, IMG submission 187198) | Freshwater microbial communities in response to fracking from Pennsylvania, USA - Allegheny Zone_MetaG_DW_15 (SPAdes) (version 2) ... | reverse complement strand
TTCCACATAGAAGGGCAGGGACAACAAAGCCGGATCGCTCGGGCGCTGCGGATGGCCCATGCTGAACGCCTCGTGACCGGTCGGCTTATGGCCGTTCACAACGGAGTCGAACATTGGGATGAAGCCGCGATTGGTGCGTTGGTCCATGATCCGGCGTTTGGTTTCCTCCGGCTGTTCGAAGAAGCGTTCGCCAAAGGCATAGGCATCGGCAATCACGGATTCCGGGACCCCGTGATTGACGAGCTTCATGAAGCCGTAAATCCTGGCGGCCTCGCCCACCTCCTGCACGACGCGCCGTTTCTCTGTCGTGTCGTCACCGCGCAGCAGGGCGATGTCGATCGTCGGGATTGCGTAATTCATCACGTCCTCCCAGAGGGTCATTTCGCCTGGATTTGCGGGTTGAACGCGTTGGTCATCATGTCCGACGCGGGGATGACCTGCGGAATTTTGTCGGCGGCCTTATAGAAGGCCATGCTGTCATCCCAGATCTTCTCGGACATCCACATCAACCCGTGTTCGTCGGTCTCCTTGCTCCTGGCGAGCGGGTTCTGGATGCGCAGCCGCCAGGCAAGCTTGTCGGCACGCTCAATCTGGCCGGGATAGGCATCGACCAGGGCGACGGCCTCCTCCGGGTTGGCCAGGATGAACTGCAAACCTTTACCCACGGCGCGCAGGAAGTGTTTCACAAGCTCCGGATCGTCCTTGATGGTCTTGCTGGTGGTAAAGATCACATCGCCATAGGACGGCACGCCATATTCCTGGAAGCGGACGGCTTTCCACACCTTGCCGCGCAGATTGGCCGGCGCGTCCGGTTTCGCGGCTTCGATTTCAACCTGATAGGTCTGGTTGTGCAGCATGCCGCTGAAGTAATCGACTTTGCCGATCAGCAGGGGTTCGGCATTGGCAAGCACGGTTTCGATCTTCACCTTGCTCATATCGACGCCGTTCCTTTCGGCCAGGGCCTTCAGGAACATCTCGCCATCGGCCTGGATGCCGATTGTCTTGCCTTCCATATCTTTGGGCGTGGGGTCCGGATCGCCCGGGTTCGCCAGCGTGATATAGGATAGGGGCAATTCCTGCAGCAGCGTGCCGATGGCCACGATATCGATCGGCTGCGGCGCCAGGCGAGCAAGAAATACCTGGGATCCACCATGGATGCCGAAATCCGCCTGCCCAGCGCCAACCGCAGGGACCGAGTTCTTGCCGGGGCCACCGTCGACGAGACTGAGCTTAAGCCCCTCTTCCGCAAAGAAACCTTTGGCATCAGCGGCCATCAGCGCCGAATATTGGCCATTGCGCAGCCAGGCGAGGGCTACGCGCACCTCTTTCAGTGGCGCCTGGGCAAATGCGGGCGCACCGGCACCCACCAGGATAGCGAAGCCAAGTGCCAGACCGGCGAGCCGGCGTGTGTTCTTCATCGAAGGCGTACCTTTCCTATGGGGGGAGAGTGGACGGAAACCATGAGGGGGGGGCGGCTATCGATAGGTGCTCCAGCTAATTCGACGACCGACGAACTGAAGGAACATGTAGATGCCGAAAGACATAAGGGCGGCGAGCAGGGCAACGGCGTAGACTTGATCGCCGCGATACTGGGCCATGGCCCGATTAATCACGAAGCCCAGGCCTGAGGAGGAGATCATCCATTCGGCCGCGACCGCTACGACGATGCTGCTGCTGCCCACGATTTCCTGTGCGGCAATGATGAATGGCAGCGCATAGGGCATCCGAACCTGCCAGAATACCCGCCAGGGTCCGGCATTCAACACATGCATGCGATCCAGCACCACTTGGTCGACCGATTGCAGCCCGCGGACCGTGTTGACCAGGACCGGGAAAAAACCGGCGATGCAGATGATCGTGACCTTCGAAACCATGCTGTCGCCACTGGCCAAGGCCAGCACGGTCGCCAGCGCAACATAGGGCACGTTTCGAATTGCCACGGCGGTCGGCATGACCAGGCCCCGCAGCATGGGCAGCAGGGTCAGGATCATCGCCAGACCGATGCCCACCAGATTGGCGCAGACAAAGCCCAGAAGTGCGGCGGACAGGGTCAATAACAGATGCTGCCAGATCATCTCCCGATCGGCGATGAGCGTTGCAAGAACCTGTTCCGGCCGCGGTATCACAAATTCGGGCAGTCCCGACAGCAGGATCGCCAGATACCAGAAGCCCAATATGGACAGCATTGGCAGCGCGATGCGAAGCAGCCGGCTTGCAATAGCCAGCGCCGACGCAATCAATCGGATCCGATTGGTCCTGCCGGGTGTTTCTAGTCCAGTAGCGGTCTGAAAGGTCATGCCGTCATCGCCTGGGAAGGGTTGTCGAAGAGCAGGTGCCGAATACGGGTGGTAAGCTCCACAAATTTTGAATCGGCTCGGAAATCCGCCCTGCGTGGACGCGGCGTGCCGACGGAGATGTCCGCGATGATGCGCCCCGGAGCCGGGGAGAAGACGAGAACGCGATCGGCTAGCATCACCGCTTCATCAATGTGATGGGTTACGAAAAGCGTGGTCTTCGGACGCCGCCGTAAGGTTTCGCCGAGCCAGATACCCAACTCTTCCCGTTTCATTTCATCCAGTGCCGAGAAGGGTTCATCCATCAGCAGGACGTCGGGATCATGGGCAATCGCGCTGGCGAAATTCACCCGCTGGAGCATGCCGCCCGAGAGTTGCCCTGGCAGCTTCATCTGATGCTCCCCCAATCCGAAATCAGCCAGCAGCGCAGCCGCATCGAATTGATTTCGCCGGGTGATGCGTTGGGTGACCCGGACATCCTCTATGGCGCGCTTCCACGGCAGGACTGCAGGGCGCTGCGACACCAGCCCGATTTTCAACTGTCTGCGCGCCTCCGAAGGAGGCTGGTCGCCGATATGAACCGTTCCGGTGCTTGGCTGGTCGAGATCGGCAGCAAGGCGCAGAAGCGTGGACTTTCCGCAGCCGGAAGGTCCGACCAAGGCGACGAACTCCCCGGCTGCAACCTCGAAATTTATCGGGGCAAGCGCCTGCATTACGCCAAACCGTCGCGAAACGTTGCGATAGCCAATTGCTAGGGACATGGCGAATGCCCCTTGCCGATGCAGAATGCCCGGATAGGTCGTCCAGTCGTCCAACAAGAAGACATATTCCAACCTCTATGCGCCATTGACCCCGTTCAGCAGCCGTGATAGCCGGCATTATGCTTATTTTTTGAGCAGTTTTATTTCAGCCAAAAAAATAGGCATAACGCAGGCAATCATGAAAAACGCCCGCCGTCAACCGACGAGGCCCGGGATTTTTGACAAGCCGCCCCATCGGGCAGCCAGCGCTGGCGTCCGCTTTCAGTAATTCCCGTATGGAAGGAATGAGCCGGTGATATTAGTGGCAATGCACCCGGCCGGTGGCTGTTTCCATATGGCAGCATTGGCGGGGGGCAGGGAGCTTTTAAGGCATCCGCCCCCATGCGCGAAGACAGGCCCTGGTGGAATGAATTTGAAATTCGCTACGGTGCCGCCGGAAGAAAGATGCGAAACGCAAATTCACAGCGTCAGCCGCTCAATGCCGCTGCCGTCGACAGCGGTGCGCGTGTTCAGAGCCGAATTGCCGTTTCCTCCTTTGCGGTGCGGATCACCATCATAGTGTAGAAGCGCGCGACATTGGTCTGTTCGCGGAACAGCCGGTCGCAGAGCGCATCGAACTCCTCCATATCCGTCAGACGCAGCAGCAGAACGACATCGGCCTCGCCCGTCACGGCATAGGCCTGGGTTACGGCGTCTTCCTGTGTCGCAAGGTCCAGGAAGCGGCGCATATGCTGATCGCCATGCAGGTTCAGCTCCACCGTCACCAGCGCCTTCAGCCCGCGCCCGGTCCTGGCTGGATTCAGGATGGCGACGATGCGGTCGATGATGCCGGCGCCGCGCAGTCGCCTTATGCGCCGCAGACAGCTGGAGGGGGACAGCCCCACCTCCTCCGCCAGGGAGGCATTGGTGCGGGATGCATCATGCTGCATCAGGTTCAGTAGCTTCCGGTCGATCCTGTCCATGCGCACAGCTTGCAATAAAATTGCGTGAAAGCGCAATAATTGACCGCATCTGCGAAGCGGTTTGCGCTACAGAAGGCTGGAAGGAAGGAGCGCCCCGGCATGAACCTGATCCGCCTGGCCGGCCGCAAGGCCCTGGATACGTTGCAGATATATTGGGAGCTGGTGCGCATTGTCGTACCCGTCACCCTGGCCACACAGCTTCTGTCGGAGTTGGGCGTGATCGCGGCGATTGCGCCTGCGCTCTCGCCCGTCATGGCCTTGTTCGGCCTGCCACCCGATCTGGGGCTGGCCTGGCTGACCGCCATGCTGGTGGGAATCTGGAGTGCGGTGCCGCTGATTTTCGTGCTGGTTGATCCGGCCAGCCTGACGGTCGCGGATATCACCATCTTTTCCTCCCTGATCCTGTTTGCCCATGGGCTGCCCATTGAGCAGAAGATCATCCAGAAGGCAGGACCCGGCTTCATCGTGACGACGCTGCTGCGCGTTCTGGGTGGCGCGCTCTATGCCGTGATCCTGCATCAGATATGTACTGCGACGGGCTGGCTGTCCGAACCGCTGCACCCGACCTGGATGCCGATGAGCGGGGCAAGTGATTGGCCGGGCTTCTTCCTTGGCCTGATCGAAACCCTGTTCTGGATGCTGATCATCCTGGTGGTACTGGCCTGGGGGCTGGATTTCCTGAAGCATTCCGGCCTGATGACGCCGGTGAACCGCGCCTTGGACCCGGTGCTTGGCCTGTCCGGCATCAAAGGGGAGGCGCGGCCCTTCACCGCCATCGGCCTGTTCCTGGGCATCTCCTATGGCGGCGGTTTGCTGATCCGGGAGGCGCGGGCGGGCAGCATTTCCCCCCGCCAGATTTTCGCCTCCTGCGTTTTCATGGGTTTCGCCCATGGCATCATCGAGGACACGCTGATCGTGATGGCGCTTGGGGCCGATTTCTCTGCGGTACTCCTGGGGCGGATCGCCTTTGCTATGGCCGCGACCGCCCTGATCATTCGGCTGCTGCGCCGTGCGCCGGATGATCTTTTCTTCGCCTGGCTGTTCGTACGGCATCAGCGGGCCTGAGTTGGACCGGTGGAGGCTATGGAAGCGGGGCCGGTCGACCCCGCTTCGCAATGCGGCTTATTTCGGAAGCGCACCGGCCCAATCGGCGATGGCATTGGCGGTTTCGATTGGCTTTTCCGCTGGCAAGGCATGGCTGGCGCCGGGGATGACAGCGACGGTGACGCGATCCCCGAACTCATCCTTCGCTTCCATGCGCGAGGATTCCGGGCGGAACGGATCGGAGCCGGCCTGAAGGTCGAGCATCGGGGCCGTGCCGCCCGCCCACCAGGACGCCCGGTCGGTGATTTTCCGCGCGGCGCGCTGGCTGACCGTCACATCCTGATGCCACCCTTCCAGCCAGGGCGTCGGATCGTTGCCTTCTGCGAAGAAGGCTAGCCGCAGCCCTGCCAGCTTTTCCTCCCGCGTTGATTTGGGGTCGTTGATCGTTGTGATCGCATCCGACAATTCCTTGGGCCAGGTCTTCGCCCCGCCGGCAAGCAGCACCACGCCGCGGGTCATCGCCGGATGGTCGGAGGCGATGGTCTTGGCGATCCACTGGCCATAGGCATGCCCGGCGATGACGGCCTTGCCGCCTTCCGCCGCGATCACGGCGGCGAAATCCTTACCGAAATCGTGAAAGGTCACGCCTTCCATCGGGCCGTGCGATCCACCTATGCCGCGCGGTTCCGGCAGGGCTACGCGATAGCCGCGCTCCGCCAATCGGTCTGCCAGCGGGCCGAACTCCGCCGTGCCACGCCCGGTCGAAGCGATCACCACGATCAGGGGACCGTCGCCACGAACCGAATATTCGATAACGGCATCGCCATTCTTCACGCTTCGGGTTTCAGCCTCGGCGGCATGGGCTGACATGGTGTAGGCTAATCCAAGCGCCGCCAGCGCCGGAAGCAATCGTATCGCGAACATCAGGTTCCTCCCTTTTCATATTGTCCGATTGTCTGGGCGCGGAAGACCGGCATGCCGCAGCAGGCGGCGCGCCGCCATTCTGCCCGGGCGCCGCGCCGGGCAGTGGAAAGCCGAATATGGATGGATGCCCGGGAAGGGCGGGGCGCGGCCCCACAAAGGATGTCGTCCGGGAACGCGCGGCCCGGTCAGTCCGGCAGGGCGCCGGATTGCCGGGGCGTAGTGGTAATGGCCGACAACCAGCTGGCTGCGATCAGGCTTTGCATACGTCTCTCCCCAATATTATTCTGTTGGGAAGAGATTATATCATAAAGATAGCTTTATCAATTTTTAAAAAGCTAGTTATATCACTTTTATGACCAATCAGGACAGAAGCTTCATGTCGATCCGCACCTTGTCGCCGCGATAGATGCCGTCCGCCACCAGGACCAGAACGCCCTGGTCGTCGATGGCGAGCCGCAGCACGCGCACGATCGGATCGTTCAGCGGAATTTCCAGCAGGGTTGCGGTCTGTAGGTCTGCCGTGGACACCGACAGGATCTGGCGCGCATCGGCCAGCTTGACCTGCGGCAAATCCGCCACCAGCTTCAGCGCCGTGGTGCGGTGGTAGTCTTCCTCCGGGATCAGGCGGTCCACCCGCTCGTCGATATAGACATCGGCAAGCAGGAAGGGCTGTCCTTTCCTGCGGTGCAGGCGCTGAAGGTGACGGTAGGACGGCGCGACCTTGCCATGCTCGTATTCCGACTGGTCCAGCCTGGCCCCCATGTTGTCGGACAGGACCAGGATTTCGGCATCGGCGCGCGACATCAGCAGACCGTTCCAATCGGTCTTCACTTCGCACCACAGATCCCGTTCGGGCCGGCTGCGTACAAAGGTTCCCTTGGCCCGGAAGCGTTCGATCAGCCCTTCCTTCTCGATCTGGTCCAGGGCCTGACGGATCGTCATCGTCGCCACGCCGCATTCCTGCGCGAGTTGTTCCACCGTGGGGATACGCTCGCCGACGATCCATTCGCCGCTATCGATCCGACGGCGGAACAGGGATGCGAGTTGGATATAGCGGGCGACCGAACTCTTATCGAGCAGTTTCGGCGTCGCGCCGGATTGAGCTGCACCCTTGGGCAAACGATTCTCCCGAAAGTTGAAATACGGATCACAGTCCTTTGGGCTAAAGGAATTCTATAGATATATGAGTTTTCGCGATATTGCCTAAAAATCGTCAACCGTGATCGGACTGAGCCATGATCAATGCCGGGCTTTCGAACAACCGCTCACGCGGACCGGGCAGATGGCAGGTCACCCCCTGCGGCAAGGGGATGCGATGTGCGTTCAAGGTCATCGCCACCATGGAGTAGTAGCCGATGACCGCCGTCAACTCGACCACGCCAACCTCGCCCCAGCGTTCAACAATCGCGTCGTAGACGTCTTGTTCCGCATCGCCGCGCAGCAGAATCTGCCGACAGTATTCATACACTTCGGCCGCCGCCAGATCGGCGGCGAATGGGGGGGCTCGGCCGGTGCGGATTGCCTCCGTCCAGTCGGCGCTCATGCCCAGGCGCAGGGCATCGGCCTCGTGGATGGCCCATTCCAGCTCGCAGTTCCAGCGCCTTGCCGTCAACAGGATCGCCAACTCGTTCAGATGGGCGGGCAGGCTGGTTTCAAAGCGTAATACCCGGCCAAGCTGCTGCCAGCTATCAGCCAAAGGGGGGCTGTGCAGCGCCGCGCGCAACGGACCGACCAGCACGCCGCGCGGGCCGGATATGATCTTGTCGAACACCGCGCGCTGGTCGGGCGACATGGTGTCGGGGACGGGCAGGGAAATACGGGCTGACTGTGACATTACTAAACCTTCGCCAAGTCTAGGGCGGCGAGAATTTCGTCCGTATCCGCTCCCAGCAGGGGCGGCGCACGGTCGAAGCTGAGCTGCGCTTCCGTGAAACGCAGCGGGGAAACCACCTGCGGCACGCTGCCGGCCAGCGGGTGGGGAAGCTGCTGCAGCATGGCGCGATGACGGATCTGCGGCTCGGCCAGGACATCCGGCACGGTGTTGATGGGCGCACAGGGGATTTTGCGGGCAACCAGCTCGTCGCGCCAGTCGACCAGATCGCGCGTGGCGAGGCGTTCGCAGATTTTCGGGTGCAGCAGGGCAAGGTTGCGAACGCGCGCGACATTGGTCGCGAAACGGGGGTCGTCCGCCCAGTCAGGCGCGCCCAGCGCCGCGACGAAGCGCGCGAACTGCTCATCATTGCCTACCGCGATGACGATATGGCCGTCGCGAACCGGGAAGATGTCCTGGGGCTGGATGTTCGGGTGCTTGTTCCCTTTGCGGGCCGGAACCGCACCGGATACCAGATGGTTCATGGCCTGGTTCGACAGCATGGCGGTCGCCACGTCCAGCATGGCCAGATCGATATAGTCGCCCCGTCCGGTCTGATCCCGACGGGCAAGCGCCGCCAGGACGCCGACGGTGGCATACATGCCGGTCATGATGTCGATCACGGGCACGCCTACTTTCTGCGGCCCGGCACCGGGCTCGCCATCGGGCGCGCCGGTGACGGAGAGCAAGCCGCCCATCGCCTGGATCATGAAGTCATAGGCCACGTCATCGGCCATCGGCCCGTCCTGACCGAAGCCCGTGATTGAACAATAGATCAATCGGGGGTTGAGCTGGCGCAGGGCTTTCTGATCGAGCCCATGGCGCGCCAGCGTGCCGACCTTGAAATTCTCCAGCAATATGTCGCTGCGCGCGGCCAGCGCCTTGATGACGGCCTGTCCTTCGGACGAGGCCAGATCCACCTCAATCGATTTCTTGCCGCGGTTGACCGAAAGATAATAGCCGGATTCGCCGGTTTCCTTGCCGTCCCGGTCTTTGAGATAGGGCGGGCCCCAGCGGCGGGTGTCATCACCTGATCCGGCGCGCTCGACCTTGATTACCTCCGCGCCCAGGTCGGCCAATACCTGCCCCGCCCAGGGGCCGGCCATGATGCGGCTGAGATCGAGAACACGGATATGCGATAGCGGGCCGCTCATCGGGATGTCTCCGGAAAGAAAAGTGCGCCACGGGTAATGTCGGGCGTCTGCCCCGCCTGATCGTCAACAATGGCGGTGGCCCGTACGGAAGGGCGTCGGAAATGCGGTTCGACTGCCTGCGCCAGGGCAGGGAAGGCCGCGCGCCAGTCGCAATCGGGCCAGCGGAAATCGAGCTGCCCCAATGCGGCCAGCAGCGCGATGTGACCTATGCCGAAGGGGGCGGCGGCCAGTTCCGGGGCCTCCGCGTCAAGGCGGTCCATGCAGGTCCGGACCTTGGTCAGGAAAGAGGCGCAAAGGGCGGGTGACACTTGGCCTTCGCGCGCAAGTTCGTTGCGCCAGAGCAGCAGGATGTCGGTCAGCCCGTCAGCCAGCGCTTGCCAGCGCAGATGAAGCAGACGCGGCTGCCACCCGGTCGGGAAAAGTCCGGTGCCTGCCATGGCGTCCAGATATTCGCAGATCACCCGGCTGTCGAAGATGGCCAGTCCGTCGTCGGTGATCAGCGCGGGTATCTTGCCCAGCGGATTGTCTTTCAGCACGGCGGGGTTGGGCGGCAGGTTCGCCGCCACGACCGACCGTTCCAGCTCTACATGCCGTAACAAATCCGTTTCATGCAACGTGATCATCACCTTGCGAACGAAGGGCGAGCGAGGCGACCAGTGAAGCTTCATTCCCGCATCTCCAATGCCGTCAGAAAGCCGCTTATCGCCGCATTCACGGCCGTCGGCTGTTCAAAACAGGGCACATGGCCCGCCTGATCGATGGTTTCGAAACGCGCCTTTGCGATCCGTCCGGCCATGTCCGACATTGTGGCGGGCATCGCCCCGTCATCCCGCCCCGCCAGCAACAGGGTTGGGCAGGATATGGCCGGCAGCACATCCGCCAGGTCATAGGATTTCAAGGCGTTGGCACATAGCGCGAAGCCGTCGAATGCCGTCGCGGCGATCATGGCCTGCAATCGCGACCGCAGCCGGTCGGCATCGGGGCCGGTCAGCCATCGCCCGGCCGTTTGGGTGGCAAAGGCTGCCATGCCGTCGCGCCGCGCCGTTTCGATCCGGTCGGACCAACTGGTGTCCGCGCCAGGGGCGGAGCGCGCTTGACCATCCAGGAAAACAAACCCGTGAAAGCGGTCAGGTGCCAGACGATAGGCGGCAAGCCCCGTCGGCACGCCCATGGACAGGCCCGCATAGACACAGCGGGCGATGTTGTAGTGATCCATCAAGGCGCGTACATCCGCGCCCAGCCGTGCGAAGTCTATCGGCCCGGCCCCGATATCCGACCCGCCATGGCCGCGCTGGTCGTAGCGCAGGATGTTCCAGGTCGAAGCGAAGGCGGCAGCCTGCGCGTCCCAGATCGACAGATCGGTCGCCAGGGAATTCGAAAAAACGAGCCAGGGCGCGTTGCCGCCCGGCCCGTCCAGGCGGCATCGCAGCATGCAGCCATCCACGCGAACCCGGTCCATCATCGTCCCTCGAACACGGGCGACCGCTTTTCCAGTACGGCCGCCGTCGCCTCCCGCGCATCGCGTGTCTTCATCAACTGCGTGCTGAATTGCTGTTCGATCTGATAGCCTTCATCGACAGGCAGGAACTCGATCTGGTTCAGGGCCTGCTTTCCCATTCTCAAGCCCAGCGGGGCTTTCCGTGCGATCCTGGCGGCCAGTGCACGCGCCGCAGGCAGCAATTCCTCGGGCTCCACGACCTCCTGCACGAAGCCCAGCCGCCAGGCTTCCGTCGCATCAATGGGTTCGCCCGTGAAGAACATCTTGCGCAACATGCCTTGGGGAATATGGCGGCCCAGATGGGCAGCCCCGCCACACCGCCCGACATTGATCTCCGGCATGCCGAAGCGGGCACGGGTTGAGGCGATACGGATATCGCAGACCGAGCTTAGCACCGCGCCAGCGCCCAGCGCCGGACCGTTGACCGCAGCAATGGTCGGCAACACGCAATCGCGGATCGATTTGAAACAGCGCCGCACAATGCGGGCGCGTGCCGGGTCCTCATCCACCGTGGCGGCCAGGAATTCCTTCAGGTCCAGCCCGGCGCAGAAGGCGCGTTCACCCGTTGCGGTAAACAGGATGCAATGAACATCCTTCCATTGGTCCGCGGCGTCGAAAGCATCCGCGATGGCGACATAGTCCGCCAGGGTGATTGCGTTGACGGGCGGGCAATCGATCACGATTTCCGCCACACCGTCGTTGAAACTGGTTCCGATACCCATACTCAACTCCCAGAAGTCATGAATGCCTGCTGTGGCGTATTAGCGCGGCAGGCCGACCGTGCTTTCCCCGCGCGGCGCGCCGTACCGGTTCACCAGCAAAGCGAGCAGGAACACACCGAGCCCCGCCAGGTCGGAAACGGTGCCGGGAATGACAAGCCCTAGTGCGGCGATCGCCATCAATCCCCGCGCGGGCAGGCTTATCTTGCCCACGAAATGCAACCAGCCTTCGCTTGCCGCGGCCATCAGCCAGATCGCAGCCACCACGGTTCCGACATCGTGCAGGATGTCGACAGGGTCCCCACGCAGGACCAGCGTCGGGTTGAACACGAAGATGAAGGGCAGAATGAAGTTCACCGATCCCAGGCGCATCGCCAGAAAGCCGGTACGCATGCCCTCTGTCTTGGCGATGGCCGCAGCCGAGAAGGCGGCCAGTGCCACGGGCGGCGTAATATAGGACAGCATGCCCCAATACAGGATGAACAGATGGCCCGCGACAGGGTCGATACCGATGCGCGAGAATGCCGGGCCAAGAACGATGGCCAGAAAGATGTAACAGGCGCTGACCGTCATGCCCATGCCAAGCACGAAGGATGTCGCCGCCCCACAGATCAGCAACAGCAGCGCATTGTCCCCGGCGAACTGCACCAATTCGCGCGAGAACGCCCCGCCGACTCCGGTATAGGAAAGAGCGCCCACGATCAGCCCGATCCCGGCAAGGACGCCGACGATATTGGCGATGTTGGCGATTGCGTCGTCCAGAAGCGTCAGCAGCGTGTCGACGCGCAAGCCACCCCGGCCCGTCGCCATCCGGTTCAGCGCGCTGGTACAGAGCAGCAGGGCCGTCGCATAGAACGGTGCCTGCGCTTCCAGGCCCAGCCCGACGATCAGATAAACCAGCAGGATCAGCGACAGCAGGAAGTGCCAGCCCTGGCGCAGCGTCGCCCACAGATCGGGCAGATCTTCCGCGCTTTGGCCTTTCAGCCCGTTGCGGGCGGCATAGCAATCCGTCTGAAGCATCAGCGCCAGATAGAACAGCACAGCCGGAATGATGGCCGCGATCATCACTTCGGAATACGGAACGTTCAGGTTTTCCGCCATGATGAAGGCTACCGCGCCCATTACCGGGGGCATCAGCGCGCCGCCGGTGGAGGCGCAGGCCTCCACCGCCGCGGCATAGCGCGGCGGATAGCCGAACTTCTTCATGGTGGGAATGGTGAGCTGGCCCGTAGTCACCACATTGGAAATGACCGAGCCGGACAGCGAACCGAAAAAGCCGCTGGACAGGATGGCGACCTTGGCCGGTCCGCCACGGCTTCGCCCCAGCAGGGCGGCGGCGAAGGCCATGAAAAATTCCCCACCGCCGGTCACGACCAACGCCGATCCGAAGAGCAGATAGCCAACCAACAGCCCCGCCACCACGCGCATCGGCACCCCGATGATGCTTTCGCTTCCCAAGGCATGCATCATCACCAGGCCAGGCAGATCGGTTGACGATCCCCACAGGAAGCCCGGCATCACATCGGCGAATAGTGGGTATAGAAAGAATGTGCCGCAGATCAGCAGCAGCACCAGCCCGCCGGCCCGCCGCAGCGCCTCCAGCACCAGAATGCAGAACACCCCGGAAACCAGTTGCCCCTCGATGGGGGCGACCATGTCCCAGCCTTCCATCAGGATACGTTCGCCATTCCAGGCCAGGAAACCCGCGGAAGCGAAAGCAAGAAGGCTGCACGCCCAGTCTACCGCTATGCCCAGGCGGCCCAACTCCAGCGGTCGGATCTGGAACAGCAGGCCCAGAAACGCGCCCGTAAGCAGATAGAAGTAGGATGTGTCCAGCAGCACAACCCCGGCGAACATCTGCGTATGGAACAGCCGGTCGGCGTTCAGCGCGATGGCCAGAAAGCCGACGATAAGCACCGCGGCACGCGTCGCGGGATGGGTCGTGCCGATGCGGGGTGCCTGGCCCTGATGGGGCAATTCATTCATTGGAACAACTCACCATGCAAGACCGGATGGTCGTCAGGATGCAGGAAGGGCGGAAGCAGGGAACGATCCGGCCCCGATGTGCCGCTGGGAATGCCCAGGCGTCGCATCGGATGCCGGTCCGTATCGGTCAGATACTATTTGGCGAAAGCCTGACCGCGGAATTCATCCCAGAAATCCGGCCAGTCCCCTTCGGCGCGGCCGGTTTTGGCGAAGGCGCTTCGCGCATCGGTCCAGGCAACCTTGACCGCCGCCATGCGCTTCAGGCGGGCGTCCTGCCAAGCCTGGGCCGCATCCGTCCAATAGCCCTTTTCCTTGGCATAGCGAATGGCGCCGTCATGCATTGGCGCATCGCCCGGCGGAAGGATGGATCTGGCGACTTCCCAATTCTTCGCCTCCGAGCTTGCATCCTTGAACAACTCGAAGCTTTCGTCGATTGCCTTTGCCAGATTGTAGACTTCGTCTTCCGTGGTCGTCGCATAGGTTACCAGCATCGGATAGCGGTAGCCGAGCAGCCAGACCGGCTTGTCGGAGGAGATGCCGGCACCAACCGTCTGCTTCACGGGTTCGGCGAAGCTGATGACATCGGTCGCGGCCTTCCAGCCTTTTTCATCGTCCGGCGAAAAGTTGAACCAGGTCATTCCGCGCGGAGAGGCTTCGATCTCGCGCGCGAAAGAGGAGGTTGGAACCATTCCCATGGCATCCAGATGGCCGGATAGAACGGCGTCCTTCAGAGCGCCATAGCTTCCGAACCAGATTTCCTGCACATCCTTGCGCGCCAGCCCACCAAAGGCGAGATAGGCGTCGGTCTTGATGTTCAGCGAGGGGTTGCCGCGCACGAAGCCGACGCGCTTTCCGCGCAGATCCGCGACTGTCTTGGCTCCAACATCGGCGGCGGCGATGATGCCGACTGCGGCGGGGCGGCCAAGCACGACCCGCAGGTCCTGCGGACCCCAGTTCGGATCGGAGAATTCATAGATTCCTTCGGCCGCGAAGAAGGTCTCGTTCGACAGGAAGCCGAATTTCGCCTTCTCGGTCTGCAGCGGCAGAAGCCGACCGATAGAGGTGCCGGAGGGCAAGACGCGGACGCGGGTGTCAAACTTGCTTTGAACCGCGTTGGCGATGGCGGAAGCCTCGGTATAACCGCCGGAGCCGACGTCATAGGCGCTCCAGATCATCGTGTCGGGCAGCTTCACATCGGATGCGGCGGCGCAGTGAATGCTTGCTGCAAAGGCAAGCGCGATGGCCCCGGTCAGGCCGGCAACTGGCTTGAACTTCATCGGGATTTCCCCCCTCCATGTTCTGTTATGTCACGACGGATATGGGCCTTGATCGAAGGCGCTCTCGCCGTCCGTGAATTCGAGATGGGCAAGACATAATATGTAAAAAGCTAGTTGTATAGCTTTTTGTGTTGATGCCGAGCCGGATCGATCATCCAACCCGTCACGGCCGCTGCCGCGCCGGCTCTATCGCATCTGCTGGAAAACCGGGCTGTCTTGTGTAAATAATAGACGATGGCTCGTAAGCTGGATGATATCGATACACGTCTGCTGGTCGAATTGCAGCGCGATGCAGGCCAGACCCAGCGCGAACTGGCCGAGCGGATCGGCCTGTCCCAGAATGCCTGCTGGCGGCGCATCAAATTGTTGCAGGAGGACGGCTTTCTGCTGGGGCAGACCGTGCGCATCAACCGCGAGGCGCTGGGGCAGGGGCTGGTCGTCTTCATGATGATCAAGACGCGGAACCACTCCGCGCAATGGCTGCAGGCCTTCCGCCAGCATGTGCTTGCGATTCCGGAGGTGACGGATTTCCACCGGATCGGCGGCGAATACGACTACATGCTGAAGGTCACCACATCGGATATGCGCAGCTATGATCGCATCTATCAGATACTGATCCAGAGCGTGGATCTGGAAAAGGTGACCTCCTACTTCTCCATGGAAGGGATTGCCGAGGGACGCCCGATCATACCCTGAATGATCGATCTGTGTCATAAATGCAGGATAAGCCGGTTCATTGGGTTGGAATCACAAAGATTGTCATGCCAGCCGCTATCTTCATCGAATAATCCCACGTCTGTCTTGGTAAAATCACTGTCCCATCATTGACACGGAATCGGGACGATGACCGCGCTGACGGATTTTCGCTGCTCGCTGGACCGCGAGGATATTGTCGAGTTTCTGCGGGCCGGGCTGATTGGCGACGGCATCGAAATCGACGGCGGATTTGGTCCCCGACGGTTGATCTATGCCGATTACGTGGCATCGGGCCGGGCGCTGCGCCCGGTCGAAAGCTTCGTGATGGAGCAGGTGCTGCCCTTTTATGCCAACAGCCATACCGAAGCATCCTTCTGTGGCGCGACCATGACCCGGATGCGCGAAGAGGCGCGGCGTATCATCGCCGGTCTGGTCGGGGCGGGGCCGGATGGGCATGTCGTCTTCTGCGGCTCGGGTGCCACCAGCGGCCTGAACCGGATTGCAGGGCTGCTTAGCCTGCGTGATCGGGTGCGCGACGGGCAGCGCATCGTCATCCTGCATGGCCCTTACGAGCATCATTCCAACATCCTGCCCTGGCGGGAGACCGGGGCGGAGATCGTGGAGGTTCCGGAAGCGGACGAAGGCGGGCCGGATTTGGCGGCGCTGGACACGGCGCTTGGGACGGCCGAGGGCTCCGACCTGATCGTCGGCTGCTTTTCGGCGGCGTCGAATGTGACGGGCATCCTGACCGATACCGATCGGGTGACGCGCCTATTGAAGGCGGCGGGTGCCCTTGCGGTCTGGGATTACGCGGCGGCCGGCCCCTATATCACCATGGATATGGGGCAGGGCGATGCGGCCAAGGATGCCATCGTGCTGTCGCCGCATAAATTCCCCGGCGGGCCGGGCGCATCGGGGCTGCTGATCCTGCGCGACAGCATCGTGCGGCGCGATACACCGACGCTGCCCGGCGGCGGTTCCGTCTCCTTCGTGTCGCCCTGGGGGCATGTCTATTCCAGGCGTGTCGAAGCGCGGGAGGAGGCGGGCACGCCCAATGTGGTGGGCGATATCCGCGCGGCGCTGGTCATGCTGGTGAAGGATGCGGTGGGAGCCGGCCGGATCATGGCGGGCGAGCATGCCTTGCGCAGCCGGGCGCTGGCACGCTGGGCCGCAGTGTCGCAGATCCGCCTGCTGGGCCAGAAACCATGTGCCCAGGCGCTGCCCATCTTCTCCTTCCAGATCGCGGACGGGCAGGGCGGGTTGATCCATCAGCAGCTTTTCACCCGCATGCTGAGCGACCTCTATGGCGTGCAGGCGCGGGGTGGTTGCGCCTGTGCCGGCCCTTATGCCCATCGCCTGCTGGGCATCGACCGCCCGTCCTCCGATGCGCTGCTGGCAAGGCTGAATGCGGGGGAGGAAAGCGAAAAGCCTGGCTGGGTGCGCCTCAATCTCAGCTATTTGCATTCCGACACACAGGCGGACGCCATTCTGGACGCGGTGGCCGAACTTGCCGTCCAGGTGCCGAAACTGGCCGCGCTCTATGTCGGGGATGCCCGCACCGCGCGGTTCCGCCCGGCGGAAGATGCGTGTGCGATGTTGGTTAATCTGTCGCGAGGCAGCAGTAAGAGGACCTGAGCAGTCCGAACGTCCCCGCCTTCTGCCCGGCAAATTTCGTCTTGGGCTTATAGGGGAATCAGCCCAACTTGATACTATTCCTGGTGGGTGGTGTTGAGGGGCGAGGTATGCCGAAGGATTATCGGGTTGAGCCGGGGGATTGTTTTGAAAGCATCGCTTTTGAAACCGGCTTCTTCTCCGAAACCTTGTGGAAACATTCGGGCAATGCCAGGTTACGGGCCGAACGCGACAGCCCCCATGTGCTGAAGCCGGGCGATACCGTTCATGTGCCCGATCTGCGAGAAAAGCAGGAGACGCGTCAGACCGATCTGGTGCATCGGTTCGTCCGTCGTGGCGTGCCGTCGCGGTTTTCGGTTGTGTTGAACAAGGGCGGTAAACCACGGGCCGGCGTCGATTATGTGCTGCGCGCGGGCAAACGGCGCTATGAGGGCAAGACCGGGGAAGACGGGCGGGTGGAACACTGGATCGACCCGGCGGCGCAACAGGCGGTGCTGATGCTTGGCCCCATGGAACGCTATGAGTTCGCGCTTGCCCATCTTCTGCCGGTCAGCGCCGATGACGGGGTGCGGGCCAGGCTGATCAATCTTGGCTTTCTGGACTATCCGGAGAAGGGGAAGGAAGACCCCCGATTGTTTGACGACGCAGTGGCCCGCTTCCGCCTGTCCCAGGATCTGCCAGCGGATGGCGGGGTTGACCAGGCGATGCGTGATTTGCTGCGCAAGCTGCATGGCAGTTGAGCTTGCAGCCCCCATAGGTTCCAGCGGGTCATGCCATTCCACATTTCGATCTCCAACCCCGATGTCGGCAAATCACCTGATCAGCCGATATTATTGTTGATCGACCTTGAGGCCGATGACGGCGAGGATAGGCTGGCACAGTACCTGGATCAGGTTTTTCAGCAGGAAAACTACGCCGAGGCCATTTTCATCACGGGCCAGGTCAACGACATGATGATGCAGTTCGGCTATGTCGGTTCATCCCTGGAAGGCATTTACGAAACTGTTTCGGGCTTTCAGGAGTATCTGCTGGATGAGATGGATGCCTGGATCAAGGAAACCGTAACGACGCTGGTATATCAGTCAAAGCGGAAGGGCTTTGACTCGTCGGAATGTGCGCCTCTGCGTTATGAGCTTAGCAGGGTTCTTCCGGATTTCGCCGATTATACGGAAAAGGATTTCGAGAAATATATAGCCGAGGCCGAGGAGGAGGACGGCGATTTCTACGGCGGCTATCTGTCGGAGGATTCGGACGATGAATTCTCTCTGGATGATGACGAGCAGGTGCCGCAGCCAACCTATCGCTTCAAGGATGGCGGGGTGTTCCCGGTATTCGATGATGTGAGGAACAATCTCACCTCGGTCAGATTTTCCCTGGATATGGACGACGCGCTCTGGCCCGAAGCCCGCTGGGGCAGGGATATCACGGAAAATGCCGATATCCACTACCCCAAGGATCTGGACCTGGAACAGGTCGCGGCCGACCTGAAAATCGTCAACGAGGCGATCCAGGCGGGCAAGGTCGACGTGGATCGCCTGACCAAAACCCGGTTCTGCATCGCGCAGTATCGCGGCATTTCCTACAATCTTTTGTCCTTCGGGGCCGCGTCCCGGCGCAGCAATCGCGAGAAGGTGGAACTGCATAAGCCGGTATACAGCTCCGCCGTGTTCGACCTGGCTGGAATCTCGCCCGGTGAATATTACGCCGGAAAAACCGATGACAAGGTTGAGGAGCAGCTCGCCCAGCGGGCCATGGAATTACAGGATATCCTGATAGCCAAGCGCGCGCCGAAACCCGTCACCTTCAAGAAAAAACGCTTCGAGTGCCCGGCATTTGCACTGCAGGATTTCTATTCGAAGAGCTACGACGCTTTTCACCAGGAACTACAGAAGTACCTGAAGGAAGAGGAAGCCCGTGATGACGACGATATCCCGCCCGATGATGACCGGGCCGCGATCTTCGGCGGGCTGGGCAGCGCGAAGAACCCCTTTGTGTCCACCGGGAACACGCCGCGACATGCCCTGCGCTACGCCTATGGGATCAAATATTACGAAGGCCACAAAGACGAACGTCTCCGGCCGCGCTGGCGCAGCTCCGGCCGGGCGGAACGCCCCTATTCCGGCAAGGTCTATGTTTCGCTGCATCCGGTCGCGGATTATCTGGTCGCCTCCCCGCTTGACGTCGTGGTGCTGAACCGTTCGGGTAAGACCAGCGTCAACGCACTGATCGCGGCGGAACGGGAATGTACCTTTCCCGCCTTCATCCCAAGCTGTCGGATCGTATTTGAACACATCGCCCGCTATCCCGGGTTCCAGCACGAGGACTACAAGGATATTTTCCGCCACAAATACGGCATGTATCGCGGGGAATACATGGCGTGGAAGAAGCTGTTTGCCGATTCCCGACCGCATTCTGTCGAACGTAAGAAGGCTAAGCTCGCGCTGGGGAACTGGCTTTGCCACTATTATGAAGCACGCATGGTCGAGACCGCCCGCCGATTGGCCGCTGAAAACGGCATGGTCCTGGTCTATCGCAATTCCGACGGGCTTTTGACCCTCAAGCTTCCCAAGCAGGTGACGCCGGTGAAGCTCAGCGGCGCGCGCTCAAGCGGGGTGTCGTCCAGCGATATGCAGTCGGGCAATGCGCTGGACCAGCCATCGTCCAAGGGGCTGGAGTTGAAGAAGAAGGGATCTGCGCCCAAGATCGGTTCGGCCAAGCCGCTGGGGTTGGAAGCGATCCTGGAAAGCCAGCGCAGGGCGGCGGCCTTCCGGCAATGGATCGCGGCCCGCTTCACGCGGAACGAGGTGCCGGGCGATGGCAACTGCCTGTTTCATGCGGTGGGCAGGGCCGTGCATCCGATCTTCAATCCGCCCCAGGCCATGGCGCCGGTCGATTGCAGCCATATCGTCATGCGTGCGCAGGCGGTGGGGGAGGCGCGCCGTCAACGTGATGCCATGATAATCAGCGACATCACCCTGGGGCCAGGTTATTTCGACACCATGTCCCAGGTCGCCACGTCCGCCTTGCAGGTGGCGCGCTGGGGCAGTGATCGGGAAATCGGCTTCCTGGCGCAGGCGCTCAGGGTCAATATCCGGATTTACCGGCACGATTCCCCCAATGGCTATACGGAGACGGGGCCGCAGGGGCATGCGGCCGTCGGCACGATCTATCTGCAGCATGTCAACGGCAACCATTGGATCTGGCTGACCCCGAATAATGGCGGCGTCCTGGCTGACAATTTTGCACCGTGACGGCAATGTTCAGGGGGCGTACCCGACCGGACACGGCCAGCGCAGTGTAGTGTCGGGCGGCTATGGGGGATGCGATGCCATCCAGTGCGCGACCCTTGCTCGCGCGGTATTATTGCCCGGACCGCATGGTCAGGTGGAAATGCGTTCCGCGAAGCGCACGACCTGCAGGGCGGAATGGGCGACGATATCGGCACCGATATCGTCGAAAGCGTCGGGTTGGTGAACACGGCCGGGCCGCCCACGGCGATCTTCACCCGCTTCGTCATCGGGTTGCTCTGCACGCGTTTGATGGTGCGCGAGCATTCCTCCACATCATCGACCTGTCCTATCGAAATGCCGAGCATGTCGTAGGGGGTGGAGGCGAGCTTCGCATGCAGCGTGTCGTCCACTTCCAGATCGATGCCGCCATCGACGATCCAGCCCATGTCGCGGAAGCAGCTGGCGACGATGGCCACGCCGATGGTGTGTATGGCACGGCGCGTACGCGCCAGCAGGACGCGGCGCTCGGCCTTGGTTTCCCGAACGGGGCGGCTGGTCATATGGGACAGATGGTTGATGATCATGCTCAGCCGGGTCGACGCCACCGCGACCAGCATGAAATCCGCTTCATCCTCGCACCAGCGATCCCCCAGCCGAGCCGCGACAGGGGAGAAGAGTTGTATGGCCAGGGTCTGCATCGGCACGCCCATGCCCGCCAGATCGGCGATCACCTCACGATATCGCCGCGGATCAGGATCGATCAGCGCCTGTAGCAGTACGGAACGATAGGCGATTGCCTTGTCGGTACCCGGAAGCTGCCGTGCCTGGGGATCAAGTTCCGGGTTCAGGCGCGGATCAAAGCAAAGCTCGTCAACGACCGCCGCGTCCGCATGGGTTTCCGGATGTCCCGCCCCGACAAGTCGCGAAACGCGACCACGAATAGCCCGTTCCAGAATCCCGTGATCTCTGGAATTCAGGTGGTTCACAATTCCTGAATGGCCCGTGTCATCTGCTATCGAAGCATGGCCATAGTGCTCTGACCCCTCCGACGGCTCATCCGACTTTTTATCGGCCATATCACCCCCTCCCAACTTGTCGGTCCAGGTGGTCTGGTGCCTCCTTTAACCGAAGAATATCCTAACGTCGGTTGAGTACCAAATGGAATGTCGAGCTACCTGCGCTTGTTTTCAGTTTTCTCGCGCGGCGGAAAGGCGATGTTTGATCTGGATGCCGCCAACGGTTCCGCAATTGCCCGCCTTGCGCCAGCGTGCGGCGGCCAATGCCTCCTGCGCCAGGGCGGCGATATGGCGCGCATTCAGTCTGGCGTCCTCATACATGTCCTCAGGCGAGGCCTGGGCGATGAAGCGATCCGGCAGGGTCATGCAGCGAATGGCGCAACGGCCATCCAGCATGCCGCGTGCCGCCAGATGCGCCAGGACAAGTGCCCCGAAGCCGCCGGACGCACCTTCCTCGGCGGTAATCAGAAGGGCGTGCGTTTCGAACAGCTCTTCCAGCAGTTCCGTATCCAGGGGTTTGGCAAAGCGGGCGTCGGCGACGCTGGTGCGAATGCCCTGGGCTGCCAGCGCATCGGCGGCGGCCAGGCATTCCTGCAACCGCCCGCCGAAGGATAGCAGGGCGACATCCCCGCCATCGCGGAGCATCCGTCCTTTGCCGATGGGCAATACGGTGCCTGTCGCAGGCATGGCTATGCCGATGCCATTGCCGCGCGGATAGCGGAAGGAGATCGGTCCGCTGTCATGGGCCGCGGCCGTGGCGACCATATGCACCAGCTCCGCCTCGTCAGCGGCGGCCATGACCGTGAAGCCCGGCAGATTCGCCAGATAGCCGATATCGAACGCCCCTGCATGGGTTGGGCCATCGGCCCCGACAAGGCCTGCCCGATCAATGGCGAAGCGCACCGGCAGGCCTTGCAGGGCGACATCATGCACGATCTGGTCATAGCCCCGCTGCAGGAAGGTGGAGTAGATCGCGCAGAAGGGTTTCATGCCGCTTGCTGCCAAGCCCGCCGCGAAGGTAACCGCATGCTGCTCGGCAATGCCGACATCGAAGCTGCGCTCCGGAAAGACCTGACGGAAGCGATCCAGCCCTGTGCCGGCTTCCATCGCGGCGGTGATCGCCACGATTCGGCCATCCCGCTTGCCTTGGTCGATCAGGGCATTGGCGAAGACACTGGTATAGCTTGGGGTGGGGCTGTGCGTTGCCGCCTGCTGCCCGGTCTGCGCATCGAACTTGCCGACGCCGTGATATTTGTCGGCCGAAGCTTCGGCAGCCGGGAATCCTGCGCCCTTGCGGGTGATGGCGTGCAACAGCACCGGCCCGGTCGCGGTCTGGCGCAGCGCGCCCAGCATATCCACCAGTCCCAGGACATCATGGCCGTCCACGGGACCGTGATAGGAAAAGCCCATCTGTTCGAACAGGTTGCGGTTTTCCCGTGGAGAGGGGGAGGGGCAGCCATCCAGCGGGCGGCGCAGCGCGGCACCGGCAAGTTCCGCAAGATAGGTGGAAAAGGCGCCGGTGGACGGGCTGATCGACATGGCGTTGTCGTTGAGGATCACGAAGATGCGCTTGCCGAGCGCCCCGGCATTGTTGATCGCTTCAAACGCCATGCCGGCCGACATGGCCCCGTCGCCGATGACGCAGACAACCTCGCCCGGGTCTCCACCCAGATCGCGCCCGGCCGCGAAGCCAAGCCCGGCGGAGATGGAGGTGGAGGAATGGGCCGCGCCGAACGGATCATATGGGCTTTCCGCCCGCCTTGTGAAACCTGACAGCCCGCTTTTCTTGCGCAGGGTCCCCATCCTGTCGCGCCGTCCGGTCAGGATTTTATGCGGATAGCATTGATGGCTGACATCCCAGATGATCTTGTCGCGCGGGGTGTCGAACACTGCGTGCAGCGCCAGAGTCAGTTCGATCACCCCCAGGCTCGACCCCAGATGGCCGCCGGTCTGGGAAACGATGGCGATGGTCTCGCTTCGCAATTCCTGGGCAAGGCGACGGAGGTCATCCCGTCCCAATGTGCGGATCACATCCGGTGTGGTCACGCGATCAAGAAGCGGCGTTACAGCAAGCGGCGCGGATATCAGGCCCATCCTCGTTCTCCTCCCCGCGAATGACCGCTCCCCCGCCTTGATGGCGGCTTCCTGTTCGGCCTGGCGGGGCGCGGCGCGATCCAACTGGGCGGATCGGCCGCGACATCACCGGCTGAACCTGGGCGACATCCCGAACTCCATATTCCAGGAGACAAGGCGAACTGTAAACTTTTTTTTACACTTGGGCAGAGAGTTGTGTCGCGATCAGTTGGCGGGGCTGAACTGTTTCAGATAGGCGATCACGTCCGTAACCTCCTGCTCCTTCTTCAGGCCGGCAAAAGCCATCTTGGTTCCTTTCACCAGGCCACGCGGGTCGGGAAGATAGGTCCTCAGCAGGGTTTCGTCCCAGACCTTGCCTTCTCCATAGCTTTTCATTCCAGCGGAATAGGCAAAGCCCGGCACCGTTCCCGGTTGCCTGCCCAGTACGCCTTGCAGGCTGGGGCCGATCTTGGCCTTGTCGTTTTCCACATTGTGGCAGGCGGCGCATTTCTTGAAGACATTGGCTCCGGCCGTGGCGTCACCCTCCTGTCCCATGGCGGTCAGCGGGGAAAAGGTCAGGCTCAGCATTGCTGTCAGTACTACGATTTTCATCATCTACCTCCCGTTTTGGCTATAGGTACGGAAGAAGCAGGCTGGCGGATCACTGGAATTTGCGATTGTGCCTGTTTCGCTTCCTGTCCTGCGTGTTGCTGTGTAAACTTGCCTTGTCAGTTCACTTTTTCCGGGAATGGTGCCCATGTCCGCGATTGTCTTCTTTCTTCTCACGGCGGCGGCGGCATGCAGTGGCGCGCTCTTCAAGCCGGGGGAGTGGTACGACACGCTGAACAAACCGTCTTGGACACCGCCACGCTGGGCCTTTCCGGTAGTGTGGACCATTCTGTATGTCATGATCGGCTATGCGGGCTGGAGCCTTTGGCAGGATACCGGCTGGACAGCCGCGATGGCTGCTTGGGCCGCCCAACTGGTGGCCAATGCGGCATGGTCCTGGATCTTCTTCGGTCATCGCCGTATCGGGCTGGCATTGGTCGATCTGGTTCTGCTTTGGCTGGCGGTTGCCGCTTTCATCGTGCTTGCCTGGCCGCTTTCCCCCACCGCATCCTGGCTCTTCCTGCCCTATCTGGTCTGGGTCAGCGCGGCGGGTGCGCTGAACTATTCCGTTCTGCGGCTCAATCCGCGCGCCTGATTTCGCAGCCTCTGTCTGATATCGATCACATGGGCCAGCCCTGCGAGCGTTAGCAGCAGAACCGGCCCCAGCCCCGTCTCATCCGGGGCGGACAGCATCAGCGCCGCCAGCAGGGCGCTGCCCGAAAGGGCGTTGGCGAACAGGACGCGCAACCGCATGAAAGGGAGAGGGGCGAGGGCGCAGAGAAGCGCCATCTCCAGCCAAAGCACGACGAGGGCAAGGGCAGCAAGGCGATCCAGCGCCAGCCAGTCTGACAGCATGGTCATTTCCGCGCAGCCGCCAAGCCCAGAATCTGCCCCATATCCTTGAGGAAAACCCGCAGATGGGCCATCGGATCCTGCCGAACCAGCTGCTTGCCGAGATAGGCTTCCCAGGTCAGTCGCTGGATATCGGGGTCGGCGCAGAGGGCGACGAACTTCTCCCGCAGGCGATCATTGCGGTACCAGAAGCCCTGCATCAGGCCGAGGATGAAGAAGACACGGCCGTGATCCGCCATGAAGCGGCGCCGCACCTCCTTCAGGGCGGAGGCACGGCCGGTGGCAAATGCCGTGCGGATGGCATCGGCGGCCAGGGTGCCGCATAGCAGCGCATAGTAGATGCCTTCGCCGGAGGAGGGGGCGACCGTGCCGGCCGCATCGCCGATCAGGAGAATGTTGCGGCCATTGTCCCAGCGACGCATCGGCTTCAGCGGCAGGGGGGCACCTTCGCTGCGGATCGTGCGGCACTGCTCCAGCCCCGAGGCTACGCGCAGCCGGGCGGTGGCGGCGCGCAGATCATGCCCCTTGACTGCCGAACCACATCCTACCGATGTCAATGGTCCGTGGGGAAAGACCCAGCCATAGAAATCCGGCGAGATGCGTCCGTCATAGACGACGTCGCAACTGTCGGAGCGAAACTGTCCCGACCCGCTGGGCAGGTCTGTCGGCGATTCGATGATCTCATGATAGGCGAAGACATAGGGCGGCTTGTGGGCACAGGGAAAGGCCAAACGCCTGACGATGGAGTTGGCCCCATCGGCACCGATCACCATGCGGGCCTGAATGGCCTGCGCCGCGCCGGCCCCATCGACTGCGTCGCCTGATGTCGGTTTGATCGCAAGGCTGATGTGGCCATCGGCTTCATCCGACAGGCCGGCCAACCGTCCGACCAGCCGGATGGCCCCCGCATTGGCGGCGCGGTTGCGCAGATAGGGGTCGAAGCTGGCCCGATCCACCATGCCGACGAAGCCAAGATCACCGATCCGCATATCGACCGCCCGGCCCGAAGGGGCGATGATGCGCGCGCCCTTCGCCCAGGAAACCAGTTGGCTTTCCGGAATCGCGAAATCCTTCAGGGTGCGCGATGGGATGGCGCCGCCGCAGGGCTTGATCCGGTTTTCCGGATCGACCAGGGCAACCGACAACCCCGCCCGCGCCAGCCCTTCGGCCGCGATGGCGCCGGCAGGCCCCCCGCCGATCACCGCTACGTCGAACTTGCTGTGCATGACACTTCCCCTTCGGGTCGGAATTCATTCCGCTGCCATTGGTCCGGCCACCAGCGGCTCTGCCTTGTCGCGCACCGGCGTCGGCGCGGTGATGCGCAGGGCAAGCCCGGTGGACAGCAGGAACAGGACGGCTTCAAAGCCGAAGACCATGGCGAAAGCGCTGGCATCCTGACCGGTCGCCCAACGACCAAGATCGAATGCGATGGTGCCCAAGACCCCGCCCAGGCCAAAGGCAACGGCCTGGGCCGCCCCCCAGACTCCCATCCGCATGCCTGCATTGTCTTTTCGACCTTCGCCGGCCAGCATCATCATCGTGCCGATGGCCGCGACGGAGAAAGTGCCGTTCATCAGCCCCAGCAGAAAGACATTGGCCTTCAGCGGCCAGGCCGGAGCGAAAGAGACGGAAGTCGCAAGGGCCGCCATCGCCAGCGCCGATCCCGCACAGCCCCAGACGATGAACAGCTTGGCGATCCGGGGGCTGCGCTGGCCGAAGACCCAGCCGGAGATGCCGACCACCGCCATTCCCAGCAGCACGCCGCCATGCTGGATGCCGGACAGCCGCGTGCTTTCGCCCGGGGTCATGCCGAACAGCAGTCCGGCATAGGGTTCCAGGATCAGATCCTGCGTCGAATAGGCCAGCATTGACAGGAAGACGAAGACCGTGAACAGGCGCGCATGCCGGTCCTGCCAGATATCGGCCAGGCTTTCCCGGAAGGACCCGGCTTTGGACCGCGCCTGCGCCGTCACCAGCGCCGTCCTGCGTTCCACGCCATGCACGGCCAGGAAGGAGATGAGAAGCGCTACCATGCCCGTCCCGGCCGTGACCGCGATCAGGCGCGGATGGGAATAGGGGTCCAGCAGATGCCCGGTGATGATGGAGCTTGCGACTATGCCCGCGATCATCAGCATCCAGGTGATGGTGGCCGCGCTGGCCCGCCTTGCCGGCGTGGTCCTGGTGGCGATCAGGGCCAGCAGGGAGGTGCCGCAGGCCCCGATGCCGACCCCGATCAGCATATAGGCCGGAATGGCGATGGCAAACCCCAGCGCCAGGCTGGTTTTGAACGCGAGCGGCGAGGCGGCCGCGAGCGTACCAGAACAGGCCAACAGGGCCATGCCCCCCAGAATCCAGCGTTCGCGTGACCCGCCAAGATCCGACCGGTGGCCCCAGACCGGCCGGGACAGCTGCACCGCATAATGGATGCCGACCAGCATTCCGGGGATGATCGCCGCCAGCCCCAACTCCACGATCAGCACCCGGTTCAGGGTCGATGTCGTCAGGACGACGACGGCGCCCAGCGCCGCCTGGATCAGGCCAAGCCGGACGATGCCAAGCCAGCCCAGCCCCGGATTTCCAGGTCTGCCGTCAGCGATGGGGACGGTCCGCGCCATGCCGCTCCTCAACCGGTTGCAAGGCCGCGCAGGGCAAAGGCCGCCACCATCATGCCGCTGACATACAGCCCGACCCCGATGGCGGAATACCAGACGGCATGGCGCACGGGATCGCGCAGGAAACGCGTCATGCATAGCAGTTGCAGGGCAAGCAGCGCCTCTATCGCCAGGGCATAGGGCGCCAAATCGGCTCCATGCAGCAGCACGATGACGCCCGCTTGCGAGACAGCCATGACCGCGCAGGCGATCAGGGCTGCCCGACCCGGCCCGTGGATGACCGGCAGGGTACGGATCCCCATGATTTGGTCGCCATGGATTGCCTTGAAATCGTTCAGGGTCAGGATGCCATGCGCGCCAAGCCCGTAGAGCAGCGCGACGCCGAGCAGCAGCGGGGAGGGGAGCACGCCCGTCAGCGCCAGAGCGGCGGTGATCCAGGGCAGGGATTCATAGCTGAAGCCGACCAGCCCGTTGCCGATCCAGCCATTGCGCTTGAAGCGGAAGGGCGGGGCGCTGTAGGCCCAGGCTGCGGCTAGACCGAGCAGGGCGGCGATCAGTACCAGCGGGCCGAGCGTGAAAGCGGTCAGGGCCGACAGGCCTGTCATGGCAATCGCGACATACAGCGCGCTTGCGCCCGGCATCCGTCCGGATGGGATGACGCGTTCCGGCTGATTGATGGCATCGACATGCCGGTCGAACCAATCGTTGACGGCCTGGCTTGTACCACAGATCAGGGGGCCGGCGAGCAGAACGCCCAGCGCCACCTGCATAGTCCGTTCTTCCAGGGGTAAACCCGCCGATACCGCGCCACAGGCAAAGGCCCACATCGGTGGAAACCAGGTGATCGGCTTCAGCAGAGCCAGCACCGCGCCGGGTCTGGGCAATTTCAGCGACTGCACTTGGGTAGGGGCTATTTGCATGGGAAAATGCTATGCCCCGCCGAAGCAAAGTGTCAATTATATTTTACAGTGCTGTGTTGCGGGAGGTGTCTGTCAACCGGAATTGACTTGGGCGGCTACGCGTTCCCATGCGGCTGATCGCGACGGATCAGCTCGCCGGCCGGTAGTCTTCCAGGCCATAGCGGCGCAGCTTGATGTAAAGGCTCTGTCGCGACAGCCCCAGGATGTCCGCCGCGCTCGCACGGTTATTGTTGGTTTGGTCGAGTGCCGCTTCGATGCAGATTTTTTCAATAACGTCGAGGGATTCCCGAATCAAATCCTTCAACGGTACCTTACCCACCAGGGCGGCGAAGCCATCAGCCTGTTCCGCCGTGCGTGGCGGCGGCAAGGCAACGCGTTCACTGCTGGCCGGCTGCGGCTGCACCACGACGCGGATCGTGCCGCTGTCGGCGTCCTGATGGGCCGACAGGGTAACAGGCCGATCCAGGGAAAGATTGTCGGTAAGGGTCGAGGAAAAGCCTCGGACGGTGCGTTCCTCTGTCAGCCTTGAAAAGAGGACATGCAGGTCGATCACGGCTCTGGTGAACCAGGTCGACAGATGTCGGCCAATGACCTGGCTAAGTGACGGGGCATGCACGAGGTCGAGGAAAAGCGTATTGGCTGACTGGATCAGGCCGTCCGATCCGGTCTGGACGGCGGCTTCGGGGAAAAGGCCGAGATCTGATACCTGGCCGTCGGTGCGCGGGGCCGCGTGCTGACGTTTCGCCTGTTCGGCATGGGCATCATGCCAAGCCGACACTATCAGATTCGTCACGCCGTTTTCGCGATAGGACCGCAGGCTGACGGAAACGGGGTCGCCCTTGGCGCTGCGCAGCCCTTCCAGCAGGACGGGGCTGCCGCTATGGCGCGCCTCCCCGATGGCTTCGCTCAGCCGGTCACGATCCTGCTTGGCGAACAGATCGCGGAACGGCTTTCCCGACAGCCCGCTATTGGCGGGGGCCAGCAGTTGGATCGCCGCGCTGTTGGCATCCAGCACCGCCTTGCGCTCCCCATCAAGCATGAACTGGCAGACGGAGGAGATGTTGAAGGCGGTGCGATAGCGGGTCTCCGCCTCCTGCAACTCGCGGTAATCCGCCTCCAGCCCCATCTGGGTCTGGACAAGTCGCTGCTGATCCAGCGCCTGCTGGCGCAATTCGCGACCAACCACCAGCGTGTAGGAAAACCCTTCCGTCCAGAAGGCGGAGTAGAGGACGGGAAGGTCCGGCTTGCCCGGACAGGCATGGTTTACCTGATAGCCCCGGGCCGGGCGATGGGTGTGGTCATGCGACAGCATCGCGGCAATCTTCGGTGCCGATTCGATTGTCACCGCATCGGCAAGCCGGCGTCCTTCCAGCTTCAGACCGAGCTTGACCAGTTCCGGGTCGGAGATGCAGCTTTTATGAACAACGCCGCTTTCGTCCAGAAACAGAACGATATCGGCACCAAGCCCAACCAGCGCACCCAGGCTCTTTAGATCAAGCTTGTCCAGCACGCTGCTGGCGATCCCCAAATCATCGTTGCCAGTAGGACCTTTAGGCCTGGTCATGAGCTAAGCCAATCCAATCCGTTTGTTTTCAATACAGCCGTGCGCCTTGAACGTTGCGCCTGCGATGTCAATTTTTCTAGTTCGTAAAAGTTTTGGCAGATACGGGCAGCCGAATAGACGCTGTCACAGATGCAGTCAATCCCCATATCCACGAGAAAGTCCACGGCTTCCAACGCGGCCGCGCCACCCACGATCAGTGGCAGCCTCTTTTTGGTGCGAAGCGACCGGATCCTGTCGATCAGCAGGCAGAATTCACCGACGAGGCGGCTGTTGCTCCAGCCGATACAGGCCACATCGGCATGGGTCACCGCTTCGACAAAGGCCGGGCCGAAGCGTGTGTCGGGCGCAAGCACCTGTCGGGACCAGCCCAGCGTGTCGAACAAGAGGCCGAGCAGGGTCGGCATCAGCGTGTGCTGTTCTCCATAGGGCATCATGACCACGGCCAAGGGGGTACCTTTTGTGTGTTTGGCATGGTGGTAGTCCTGGGCGAGGGCCAGAACGAGTTCCTGCAGCCGGGCGGTGCCGATGGTGACATCCAGGAAATCGCAGCTGTCATCCACCCATTCCCGGCCAAGCTGGCGTGCCACCGTCTCGATGAACAGGACCTTGAAGAAGTCCGGTTTTCCAGCCGGCAGTTCCGTCTCGATGAATTGGCGTAGCGTAGCAAGCCTGGTGGCGGGTGCCAGAATAAGCTCGCGAAACCGCGCGAGCGGCTGTTCATACAGCCGGTCCTGTTCCAGGCCGACATGAAATCGGCCGGCAAGGCTTTCTGCGGTCATTGAAGCTACTGTTCCTTCAATGCTGCGGCGGAGCTTCTCTCTTTCGCTTAGACTTAGGTATGCCTTCGTTTCCAAGCATGCAAGGGTTTCCAGGCTGCTTGCAATGGGTTCGGCTGCGTCCCGTTTGCTGCTGACGATTTCAAAGCTGTCCATGGTCACGGTATTGGCCTCCCCGGCACGATGCGCCGATGAGTCCTATCTTTTCTGGGCGGTGTTTGCTTCCCACGCCCTGCACATCGGCTGGCAAGGCAAGGATGCGCTTCCAGGGCAGAACTGTAAACAAAATTAGACGTCAAAAATAGTTGACACTTGTTTGGCGCGGGCTCTACTCTTTCCCATCTCGGAGGCTCTCTGCTGGGCCGAACGGGAAGGGGAAGAACGCTGATGGCCAAGCCCGAAACTGCACCGCTGTGCAGAAATATCTACACCGAGGAGGAGCGACGCCGGCGCGATGCAAGCGTGTGGACCCTGGTGCAGGGCCTGCTTGCCCCCATCCAGTTCCTCGTTTTTCTGATCAGCCTCGGCCTCATCCTGCGCTTCCTTGCAACGGGAGAGGGGCTGTTCGAAGCCCAGCTTTCCATCATCGCCAAAACGCTCGCGCTCTATGCGATCATGGTGACGGGCTCGATCTGGGAAAAGCAGGTTTTCGGACGCTACCTCTTCGCACGGCCCTTCTTCTGGGAAGATGTTTTCTCCATCCTCGTCCTGGCGCTGCACAGCGCCTATCTTGCCGGTCTGTATCTGGGGCTGCTGGACCCTGCCGGGCAGATGCTGCTCGCGCTGGCGGCTTATGCCAGCTACCTGATCAATGCCGGTCAGTTCCTGTGGAAGCTGCGGCTGGCGCGGCTGGAACGGGCATTGCCGGCATCCGGGCGCATCGGCGGCCCTGGCCTGGCGGGGCAAGGGTGATGAGCGCGCTGGAAGCCCTCTCTCCCGAACCCTCCGCGCCGTTGCGCCAGCGCGGCCAGCATGAGGTGTTCTGCGGCCTGACGTCGATCATCTGGTTGCATCGCAAGCTGCAGGACGCCTTCTTCCTGGTCGTGGGCTCGCGCACCTGTGCCCATCTGATCCAGTCCGCCGCCGGGGTGATGATCTTTTCCGAGCCGCGCTTCGCCACCGCGATCATGGAGGAGCGCGATCTGGCCGGCATGGCCGATATGCATGACGAGCTGGACCGGGTGGTCGAGGAATTGCTGGACAGGCGGCCGGATATCCGGCTGCTGGTATTGGTGGGGTCCTGCCCGTCGGAGGTGATCAAGCTGGATCTTGCCCGCGCCGCGACCCGGCTGGATCGACGTTTCGCGCCGCAGCGCCATGTGATCGCCTATTCCGGCAGCGGCATCGAGACGACATTCACCCAGGGCGAGGATAATTTCCTGGCCTCTCTGGTCGCGGCCGAATCGCTGCGCGATGCATCGGAAAAGCCGGTTTCCCTGTTGATCGTCGGCTGTCTTGCCGATGTGGTGGAAGACCAGCTGGCCCGTCTGCTGCAGGAGATGGGCATTGCCGATTTCGCCTTCCTGCCGGGCCGCTCCGGCAAGGCGGTGCCCGCCATCGGCCCGGAAACGCGCTTTGCCCTGGCCCAGGCCTATCTGGGTGCCACGGCGGCGGCACTCGAAGCGCGGGGGGCAAGCCGGATCGATGCCATCTTCCCTCTGGGCGAAGAAGGCACAACGGCTTGGCTTTCGGCCATTGCAGCAGCGTTCGGTGTTGCACGCGAACGGTTCGACGGGGTGACGGAAGCGCCGCGCCAGCGTGCCCGCAACGCCATGACCCATTATCGGCCATGGCTGGAAGGCCGGCGCATCTTCCTGTTTCCCGATTCGCAGATGGAGCCGTCGCTGGCCCGCTATCTGTCGCGCGAACTGGGGGCGGAGATCGTGGAGGTGGGCAGCCCCTATCTGCATCGTGATCATATGGCGGGCGAACTTGCCCTGCTGCCGGCCGGCATCATCATTTCGGAAGGCCAGGATGTCGACCGCCAGATCGACCGCTGCCGGGCGGCTGATCCCGATCTGATCATCTGCGGCCTTGGCCTCGCCAATCCGTTCGAGGCGGAAGGGCGGCGCACCAAATGGTCCATCGAGTTCGCCTTCACACCGATCCAGGGCTATGAGCAGGCTGGCGATCTGGCCGAGCTGTTCGCCCGGCCGCTGATGCGCGGCGCGATGCTGGCGGGTCTGGCCCCCGGGGCAGAGGGGGCCGCGCCATGAAGCTGTCGATGTGGACCTATGAAGGTCCGCCCCATGTCGGGGCCATGCGCATCGCAGCATCGATGGACCGGGTTCATCTGGTGCTGCATGCCCCGCAGGGTGACACCTATGCCGATCTGCTGTTCACGATGATCGAGCGCAGAGACTCGCGGCCGCCCGTCACCTATACGACCTTCCAGGCCCGTGACCTGGCGGCGTCGACGGCCGAGATTTTCCAGACAGCCTGCCGGGATGCGGTTGCGCGCTACCGGCCCGATGCCCTGCTGGTCGGGGCATCCTGCACGGCGGAACTGTTGCAGGATGATCCGGGCGGGCTTGCCAGGATCATGGATCTGGGCGTTCCGGTCGTGCCGCTGGAATTGCCATCCTATCAGAAGAAGGAAAATTGGGGCGCTGCGGAGACCTTCTATCGGATCGTCCGGGCGATGGCATCGGGCCGCACCCGCCCGGCGGAGATCGCGCCCAACAGCTGCAATATTCTGGGGCCGACGGCGCTTGGCTTCCGCAATCGCGACGATGTGACGGAAATCACCGAGCTTTTGCGGAAAAACGGGATCGATGTGCGGGTGGTGGCACCCCTGGGCGCCAGCCCCGCCGATCTGGCCCGCCTGCCCGAAGCGGCCTTCAATATCTCGCTCTATCCCGAAATCTCCGATCTGACGGCGCGGTGGCTGCAGAAGACCCATGGCATGCCCTTCACCCGCACCATTCCGATCGGGGTGCGCGCGACGCATGAATTCCTGGCGGAAGCAAGGGCGCTGGCGGGGTTGGATGGCGATAGCGTCATTGGCGGGGATGCGGAGCGGCTGGGCTGGTATTCCCGCTCCGTCGACAGCACCTATCTTACCAACAAGCGCGTCTTCATCTTCGGCGATGCGACCCATGCCATCGCCGCCGCGCGGATCGCCTCGCAGGAGATGGGGCTGCGGGTCTGCGGGCTGGGCAGCCATATGCGCGAATTCGCCCGCGACCTGCACGAAGCCGCTGCCGGCTACGGGCTGGAGGCCCTGATCAGCGACGACCATCTGGAAGTCGAACGCGCGATTGTCGAAGCCGGGCCGGAACTTATCCTTGGCACGCAGATGGAGCGGCATATCGCCAAGCGCCTGCGCGTGCCCTGCGCCGTGATTTCCGCCCCGGCCCATGTACAGGACTATCCCGCGCGCTATTCGCCGCAGATGGGGTTCGAAGGCGCCAATGTGATCTTCGACAGCTGGGTCCACCCGCTGATGATGGGCTTGGAGGAGCATCTGTTGCAGATGTTCCGCAATGATTTCGAATTCAACGATGCCGCCAGCGCCTCGCATCTTGCTGCGGTAAAGCCCGCCGAGACCGCGCCGGTTGCGGCTGCGCCCGAGGCGGCTTCGCCGACGGATTCCGCCGCCGCGCTGTGGACGGGCGAGGCGGAGCGCGAATTGGGCAAGGTCCCCTTCTTCGTGCGCGGCAAGGCCAGACGCAACACCGAAAACTTCGCCGCAAGCCGCGGCATCCGCCCCATAACCGTGGAGACGCTGTATGATGCGAAAGCCCATTTCGCCCGTTGACAGCACCCCGGTCCGGGTGGTGCTCGTAACCTTGGACAATCACATCGTCGCGGCGGTGGACGGGGCGCGCCAGATGTTGGCGCGCGATCTTCCCGGACTTGAATTCAGCGTGCATGCCGCGACCGACTGGGCCGACAGCAAGGTGAAGCTGGAGGCCTGCCGCGCGGCGATCCTGGCCGGCGACATCATCATCGTGTCGATGATTTTCGTCGAAGAACATGTGCGCGCCATCGCCGATGTGCTGGAGGCGCGCCATCGGGCCTGCGATGCCATGGTCTGCTGCATGTCGGCCGGCACGGTGATGAAATTTACCGCCATGGGCCGGTTCCGCATGGGCGAGCCGCAGAAGGGGCCGCTTGCCCTGTTGCGCAAGCTGCGCGGGGACAGTTCGCGCGGCGGGCGCGACAATGGCCGCACGGCGGGCGAGCGCCAGCTTGCCATGCTGCGCAGGCTGCCCAAGCTGCTGCGCTGCATTCCAGGCACCGCCCAGGATGTACGGAACTATTTCCTGACCCTGCAATACCGGATCGCCGCCTCGGACGAAAATCTGGCGAACATGATCCGCCTGCTGGTCGGCAAATATGCCGCCGGCCCCCGCGCCGGGCTGAAGGGGCGGCTGTCGGCGGCCGATCCGGTGGAATATCCCGAGCTAGGCCTGTATCACCCGGCCATGTCGCCACGCGTCGCAACCCGGCTGCGGGATGTGCCGCAGGCTGGAGGGCAACGCGGCACGGTGGGCCTGCTCTTGATGCGCAGCTACATCCTGTCGGGCGATACCGGCCATTACGACGGGGTCATCGCGGCGCTGGAGCATCGCGGTCTGCGCGTGGTGCCGATCTTCGCCAGCGGGCTGGACATGCGCGCCGCCCTGGAACGCTATTTCCTGGACCAGCGCGATGGGGTGCGGATCGACGCGCTCTGCTCCCTGACCGGCTTTTCCCTGGTTGGCGGCCCCGCCTATAGCGATGCGGCCGCCGCCGCGGAAATCCTGGAGCGGCTGGACGTGCCCTATCTTTCCGCCTTCGGCACCGAATTCCAGACCATGGAAGGCTGGCAGGGCTCCGGGCAGGGGCTGACGCCGATTGAAACCACCCTGATGGTCGCCATCCCGGAACTGGACGGGGCGACGGCGTCCATGGTGATCGGCGGCCGGGCCGAGGCGGGCCAGGGCGAGCGGGCCTGTGTTTGCTCGCGTGCACTGGGTTCCTGCCCGTCGGGGCGGGCCTGCATGCGCCCCGATACCGAACGCGTCACTTTGCTGGCCGACCGTATCGCGGCCCTGATCGATCTGCGCCGGAAATCCCGGCGGGAGCGGCGGATCGCCATCGGTCTGTTCAACTATCCGCCCAATAGCGGCCATGTCGGGACGGCGGCATTCCTGTCGGTGTTCGAAAGCCTGTATCAGACCCTGTCGCGCCTTCGCGAGGATGGGTATGAGGTCGATCTGCCGGCCAGCGCCGATGAACTGCAGCGCATGATCCTGCAGGGCAATGCGGCGGATTATGGCGCGGAAGCCAATGTCCATGCCGTAATCCCGGCGGAGGAGCATCTTCGCCGCGAGCCGCATCTGGCGGATATCGAGGCGAAATGGGGTCCCGCCCCGGGTCGCGTGCTCAGCAATGGGCGCGGCATCTTCGTGCTGGGGCGCCAGTTCGGCAAGGTGCTGGTCGCGGTCCAGCCGCCCTTTGGTTATGAGGGCGACCCGATGCGCCTGCTGTTCGAAGGCGGCTTTGCCCCCAACCACGCCTTCGCGGCCTTCTATACCTATCTGCGGCAGGATTTCGGGGCCGATGCGGTGCTGCATTTCGGCACGCATGGGGCGCTGGAATTCATGCCGGGCAAGCAGGTCGGGCTTTCGGGCGCGTGCTGGCCGGACCGGCTGATCGGGGCGCTGCCCAATTTCTATCTCTACGCCGCCAACAACCCGTCCGAGGGGACGATCGCCAAGCGCCGGTCGGCCGCAACGCTGGTGTCCTATCTGACGCCGCCGATCACGGAAGCCGGGCTGTACAAGGGTCTCAGCGCGCTGAAGGCCAGCCTGGACCGCTATCGCGAATTGGAGCCGGAGGCGACGGCCGAGCGCGGCAAGCTGGTGGGGCTGATCCGCAAGCAGGCCGAGGGGCTGGACCTGGTTTCCGAGGCGGCGCCGCTGGAGCAGGAGGCGTTCATCCAGGCGCTGGTCGATGCGATTTCGGAGCTGGAACACAGCCTGATCCCGCATGGGCTGCATGTCGTGGGACGCGGCTTCGGGCAGGCGGAGCGCGCCGAGCTGCTGGCGCATGCGGCCGTTGCCATGCCGGGTTATGCCGGGCTTGGGGATAGCGCATCCCTGATCGGGGCGATTACGGCCGGCGATGCGGGCGTTGTCGCCAAGGCGTCCGCGTCACTGGACGGGGAGGCGAAGGACCTGCTGGAGCGCTTGGTCCGGCTGAATGCCGGGCTTGCGCGCAATGAGGAGCTGGAGGGCATTGTCCGGGCGCTGGATGCCCGTTTCGTGCCGCCATCCCCCTCGGGCGATCTGCTGCACAGCCCGGAACTGCTGCCCACCGGGCGCAATATCCACGGCTTCGACCCCTTCGGCATTCCCAGCGCCTTTGCCCTGCAGGAAGGCAGCCGACAGGCCGCCCTGGTGCTGGAACACTATATGAGCGGTGGGGCGCGGCTGCCGGAAACAGTAGCGCTGGTTCTATGGGGCACGGACAATCTGAAAAGCGGCGGGGCGGCGCTCGGCCAAGCCCTGGCGCTGATGGGCGCGCGGCCGCGCTATGATGCCTATAACCGGGTTTGCGGCGCCGAGCTTGTCCCGCTGGAGGAAATAACGCGGCCGCGGATCGACATGGTGGTCACCCTGTCGGGCATTTTCCGCGATCTGTTGCCGATCCAGGCGCGCATGCTGGCGGAGGCGAGCTACCTTGCTGCCATCGCCGAGGAGCCGCCGGAACGCAACTTCATCCGCAAGCATGCACTGGCCTATGCCCAGGCCCATGGCTGCCTGCCGGAGGATGCGGTCTATCGGGTGTTCACCAATGCCGACGGGGCCTATGGGGCCAATGTGAACATGCTGATTTCCTCCTCCGCCTGGTCGGAGGAGGAGGAGATTTCCCGCACCTTCACTGCCCGCAAGAGCTTCGCCATCGACCGCAGCGGCAAGACCAGCCAGCAGGCGGAGCTGTTCGACAGCATCCTGGGCGAGGTCGACATGGCCTATCAGAACCTGGATTCCGTCGAGGTGGGGGTCACCACCATCGAACATTATTTCGATACGCTGGGCGGGTTCAGCAAGGCAGCGTCGACGGCCAGGGGCGGGGCTGCCCTGCCCGTGCTGATTTCCGATCAGACCCAGGGGGAGGGGCGGGTGCGCAGCCTGGGCGATCAGGTCGCCCTGGAAACCCGCACCCGAACGCTGAACCCGAAATGGTTCGAAGGCATGCTCAGCCATGGCTATGAGGGCGTGCAGCATATCGAATCCCAACTCAACAACACCTTCGGCTGGTCGGCCACGACGGGCGGGGTGGATGGCTGGGTCTATCAGCAGATCGGCGAGACCTTCATCCTGGACGAGGCGATGCGCGAACGGCTTTCCGCGCTGAATCCAGCCGCGGCGAACCGGGTCGCGAAACGCCTGATGGAAGCCCATGAACGCAATTACTGGCAACCGGATCCCGAGACGCTGGCGGCTCTGCGCATGGCGAGCGAGGAAATGGAAGACCGCCTGGAAGGGCTGGTCAGGGAGGCAGCCGAATGAACGCCGATATCCGTTCCAGACTGATGGATGCAATGGGAGGCGGCCAGGATGGGGAGGGCAGCGTCCAGGTGCATCTGGACCCCACCATGGAGATCGACGGGGCCAAGGTATTCGCCATCTACGGCAAGGGGGGGATCGGTAAATCCACCACCTCCTCCAACCTGTCCGTCGCCTTTTCCAAGCTCGGCCTTCGGGTGCTGCAGATCGGCTGCGATCCCAAGCATGATTCCACCTTCACCCTGACCAAGAGCCTGATCCCGACGGTGATCGACGTGCTGGAAACGGTGAATTTCCATAGCGAGGAACTGCGGCCGGAAGACTACATGGTCGAAGGCTATAACGGCGTGCAGTGCATCGAAGCGGGCGGCCCCCCGGCGGGCACCGGCTGCGGCGGCTATGTCGTCGGCCAGACGGTGAAGCTGCTGAAGGAGCATCACCTGCTGGATGATACCGACGTCGTGCTGTTCGACGTGCTGGGCGATGTGGTGTGCGGCGGTTTCGCCTCGCCATTGCAGCATGCCGAACGCGCGGTGATCGTGGCGGCGAATGACTTCGATTCCATCTTCGCGATGAACCGCATCGTCGCCGCGATCAAGGCCAAGGCGAAGAATTACGAGGTGCGGCTGGGCGGGGTGATCGCCAACCGGTCGCGCGAAACCGATCAGATCGACCGCTATAACGACGCCATCGGGCTGAAGCGGCTGGCACACATTCCCGATTCCGATCTGATCCGTCTCAGCCGGTTGAAGAAAAGCACCCTGTTCGAGATGGGCGACAGCCCGGAAATCCTGGGCATTCAGCGGGAATATATGCAACTGGCCGAACGGCTGTGGGCCGGCACGCCGGCGCTGAATGCCGAGCCGATGAAGGATCGCGACATCTTCAACTTCCTGGGTTTCGAGTAAGGGAGGCGGACTGCGATGAGCCATGCCGACTATATGCGCAGGACGGGCGAGATCGAACACTACTTCGACCGCACCGCCTTCGATGCCTGGAAGCGCCTGACCGGCGACCAGCCGGTCAGCGGCATCCGCGCCACGGTGCGCAAGGGGCGCGAGGAGATGCGGGGCATCCTGTCGGGCTGGCTGCCGCAGGATTTGCGGGGCTGGCGCGTCCTGGATGCCGGCTGCGGGGCGGGCCTGCTGTCGCTGGAGATGATGGAGCGCGGGGCGGAGGTGGTGGGCATCGATCTGTCGGCCCAGATGATCGCCTTTGCCCGCCAGCGGGCCGCCGAACGCATGCGCCACGGCGCAGGCGATGCCGGCGGATCGGTGCGCTTCGAAAGCGGGGATATGCTGGATGCCGGGCTGGGACGCTTCGATGCGGTCGTGGCGATGGATGTGCTGATCCACTACGCCCCGGCCCAGGCCATCGCTGCGCTGGAAAACCTGGCGGCGCGGACCGGGCGGCGCATGCTGTTCACCCTGGCGCCGGGATCCTGGCTGCTGCGGACCATGCTGGCGGCGGGCAGTGCGTTCCCACGGGGGAACCGCGCGCCCGCCATCCATCCGGTGCAGCCGGAACGCGTGGTGGCCGGGCTGCTGGCGCGCCCGCCGATGCTGGATTGGCAGGCGGGACGCACGCAACGGGTCGGCATTGGTTTCTACACCTCCCAGGCGATGGAGGTGACCCGGCCATGATGCCCGCAGCCGCAGAGGGGAAGGTGATCGCGTTCTGGCAAAGGCTGGGAACGCGTTTCATGCCATTCGCCGATGCGGCCAGCGTGGATATGCCGCTGGCGCGCCTGCTGCGCCTGGCTTTGTTCCAGGTTTCGACCGGCTGCGTGCTGGTGCTGCTGACCGGTACGCTGAATCGGGTCCTGATCGTCGAACTGGATGTGTCGGTGGCGCTGGTTTCCGCCGCCGTGGCGATCCCGGTGCTGGCAGCGCCCCTGCGACTGGTTTTCGGGCATCGGTCGGACAGCTATCGTTCCGTGCTGGGCTGGCGTCGCGTACCCTATATCTGGCTGGGAAGCCTGCTGGCCTTTGGCGGGCTGGCCATCATGCCTTTTGCCCTGTTGCTGCTGCAATCGCAGACGGTGGGACCAAGCTGGGCAGGGCCGGTGGCGGCGGCGCTGGCTTTTCTGCTGACCGGCTTCGGCATCCACATGGCCCAGACGGCGGGGCTTGCCCTGGCCGGGGATCTGGTGCCGCGTGACCGCCGCCCCCGGGCCATCGCGCTTCTCTATGTCATGATGCTGTTTGGCATGATCGCGGCTTCGGGTGCCTATAGCCTGCTGCTGGCCGATTTCAGCCCCATGCGCCTGATCCAGGTGGTGCAGGGCACCGCCGTCTTCCTGCTGGCGCTCAACGTTCTGGCGATCTGGAAACAGGAAGCCCGCGACCCCAGGCTGACCGCGCTGGATCGCCGGACCATCGGCTTCCTGCAGGCACTGAATGATTACCGCCGCGATCCGGGAACGCTGCGCCTGCTGCTGGCGGTTGCCGTCGGCTCCGCCGCCTTCGGCATGCAGGACATTCTGCTGGAACCCTATGGCGGGGAAATCCTGGGCATGAGCGTGGGCCACACCACCCTGCTGACCGGGTTATGGGCGGTGGGCATGATGGGCGGCTTCGCCTGGGCGGGCCACGCCTTGCAGCGCGGACGCCAGATGTACCGGGTGGCGGCGCGCGGCCTGCTGGTCGGCATCGCCGCCTTCACCGCGATCATCCTGGCCTCGCCCCTGCAATGGACCCTGCTGTTCTATGCCGGGGCCTGGGGCGTCGGGCTTGGCGGCGGATTGTTCGCGGTCAGCACCATGCTGGCGGCAATGTCGGTTTCGGACCGGGCGGAGAATGGGCTGCTGATCGGGGCCTGGGGGGCGGTGCAGGCAACCGCCATCGGCCTCAGCCTGATGCTGGGTGGCCTGATCAAGAACGCGGTCAATCTTTTGGCGCTGGAGGGGTCGCTGGGTGAGGCGATGCGCGGCCCGGCTTCGGGCTATCTGGTCGTCTATCACATCGAAATCGTTCTTCTGTTCGTTTGTCTGGTGATCGTCGGGCCGCTGGTTGGCCTGCGCCGCGATCAGGAAGAACACGGGAATATTCGTTTCGGTTTGGCTGAAATGCCCGGCTGAAGCCGGGCTGAAGCATAGGGCTTGGAGGAAAAAGTCATGACAGGATCTCTCGGAGGCAGCCTGGATGTCGCCCAGGTAGTTCTATACGCGTTCTGGGTGTTTTTCGCCGGCCTGATCTGGTATCTGCGCCAGGAAGATCGACGCGAAGGTTATCCTCTGGAGGAGGATGCGACCGGTCGCTACAACAAGAATCCCTTCCTGTTCATTCCGCCGAAGAAGACCTTCGTGCTGCCGCATGGGCAGGGCATCAAGCAGGTGCCGGATTTCAAGCGCGACGAACGCCCGCTTTCGGCCAGGCGCGTGGCGCCGGCGCCAGGATATCCAATTGAGCCGGTGGGCAATCCGCTGCTGGCGGGTGTCGGTCCCGGCTCCTGGGCGGAGCGGGCGGAACGTCCGGATCTGACCGGCCATGGCGATCCGCGCATCGTGCCGATCGGGCAGGCGGCCGGCTTCTCCATCCTGGCGGGCGAGGTAAACCCGATCGGGCTTCAGGTCATCGGCTGCGATGGCAAGGCGGCCGGCACGGTTCAGGATGTCTGGGTCGACCGGGCGGAATATCTGATCCGCTATTATCAGGTCGCGCTCCAAGGCGAGCGCAGCGTGCTGCTGCCCAATAATTTCGTGGTGGTGCGCAGGGGCAGGGGCGGTGTCTCGGAACTCTATGTCCACGCCATCACGGCCGCGCAATTCGCCGATGTTCCGGCGACGGTGCAACCCGATACCGTCACCCTGCGTGAGGAAGACCGGATCGCCGCCTATTACGGCGCCGGTCTGCTCTATGCGCTGCGTCAGCGCCAGGAGCCGCTGCTATGAGGGAAATTCCCGCGCGCGAGCATGATATCGAACCCGTTCCGGGACTGCCCGAACGCCTGCCGGCCGGAGAGACCATGCTGTGGCAGGGCCGGCCCGCTGCCCGGCTGGTGGCGATGCATCTGCTGAAAAGCCGCTGGCTGGCGGCCTATTTCCTGGTGCTGGCGCTATGGGCCGGGGCGAGTGGCTTCTATGACGGACAGCAGCCGGGCGGCATCCTGTTTTCGCTGGCGGTGCTGATCGCCTTGGGCGCGGCTCTGCTTGCCCTGGTGGAGCTGTATGCCTGGGCGATCTGGCGCACCACGATCTACACCATCACCGACAGGCGGGTGGTGATGCGCTTCGGCGTCGCCTTCTCCATGGCGCTGAACCTGCCTTACGGGCGGGTCGATGGGGTGTCGATGCGGCCTCTGGGGGGCAAGGGGGCGGGGACCATCGCCATCAGGCTGGCCCCCGGCCATCGCCTGTCCTGGCTGATCCAATGGCCGCATGCGCGCGGCTGGCGCTTCGCGCAGACCGAACCGGCCCTGATCTGCCTGCCCGACGCCGAAGCGGCCAGCGCCGCGCTGGCGCTGGCGATCACCCGGTATCGCGAACGGCACGGTGCGGCGTTGCGTGCCGTGCCCGAACGTCCCACCGTCGCCGACATGCTCCGGCATGCTCCGGCGGCCGCGGAATAGGAGGGAGCAATGTCCAGGGTTTCCCATCTCGGCTATTTCGGGGCCCGTCAGGGCAGGCGGACGAATGTGTTCCCGGCCTGGCTGCTATGGGCCACCGGGGCGCTGCTGCTGTTCACCGCCGGGACGGTATTGTTCGGACGGATCACCGGCATGGGTGTCGATGGCATCGATCCGGGCCGCGCCATGGGCGTGCGCGATATCGTGATCGCGAAGGACGACGCCGAACAGGTGGTGGTGCGCGATGCGCGCAGCGGCTTCGTGATCGCGCAATACACGCCGCAGGAAGGCGGCTTCGTGCGGGGTTCGCTGCGCGCCTTCAACCGCATGCGCCAGGTGGCGGGTGTGCCGCCCGAGGCGGTCTATCGCCTGATCCGATGGGAAAGCGGGCAGATCAGCCTGTCCGACACGGTCACGGGCGAGCGCATCTATCTGGAAGCTTTCGGGCGGGACAGTGCGGCGGCCTTTGCGGCCCTGCTGACCAAGGAGGGCGCAAGGCCATGATGCTGTTCGAGCGCTTCCGGCAGCGCGAGACCCATGATTGCGTGGTGGAGATCAGCAACCAGTTCGAGGCGCTAGGCGCCCATCTGCGCTTTGCCGAGGGCGTGGTGATCCATCCGGGTGACGAGGTTCTGGTGCATGGCGCGCCGGTCGCGGTGCCCTATGGCGAAAGCCGCAGCTTTCCCAGGCGTGCCACCATCACCAGGGCGGGCGTGCTGCGGCGCGGCTGGACCAGACTGCGCGGTGAATTTGAAGTGCTCGACCTCTGCGAGGTCAGTTTCAGCGAAAGGACAATGTCATGAGCGAGCAAGCCCTTCTTGCCGACCCGGTCGAAGGTCAGGCCGACGCGGTGGACCGCCGGGACGCGATCAACGATACGACGCGTAGCGCGCTGGTTTCGACCATGCTGTCGCCGCGCTTCTATACGACGGATTTCGCCGAGATGGACCGGATCGACATCGAACCTGTCCGTGCCGAATGGGACGGGTTGATGCAGCGCTTCCGCGCCGATCCCAATCGCATCCATTTCAAGCGCAATGCGAACTGGGAAGACATTGACATCGACGCCCTGCCGGACGATCTGCGCGAAGAGTTCAAGGATTTCCTGGTGTCCTCGCTGACCTCGGAATTCTCCGGCTGCGTGCTCTATAAGGAAATGAAGCGGCGCGGCAGCAACAAGGAGCTGTGCGACCTGTTCGGCTATATGAGCCGCGACGAATCCCGCCATGCCGGCTTCATCAATGACGTGCTGAAGGATTTCGGTATCGGGGTGAATATGGGCTTTCTGGCCAAGGCCAAGAAATACACCTATTTCAAGCCAAAATTCATCTATTACGCGACTTATCTGTCGGAAAAAATCGGCTATGCGCGCTACATCACCATCTTCCGGCATCTGGAGCGCCATCCCGAGCAGCGCTTCCATCCGATCTTCAAATGGTTCGAGGAATGGTGCAATGACGAGTTCACGCATGGGGAAGCCTTCGCGCTGATCATCCGGTCCGATCCAAGGCTGACGCGCGGCCATAACCGGCTGTGGATCACATTCTTCCTGCTGGCCGTGTTCACCACCATGTATGTGCGCGACCATATGCGCCCGGCCTTCCATCGCGCGCTTGGGGTCGATATCGCTGACTATGATCTGCGCGTTCTGCGCCTGACGAGCGAGATTTCCCGGCAATGCTTTCCGCTGGTGCTGGACCTGGACAATCCGGCGCTGCTGGAAGGGTTTCGGCGGATGGAGCGGATCAACCAGCGCATGCACCGCGCCGCCGCGGCCGGCGGGATCGCGGGGCGCATCGGTAAGGCCTTCTGGGCCGTGATGGCCGCCGGGAATTTCCTGCGGCTCTACGCCATCCCCGCCCAGGATAATACGATCCCGGCAACCTCGCGCCTGCAACCCATCTGGTAGGGGCCACGCGGCATGGAGCTGACCCACCCGCTTCTGGTGATTGCCATGGCCATTCTGGTCTGGTGGCTGTCGACCGGCCTTGTGCTGGCGATGGTGCACGGCTCGGAACGGGGCGGCTGGCGGGTGGGGCCGATCATGGTCTGGATGACGCTGGTCGGGGCCTGCGGCATTGCGCTCCTGCTGGAAGGCGGCGCATCGCCGACGCCGCTCGGCTCCTATACCGGCTTTCTGGGGGCGCTTCTGGTCTGGGCCTGGCATGAGGTTGCCTTCCTGACCGGGGTGTTGACCGGCAAGCGGGAGGACGGCCAGCCGGGCCTGACCGGCTTTGCCCGGTTTCGCGCGGCCTGGCGGGCGATGCGTGACCATGAGCTGGCGATCCTGGTGACCGGTATCGGGCTCTGGCTGTTGCTGGCCGATAGCGAGAACCGCTTCGGGCTGGCTGCCTTCGGTCTGCTCTGGGGCATGCGGATTTCCGCCAAGCTCCTGATCTTTCTGGGCGCGCCCCATGCGGTCAGCGAGTTGATGCCCAGGCGCATCGCGCATCTGAAACGGCATTTCAATACGTCAAGGCTGACCCCGGTCTTCCCGCTTCTGCTGGCGGTGGCGGGCGGGCTTCTGATCGTGCTGGTGATGGGGGCGATCCGCTCCTCCCAGGATCATTCGACGGTTGGGCATATTCTGCTGGCGACCTTCATGGCGCTGGCAATCATCGAGCATCTCGTGCTGGTCGTGCCGGTGTCCGACACCGCGCTCTGGCGCTGGGCGGTTCCGAGGTCCAGGAAAACGGAGGCGGGGGCGGCTTTGCCGGGGGACATCGCCCCGCTTGCCCTGTCGAACAAAACCCAGGCCGAGCGCCGTCTCGGCATCAATGAGATTTAGGGAGGAGGAGAAGGCAATGGACATGGAACGGCATATGCGCGACGCGCTGGCGAAGCTGAGGCATGATGGCAATTATCGGGTCTTTGCCGAGTTGGAACGGCAATGCGCGGCCTTTCCGCGCGCGGCCATGCACCAGGACGGAACCACGCGGGAGGTTACCGTCTGGTGCTCCAACGATTATCTGGGCATGGGCCAGAATCCGAAGGTGACCGGGCGCATGATGGAAATCATCGCCAAATGCGGCGCGGGCGCCGGTGGCACGCGCAACATCTCCGGCACCAATCACTATCATGTGCTGCTGGAGCGCGAACTGGCCGATCTGCATGGCAAGGAGGCGGCGCTGATCTTCACCTCCGGCTATGTTTCCAACTGGGCCTCGCTGGGGACGCTGCTGTCGAACATCCCGGGCATCATCGTATATTCCGACGCGCTGAACCATGCCTCGATGATCGAAGGCATGCGCCATGCGCGCTGTCCGAAGCGCCTGTTCCGGCACAACGATCCGCAGGATCTGCGCCGGCTGCTGGCGGCCGATGATCCGGCGGCGCCCAAGCTGGTCGCCTTCGAAAGCGTCTATTCCATGGATGGCGACATCGCGCCGATCCGGGAAATCTGCGATGTGGCCGAGGAATTCGGCGCCATGACCTATCTGGACGAGGTCCATGCGGTGGGCATGTATGGGCCGCGCGGCGGCGGCGTGGCCGAGCGCGAAGGCCTGATGGATCGCATCACCGTGATCGAAGGCACGCTGGGCAAGGCCTTCGGCGTGATGGGCGGCTATATCACCGGCACGACGACGCTGATCGATTTCGTGCGCTCCTTCTCCTCTGGCTTCATTTTCACGACTGCTCTGCCGCCGGCGCTGGCCGCCGGTGCGACCGCGTCGATCCGGCATCTGAAGGAGAGCGGGGAGGAGCGTCGGCGCCATAAGGAGGTGGTGGCAAAAGTACGCGCCGCCCTTGACCGCAGGGGCATTCCGCATATGTCCAATCCCAGCCATATCGTGCCGGTGATGGTGGGCAACGCCTCCAAGTGCAAATGGATTTCCGATGTGCTGATGCAGGAATTCTCCATCTATGTGCAGCCGATCAACTATCCCACCGTGCCGGTCGGGACGGAGCGGCTGCGCATCACGCCCACGCCCCTGCACAGCGATGCCGATATCCATCATCTGGCCGACGCGCTGAGCGCGCTGTGGTCGCAATGCGCGCTGGCCCGCGCCGTGGCATGAGCCGGCATCGGTGATGGCCGATCCTGTCATCATTCCCGCGATTGCCGGGGACGGATCACTGTATCCCGTGGAGAAGATGCAGGCCCATCGCGACGGGCTTTTGCATCTGGCGGTGTCGGTCTTCCTGTTCGATGCCGGTCTGCTGCTGATCCAGAAGCGTGCCGAGGGCAAGTATCATTGCCCCGGCCTCTGGGCCAATACCTGCTGCACCCACCCCGACTGGGGGGAAGGCCTGGAGGCCTGCGCCAGCCGCAGGCTTGGGCAGGAGCTGGGCCTGGCCCCCCTGCCGCTGCGCCGGCATGCAACGGTGGAGTATCGCGCCGAGGTCGGCGGCGGCCTGGTAGAACATGAACGGGTGACCCTGTTCAGCGGCCATGTCGACCGTCATGCCTTGCGCGTCATCCCGGCGTGCGAGGAGGTGTCGGCCGTGCACTGGGTCGGTGCGGCCGAGTTGCGCCGCGACATGCGCGCAAATCCGCAGGACTATACCCCCTGGTTCCGGATCTATCTGGAACGCTTTCCGGATTTCGACTTCGACAGGCTGTGGGACAATCCGGACCAGACGCTGCTCTGCCTCGCCTGATCGCCGCTTCGGCAAGCGTCGTTTCCCGCATCCTGTTCCGCAAAAAAAGGGGGGAACCCGAAGGCTCCCCCATGATGGGCGACACGAGACGAGGGGTCTCTCAGTCGCTGGCCATCTTCGCGTCGCCGGGTGCGGCCGCCAGAGTGCGATTGCTAGGCAGGCCGTTCGGCCCATGCATCGCCGACTGGCCCATGACCTGCGTCTTGCCCGGTTCGTAGGTGGTGAAATCGGGCACCGTGACGGAGCCTTTCTTGCCCAGCGAGTCGGTATAGGACTGCAGCATGGACGTGCCATACAGCGGCTTCTGCACCCCGTTATGGCAGGTGCCGCAGCCGACCTTGAACACATCGCCTTCGGGACCTTTGCGCTCTGCCGGGAAGACCGGTGTCAGCCCGTCCAGATAGCTTGTGTTCAGGTTGCGGGTCATCTGGATGCCATGCCAGGCGGTAACCCGCTGGGGTGGGCTCTGATCCCAGTCATTGAAGGCTCGGCTGTTATGGCAGGTCGTGCAGTTGGCGCCGAGGGATTCGCTCATATGTACCATCAGCGACCAGGTGCCTTCGGTTTCCTTGACGCCTGCCGGATTATCCGTACCGGGCAGGGCGGTCAGGGAATGCACGCGGATCGGCTTGTCGCCATGCAGATAGTCGATCAGCGCATTCTGCGGCAGTGAGGAATTGCCCGCGAATTTGGCCACGACATTCTGTCCGGCGCGGTCCTGGGTCATGTTGCCGGCGGGTTTGGGCTCCAGATCCTGATACCAGTAGGATGCCGGGACCGGCTGGCCGCGATGGCAGGTATAACAGGTGGCGCCCGTCTCCCCGACATGGGCCTTCCAATCGGTATTGATGGCCTGGGTCATCTGGATCATGCGCCGGGCCACGACCTTGGTGTAGACCTCGTCGGAGGCGAGGTTTTCCGGGTTGTGGCAGTAGTTGCAACCGGCCTCGACTGGAGCCACCCATTCGGTGATCGAGGCCATGAACTGGTTGAACTGGTCGTCGGACAGATCGCCCAGCACCTGGACATTCTCATAGATGCTGGATGCCTTCTCCCCGTTCGGATCGGCCTCCCACGGGGCCGCCGGCGGGACATTGGCGGCGCGCAGCGCCTCCTGCTTCTCGACATCGCGATGGATATACATGCCCGTACCACGATAGCCGATCTGCGTCGTCTCCACCGGGGGGGCATCCCAGCCCGCCCCGATGAACATCGCGACGCCGAGCAGCGTTCCGGCGGAGGCGGCGAATGGAATCCAGAGTTTCATCACGCGTCTCCTTACTGCGCCGGATCGATGACGCCCGGAAACATGTCCGGCAGCGGCGCGACGATCCCGTGGTTGACACCCCAGAGGTACCAGTTATCCACCACCGTTCCGGTCAGCAGGATGCCGATGCCACCGGTCAGCGGGGTCAGGATGGCGAACCACCAGGCCCAGCGATGGATGGATTCCATGGTGGCGTTGAACCCCATGGTCCAGCGCCAGAACAGCGCCGCCCGCTCCGAGGCCGTGCCACGGTCGGTGATCTGTTCCAGCTCGCGTTCCCCGCCATAGCGGCCGACGGCCAGAATGGTCGCTCCATGCATGGCAAACAGCAGGACCGAGCCATAGAGGAAGGCGATGGAGAGGCAATGGAACGGGTTGTAGTAGAGATTGCCGTAGCGGATCGAAAAGGCTGCGGTCCAGTCCAGATGCGGGAAAATCCCGAACGGCACGGCTTCCGAGAAATCGCCCATCAAGAGCGGACGGATGAAGCCCAGCACCAGGAACAGCCAGATGGCCGAGGCAAAAGCCCAGGCGATATGGGTTCCCATCTCCAGCTGGCGCGCGCGCCGATAGACCCGGACCCACCACAACAGGACGGAGACGGTCAGGAAAAAGCCGGCGATCAGCCACCAGCCGCCTTCCGCCAGGGGCGGAAGAACGGTCAGCCCGTATTTGGCCGGCGGCGGTTCCAGCCCCAGCCAGAACAGCTGGCGGATGAATTCGACCGGGTCCCAGCCGACCGAGGCCAGCATGTTCAACCCGATGATCTCGAAGCCGATCAGCCCGAAGACCAGCGACAGCGTACCTAGATAGCCCAGATAGATCGGGCCGATCTGGGCATTGCCGATGCGCCCGAACAGCGAGACGAAGAACGGTTTTCCGGTGCGCGGGCTGTCGCCACGCGGAAGGGCCATGCCTTCCTCGGCGGGGCCGGTGACCTGGATGGGCGTGATGATGTTCAGATATTGGCTCATGATATGCCCCCTCAGCGCCAGATCGGCAGGTCAAGCCACCAGGACCACCATTGCGGCCAGCCCTGATTCCAGAAGGGACCGCTGATGATGATGCAGACCGCGCTCCAGAACCCTGCGTTCAGGGCAAGGATCAGGCCCAGGCGGTGAATGCCCAGCGTGCCGACCGAATAGCCGATGATGTCGCGGAAGAATGTGTCCTCGTATTCCGGCGTCTTGACCTCGGCGCGGGCACCGGGGTCGTCCTGCGATGCACCCGGATTGGCCGCTGACAGGATCAGGCCGCCATGCAGCGCCAGCGCCAATGTCGTGGTGAAGAAGAAGGACACCGCGATCATATGGGCCGGATTGTAGTGGAAGTGCAGATACTGATATCCGACATTCGACACCCAATCGAGATGGCTGAAAATGCCATAGGGGAAGCCGTGGCCCCAGGCCCCCAGCAGAAGCGGCCGGAACACGACCAGCGTCGCATAGGCCAGAATTGCGAAGGAAAAGGCGAAGGGCACGTGATAGCCGATGCCCAGCTTGCGGCAGATTTCCACCTCGCGCAGCGCCCAGGAAATGAAGGCACCCAGCGCGCAGACGGTGATGATCTGCCACAGCCCGCCTTCCTTCAGCGGGGCCAGTGCCAGCCCGTAGGACAGGTCCGGCGGGGCGATGGAAATGCGCCAGATATTCCAGGTCGGCCCGATGGCGGCGCCATACAGGATCAGCGCGGTGCCCAAAGCCGCGAAGAAGGCCGTGGTTACGCCGAAGAAACCGACATAGAACGGCCCCAGCCAGAAGTCGAACAGGTCGCCCCCAAGCAGCGTTCCGCCGCGCACGCGATATTTGCGTTCAAAACTCAGCAGCG
>Ga0209066_10000636_pt1 | contig 50256 bp, 48 predicted proteins | sample All_14_2_FD_187198 | JGI IMG/M metagenome (GOLD analysis project Ga0209066, IMG submission 187198) | Freshwater microbial communities in response to fracking from Pennsylvania, USA - Allegheny Zone_MetaG_DW_15 (SPAdes) (version 2) ... | reverse complement strand
TGCGCGTATTCGAGGCTTTGGGCGTGCCCCTTATCGGTGCCGTTGACGAGCTTTTAGCGTGGCAATACCCCAACGGTTCCATGCCTAGCGGCGCGCACGCTAGCGAGGATGCCGCGAAAAATTTTGCAGCTTTATTATCGGCCAGTATCGGCATGGGCACACAGCTTGCCAGCCGTCTCGCGCCATCCACTCAGGAAGAAGCCGAAACCGTGCGCCTGCGTACAGCCACACTGGCTGGCACCGTCATTGCCCAGCATTACGCCCTGACAGGCCAGTTCCCGGATGAAGCGTTCAGCCGCAGGCTTTCAACCGCGTTTGACGGTTTGTTATCGCTGGCCGATTCCTTCCCGCTTTTGCCGGATGAAGCCGAAGGCGATACCGATATGGTGGCCGCCCGCGTGGAAGCTTTGACCCCGTTTGCACAGGCGGTGATGCGCTTTTCCTTCGGGCAGGAAGATACCGCCATCATCCGCCGTCTGGGCGAGCGTCTTTGCGATAAAGCAACCGCTTTGGCCGATGCGTTTTCCGGTGGCCCCGCCGGCGGGCCTGATTTATTCGCCCAGCGGGAACTCGCCTTCTTAAAGGGCGGTGCCAAATTATTAGCGCGCTCCTGCGAAATTGAGATGGATCGTATGCAAAATGCCCTTTCCAGTGGGCAAATTACACAACCACCAGCACCCGATGTGCTGATTGATTACATCTGGCGCCGTTTTGAAGACGGGCTTGATGTATTGCGCGCGGTTATCGGTTTCATGTCGGGCCCGACATCGGCGGCATCGGCATCGTCCAGCGCTGTGCCGGCAGCCCGCGCGCCCGCAACACCTAGGGCTGCGGATAAAGTGGCACCCGCGCAAAATCAGGCGCAAAATCAAGGTGGCCCATTCAACCCGATGGCTTTTTTTGCTAAAAAGGATGACGATTCGTCCGGCAAGACCTCCTCCGAAGGGGGGGGCGAGGGCGGAGCCACGAATGCTACCAAATCATCCGAAGCTGGGGAGGCTGCATGATCAACCATCTGTTCGCTGCCTGCCTGATGCTCGCAGCCCAGACATACGCCGTACCCCCGCAGGTGCTTGTGGGCATCTTGCATGTCGAGGGCGGGCATATCGGCCAACAGGTGCCGAATAAAAACGGCTCATACGATCTTGGCCCCATGCAGATCAACAGCCTGTGGGTGCCAGAACTGGCGGGCAACTGGCGCGTATCACGCGAGGTTGCATGGAAGTGGCTGCGTGATGATGGCTGCACCAATGTCAACGTGGCTGCATGGATTTTGCGCCAGCACCTGACCGAGACAGGTTCGCTTGCCAAGGCGGTTGCCAATTACCATTCGCGCACGCCAAGCCTTGGCGGCAAATACAAATCCAAGGTTGTGGAAGTAATGCGCCGCAAGGGTCTTCTGGCCAAAGCGCAGACACAACCCCAACCGCCTTCAAAAGGCCAGCCACAGGCGGCCTCGACAATGCCTGCCGCCCAGTCAACGACAACGCCTTCGGGTGCCAAGCGTTTCATGCTGGGACGACGTGATAAAGACCCTGAGGATAACGGTTAAAAATAGTGGAACATTCCCTTGTAGGGTCGGTGGATGGTCTTTAGTGTTTTGACGGTATTGAGGAAATAGGCGTGTCAGTTTTGAAAAAAATCCAAGATTTTTCCAGCATCAAATCCGCTGTCCTGTGTATGGCCGCCGCGCTTACGCTGAGTGGCTGCACGGCTGGGTATATGGGGCAGGATTCCAAGCCGCAACTGGTTGCGGAACCTGATAAATCATCCCTCATGATTGCCGATGCCGCCGACCGCGCGACCCGCGCGCTTGAAAGCTTGGCTGCGGTTGAACAGGTCCGCACGCCTGCTGCCGCTTCCGCCGCCATGGTGCCAAATGCACCGCCTGAATTGCAACGCGCAGTCACCCTGACATGGGCAGGCCCGGTTGAGCCTGTGGCCAAAGATATTGCAGCGCGTGCCGGTTATACCTTCCGCACCATTGGCGACCAGCCGCCAGCACCGATTATCGTCACCATCGACGTCTATAACCAGCCTATGGTGCAGGTGTTGCGCGATATTGGCCTGCAGATGGGTGCCCGCGCCGATCTGCGCCTTGATGGCAATAGCCGTACGGTTGAAATCATTTACGCATCTACCGTCAACGGTGCCCCCGTTGACGCGCACACAACTGACGCCATCAAAGCCGACGACGTACCACGCCGTGTGCCGCCATCGCGCCGGGGCAAAAAGGGGTAAGCTGATGGCAGCTTTCTCGACCCCTTTGCGCCAGCTGGCCTGTATGGCCTTACTGGCTATGATGCTAGGTGCGCCTTTGAGCGTGCGTGCACAGGATATGGGCGATGAACGCACCGATGTGGCCACCCCTACAAAAGCCCCCCAGACATACGACCAGCTGATGGCCAGCGTGCAGATCGTGCCTGCGAACCAGAAGAAGGAAGACGGCAACCCCGAATTACGGATGGACGGGCTTAAGGAAGCATCGCTTTCTTATGGCGCACGGGCAGGGTTAGCCTCGCGTACTTTTGAAATTCGCCAGACCCTGCTTGAAAAAGAAGCGTATCTCGACCGCATTTACGATTTCAAACGCCTTCTGGTGCCAGCGCCTTCAGGCCTACTGATCGAGCCGCCGGTTATTTCGGAAGCGGAAGACGCCATGCTGATTGGCGATCAAGGCCAGACGGCTGCCGTGGCTGACCGTATTTATAATATCAATGTCGATGCCAAAATCGTGGCGGCGCCGCGCAACTGGCGCGCATACCTTGAACGCGACTGGGGCGATGTGACACCGCCGCCATCCATTTTGTACCCCAGCACAAAAGAAGAGTTGGCATACTGGCTGAAATACCTGAAAGAAGGCTGGCTGCAGGGCATCGGCCAGGCTGACGATGTTTTTCAGGCCGATCTTGACCGCCTGAATGCCGATTTTCGTGGTCAGGTGCGTTACCGCATGTTGCTTTCCCAAGGTATCGTAAGCCCGCCTTATACATTGCAGACCGATCGCGGCGTGACCGGTGGCGGCAAGGAAATGCGTGTTGGCGACCGCGCCTTGCAAATCACCGGACCATCCCAATTGCAGACAGGGGCCTATGAATGGCGACCCGCAAGCCAATAAGCCTTATCAAAGGGGCGAGTGGTGCGGGGCAGACTTGGCCTTCGGAACCCACGCGCTTTAATGACGAGCATATCGACCCGTTTTTGCTGTGGTGCATCCAGCAGGGCTCAAGCGATATTACATGGCAAACCGACCGCCCGGTTTATAACGAGATTCACGGCAAATTATTCCCCGGCACGTTCCGCCCGATGGATGCCGCCGACATGGCGATTTTGCTGACCAAGATTTACGGGCCGGAAGCGCAGGCGCGTCTGGCCGGCGGGGATGACCTCGACGTCAGTTACGAAATTCGCCCCGACCGTTATTCGCGCCACCGCTTCCGCGTCAACATCACGGCGATTTTGTCAAAGGGCCGCGATGCCGCGCAGGTCACGATGCGCGCATTGCCGAGTGAGCCGCCAACAATGCAGCAATTGAATATCGAGGAAGATATCATTGCTAACTGGGCACCGCGCCAGGGGCTTGTTGTTATCACCGGGCCTACGGGTTCCGGTAAAACAACATTGCTGGCATCAGGCAACCGCATGTTGCTTGAACGCCGCCATGGCTGCGGCAAAATGCTGACCTACGAGGCACCAATCGAATTTACGTACGATGCGATTCATTCGCCGCACTCGGTCGTCGCGCAATCGGAAATACCACGCCATTTGCCTAATTTTGCTGCGGGCGTGCGTAACGCCCTGCGCCGCAAGCCCAACATCATTCTGGTAGGCGAAGCACGCGACCGCGAAACCATTTCAGCCGCTATTGAAGCAGGCCAGACCGGCCACGCCGTTTATACAACGACGCACACAACGGGTGTTGCCGCCACCATTCGCCGCATGATTTCGAGCTTTGAATCGGACGAACGGGCCGAGCGTGCCTACGCCCTCATGGAAACATTGCGGATGATCGTCACGCAGGCGCTGGTACCTAAAATTGGCGGCGGGCGCATTGGCGTGCGCGAATGGATGGTGTTTAACGATACCGTGCGCGAGAAATTGCTGGATAGCGACTTCAATCAATGGTCATCAGAAATCCAACGCATGATACCCAATTATGGCCGTACGATGAACAAATCGGCATCTATTTTGTTCGAGCAAGGCATCATCGAGCGCCGATGGTACCTGATCCTGACGCAAACGGCTGGTGGCAGCTAATATTTTTGCGTGATATACTTGTGCCATGGCCGACATAGAAACATCAGGTGACTGGCACTGGCGCAACAGCATGAAACCTGTGCGGTTTTTTGCGCTTGATGCACGTGTCGCCCTATTCTTCCTGATCTTCCTTATTCATATGCGGACATGGACGCTGGGCCTGTTTTTTGTCATGTGTGGGCTATTCTGGCTGCTTGAACGCAAGGGCCTGACATTCGATGCCGCCATACGGTCCCTCAAGACATGGGTTTTAGGCTATAACCGCCCGGGGCTTATCTGGATCCGCCGCCGCAAGATGACCGATTACGGCTAGGCGTTTATCGTCCGCTCGATCCGTCTGTCGGGCAGCAGCCACATCAATGCCACCGCTACGTAAATCAGGTTCGCCGCAAGCGGGCTTGCAAACGATATGCCAATCGCCAGCAAATACAGCACAACCGATAAACGGCCTTTGACGTCGCGCCCGATGGCGCGTTTCAAAACGGATTGTTCGCCCTGCGAGCAGATAATCGTGTTCTGCAACACGGAATAGGCAATGGCCGACATCAGCAGCGGCACGCCATATAGTGCCGTGGGCGCTGCTGCGAAATGGTTCTCGCCCATCCAGGCCGTAGCAAAAGGTATCAGCGACAGCCAGAACAGCAAATGCATGTTAGCCCACAGAATGCCACCCTTCACATGGGTGACCGTATGCAGCATATGGTGGTGGTTGTTCCAGTAAATCGCTACATAAATGAAGCTCAGGATATAGCTTAAAAAGACCGGTGCCAACGCCAGCAATGATGCGAAATCGGCCCCGTGGGGGGCTTTGAGTTCAAGCACCATAATGGTGATGATGATAGCGATAACACCATCGCTGAAGGCGGCCAGCCTGTCTTTTTCCATTCCCAACGTCCTTTTTGATCAAAAACCTGTGCGGTATCGATTTTACCCTGCTTGTTACTATTTCCAAGCGCTTGTCTTTTATGAAATTGCTCCTTAATCTTGGGGCCAGAAAAGGTTTGCTCGCGATTCGCGGGCGCCCCTTGGTATTTGGTATGAGGCTGTCATCATGATTGGTTCCAAACGCTACATTCTTGTAGCCGGTTTATTCACTGCAGTGCTGTTTGCTGGCGAGGCTCATGCAGGCTTCCAGTGGACGGCCCCTGTTAACACAGGCCCATCGGCCGTGGCTCCTGCCGCGCCGCTTGTGGCTCCCGTATCGCCGGTCGCTACGCAAGCGCTGCCAAACAATATGAAAGCCCTGAGCACAACCCCAGATGGCCCTGCCAGCGCCGCTCCCATTTACGGCCGCGGCATGACGGACGACCCTGTCACATGGAATGCCAACCACACCCGCACACAACAGGTGCAAACCATTGCGACCCAGCAAGTGGTAGCTCCTCAAAACATGGCGCAGGTAGCGCCGCGCGCGCCACAAAGCGTATTGCCGGTTGAAGCCACATCGCTTTACACCACGGCAGCCCCGCCCGCATCACCCACACCACCTTCCATGATGGCACCGGTATCAACGCCATCATCCGGCAGCAGCAACTACCAAACGACCGAAGGTTTCGGGCGTGACCTGCCGCTCGTCATGGCTATCCGCCAGATTGTGCCAAGCCAGTATGGTTTCGTATTTGACGACGGCATTGATCTGTCTGCCAAAGTATCGTGGCAGGGCGGCAAACCATGGGATGTTGTTTTGCAGCAAACATTGACCCCGCTTGGCCTTGGCGCCAATGTTCGTGGTAATGTCGTATCCATCATGCGCGCAGGCGCGGGCCCGGCATCTACATCTGCCATGGCCACCAGCGGCCCTGTCATGATGACGCAAACCATTCAAGACACGACGACGACAACCATGTCACCGGCACCTATGGCTATGGAAACAAAGAACGACGTGCCACTGGGCGGTTATGTCGCAACGCCTGCATCAACACTGGGTGCATCGCCGCCAGCCAATCTGGGTGCATCCATCACATGGACATCGGCACGTAACTCAACCCTGCGTGCCGTTCTTGAAGACTGGTCGAAACGTGCAGGCGTTGAGCTTTACTGGGCCTCGGAATACGATTACCCGATTCAGTCTGCCGTCAATATTCAAGGCACCTACGAAGAAGCCGTGCAGGTTCTTTTGAAGGGTCTGGCTGAATCGCGCCCACGCCCGATGGGCCGCCTGCACCCGAACCTGCCGGACGGCCCTGCCGTACTGGTGATCGAGACCCGCCAGAACAGCATGTAAATATCGTGGCACGGGTGGGCTTAAACCCGCCCTGCATACGCGCCTAATACCCTTCGCACCCGCCTCCCCAATTCTCTGGTAGGCTTAGATTTTCTGCTGCTTGCACGCCCTGCAAACGTAACATACAATTGAGTCGTCATAATTCATTGACGGGCGCGGCTTGACCGTTGCTTCAACTTTTCCGGTTACTGGTGGCGTAGAAAATGCTGACTTCCATCCTCAGACGTTCTGTTCATTTGAGTCTGCTCCTTGGCGTGACGGCCGTTTTTGGCCTCACCGGGTGCGGTGAATTCAAAAAGGTTGATGACAATATCGCCGAAACGCAAACAGTCGCCGACAAGGCGCTGGCGTCCATGAACCCATCGTCACCGATCGCGCAGCCACTTTCTATTGATAAGCGCCCCTATTTCGGCTCGCAGGCTGTACCCATTACCAATGGTTCACCTCTGCCTTCCCAGTACGAACAAAGCGGCGCCGTTGTCATGACCTTTGCCCGCCCGGTTTCCATGCCGGAATTGATGCGGATGATTCAGGCTGTCACGGGCCTGCGCGCCATTGCCCCGACGTCAACCAGCAAAACCAGCGATGGTGCAGCAACCGAAGGCGCGGCCACAGGTCCAACCTTCACCCCGACTGACGGCGAACAGGTCGCCGGTGGCCGCATTGTGTGGCAAGGCCGTTTGTCAGACCTTCTCAATCAGGCGGCTGATACGTTTGATGCCGACTGGAGCTATGACGGCAACGCCATCATGTTCTCGCAGCAAATTACCCGCACGTTCATGCTGAACGCCCTTGCCAGCGAACTTCAGGTGAAGGGTTCGGTTACCAGCGGCGGTTCTAGCGACTCGGGATCCAACCTACCCACGGTTGATGTCACCAGCACTTCAAGCATGAAGGTTTGGGACGAGATCAAGGAAGCTATCGTCAATATCTCGGGCAGCTACGGCAAAGCCGCGTTCTCGCCTTCTACCGGTACGATCACGGTCACGGGTTCACCTGATGTTGTGCGCCGCGTCGAGGCTTATCTTAACCAGCAGAACTCGATGCGCCTGCGCCGCGTGGCTGTAGCCGTCAAGGTTATTGCCGTCACGGCCTCCAATGATTTCGACCTGTCGTCGGACATCACGGGTATTGTACGCCGTGCATTCGACCAAGCATCGCTGCGTTCGGTTGGCGAGGCCACATCCGGTATTGCCATCGGTGTTTTGAAAAGCCCTCTTGCCGGTACAGATGAAGCAGCGGCCCAGACTGAAGACGGAACAGACGGCGACGCCATCAAATCAGACCGTCTTGTCAGCGCCTTCCGTGCCGACAAACACGTTCAGAATGCAACTATCTCGCATTCAGGTGCCATCGTAACCCTTTCAGACCAGCCGGCACCTTTGCAGGTCGGCCGCCAGATCAGCTATCTTGCGCGTACATCGACCACCACGGGCGATACTGGCGGTTCCGTCAGCCTTGAGCCAGGTACGGTCAATACTGGCCTCATGATGACGATTTTGCCGCGTATCGTTGATGGTAACCGCATCCTGATGCGTATTTCCGTGGCCATCACATCGGCTGACCAACCTTTTGCAACCTTCGGGCCGGACGGCAACCAGATCCAGCTGCCTGAACTGGATACGACAGGCTTCCTTCAGAATGCGGTGCTGACCAGTGGCGAGACCATGGTATTGGCCGGTTTCGAGAAGAAAGAAAATTCCCGTGATAACGATGGCACACCTGATGCATTCCTGCTGGGCGGCTCGAAGTCGAGCAGTAGGTCGCGCGAGATCACAGTGATGGTGCTGACGGCGCAAATTCTGCCGGAAGACCCTATCACGGTGATTGGTGACTAGGAAAAACGATGGCCCGCAACCAGGACCAAGACCAGGAAAAGGATTTTCTGGATATCTCATTGGATGATGCGTTGGACGACGTTGGCGAAATTGCCGAAGACGCCGCGCAGACCGGAGGTGTGCCTGCCGCACGCCTGCCTGAAAAACTGGGCGCTGGCGTTCTTTTATTCGACAATAAAAAATACGCCGTAGGCCTGAACTGGCTTGTCGCCGATGAAGAAGGCGACACCGAGCTTGCGCTTAAACGCGCCAAAAGCTTCAAGGCCGATTTTTACTGTATGCGCCAGAATGTGGTGTCACAGCATGGCTTTGGCTATCTTGAATCAGGCCATCGCATCGGTCTGCCTGCGCTGGCATCCGTTGCCGGGGACATGCTGGTCGGCGACTGGCACGGGGTTTTCACGGCCGATAACGGCTGGTGGTATGTGGCGGTTCATGCTGACAACATTTCACCCGAAGGCGATATTCTGTTCGCATCGGAAGAGCAGGCCTATAACCATTTCGTAGCCCGCAGCGAAGGCTATCGCTGGCCGCGCGCCTATGCACCCGAAAGCTGGAACATTCATGAAGCATCGGGCGAAATCTCGATTGCCAAGCTGATTGGCACGGCGGCCCCACCCACCCTTAAGCCTGTTACACTTGATGCCGTATTTTCGGGCAAACGGAACAAGAATCTGGCCATTGGTGCCGGTATCGTCATTTTCGCTTTGCTGGTCGTCAGCCTTCTGGGCCAGCAATTATTGCCATCGCTTGTGCCGACACAGGCGGAATTGCCGGTGCCTGATATTGAAGTATCAGATAATTTACAGGCACCGCCAAAAGAACCCGTGCTTGAAAATAAAAACGAAGCCGAAAGCCTGACTTCACTGGCCCTGACACCGCCAAGCCTGTTTATTGCCGACTGCCTTAAAGGCTTCTCGGATATAGGCCTACCCCTGCCCGGCTGGCAGATGGGCAAAATGCGCTGCAAAGACACCTTAGTTGAAGGCACATGGACGCGGCTTATCGGCTCGTTTGAAATGCTGGAGCCTTATCTGGTGCGTTTCCCCGAAGGCAGCGCGCGCAACTTTGTCGATGGCAATACGCTTGTGATTACGCGCCGTATGAGCGCGGCTGAAAAACCGGCGACCAGTGCGACCGCCCTGCTGGAAACGGCTGCTGCGACCGAGCGCCTGAGCAAACGTTTCTCCAGTCTTGGCGATTTCAAGGCTGAGCCTATTACTCCTGTGGCCGTCAACGACCTTTTACAGGGCGTGGATATGATGCAGCAGGCGGGTTTTACATCTATCGGCCAGAACAAGCCAGATTTGAAGCCGCTGACGCGCGATGATTTGCCGTATATCGCGATTTCTCTTAAAACTAAAACACCGCCTAATATGTTAGCCAAGTATTTTGACCTGCCAGGTGTTATAATTCAGACCATCGAAGGGCAGTTAGTGGGCGGTAGCTGGCAGTATGATGCTAAACTGATCCTGAAGCCTGACGCGCGTCTGATCGAAGCGAACGCCAAGGCCAAGGCTATGCAAATTCACCAGGAATGACCATGACGACAAAAACCATGACGACAAAGACGACCCCTCGTTTTTCTTCTGCCTTCCTGAACGGGCTTGCCGTAACCGGCCTGCTGTTGCTGGCTGGTATGGCGCCTACGGCCCGCGCCCAGGATGCGATCCCGCCATCGGATGCACAATTACAGCAACCCGTGGCCGCAGCCCCTGCAGGTACGGCCACGCCCGCGACCGCCACTGCAACAGACACCGTGCCCATGCCCGGCCAGACCGGTGCCAAAACCGAAGAAGCCGAAAAAAAACCAGCCATGCAGAATGGCCAGCTGGTCGGTGACCCGTGCCCCTCTCCGTCCAAAGCACTTGCATCGTCACCTGATGATTTGGCCAAAGTGCAGGAAGAAATTGACCGCTTTACCCTGTGCGTCCAGCGCGCCCAATTGCTTGAGCGTCTGAACGAAAGCACGCTCAAAAGCGATAACGTCTATGACGCATCGCTGGGGCTGGCCCCTTATACATCGGTTGAAAATGGCGGCGCGCCTGCTGCGCCCGGCCTTCCTGGTGCCCAAAAAGGGATGCCGCCTTTGCCTGACGCCGCCCTTGCCGGTGCCGATGTAGAGCCGCAACATGCGGGTGATACGGGCGCCCCTGTGCCTGACACCACCCAAAAAGACAGCAAGGCCACAACCGCAAGCAACAGTGATGCAACAGCCGCCAGCGCCGATACCGCCGCCAAGGAAGAAACCCCTGTCTGGACGATTCGCGAAATTTACGGCTCGGGCCGTGGTATCAAAGCCACACTACTGAGCCCTGACGGCGATGAAGTGCGCGTCAAGGAAGGCGAGAAACTGCCGAACAATAATGGTGTCGTCACGCGCATTACGCCGACCGGCGTCATGATCCGCGATGGTAAGGCCGCCAAAGCCCTCGACTGGGCAAGGAGCTAAACCGCGATATGGGCATTGCTGACTTTCTGAGCAGAAAAAAAACAGGCGATGACGCGTGGGATCCACAGTCACCGCTGACGGCTGAAGGCGGCCCGCTTGACCGCGGGAATGCGCTGCGCCAGATTGCGGCCTATTATTCCGATGGCAAGCTCATCGTATCGAAGTCGCATAAAGACAGCCCGCATATCCTCTCGCTTATCACGGAAGTCCGTATTGCGGGCTACCCGGAGCCGGTTGTCGAAGCGGTTGATATCAACCGCGTGCAAGTCTGTTATGACCGCGTTACCAACTCGCTTGATTTCCGTTCCAAGCAGGACGAAGTCAGGATGCGCCGCGAGGTGCTTGAGCTTGTGGGCGAAATGTCCAAAAAGCGCGTGTCGGATATCCACGTGGTCGTGTACGAACAAAGCTGCCTTGTGCGCGCGCGGGTTGCCGGTTCCATGGAACACATCGCCGAATGGCCGCCTGAATACGGCCATGCCTTCTGCGCTGCCGCATTTACAATGGCCGACGCCGCCGACGTCAACTACCAGCCTTACGAATACCAAGGGGCGCGGGTTTCCAACCGGAAAGACCTGCAACTGCCTGACGGCGTGATTTCACTGCGTCTGCAATTCAACCCGACGGTGTATGACGGCCGCGCAATGATCGTGCGTCTGCTTTACAACACAGATGAAAAAACCGCCGGTGACGTGACGGGCCTTGGCTTCACGGCCGTACAGCTTGAGGATTTCGAGTTCCTGCGCTCGAAGCCCTACGGCATCAACGTGGTGGCTGGGCCTACCGGCCACGGCAAATCGACCACGCTGCAGCGGAACATTATCGCGATTTTGAAAGAGTATAATTACAACCTTGCCTTCTACACCGTGGAAGATCCGCCGGAATACCCAATTCAGGGTGCCGTGCAGATGCCTGTTACCAACGCCTCGACACAGGCCGAACGTGCCGCCCAGTTTACCAAGGCTATTGCCGCCGCCCTGCGTTCCAACCCCGACCGTCTTATGATCGGGGAGATTCGTGACGAGGCATCAGCCCACCTGGCTTTCGAGGCTGCCATGACAGGCCACCAGGTCTGGACATCGCTGCACTCGAACGATGCTTTGACCATTCCGTTCCGTCTGCGCGACTTGCACGTGGAAGAATACAAGCTCTGCGATCCGTCTCTGATGACGGGCATGGTCTCGCAACGGCTGGTGCGTAAGCTTTGCAAAGCCTGCTGCCTTCCGATGGAAGAAAGCGAGCTTAACTATAACGTGCTGTCGCGCTTTGAAGCCGCGCAGATCCAGTTCGAGCGGTTGCGGAAACGCAACCCGCAGGGCTGCCCCAAATGCGGTGGCACCGGCTATACCAGCCGTACGGTGGTGGCTGAAGTCATTATTCCTGACAGCACTTTCATGGACCTTGTTAAAAAGGACTTGAAACAGGACGCTGAAAAATACTGGCTGAGCCATCTGAATGGTCGCAACATGATCGAGCATATGGTCGATCGCCTGCGCGCAGGCGAAGTGGACCCGACCGACGCCGAGCGTACTGTCGGCCCCATTATCCTGCCCAAACGCGGCGGCTGATGGAATCTGTGCGATGAAAAAGAAAAAGAACGACCCGTTATTCGACTTATCGGTTAAATACGAATTTAATGGTGACGAGCGTCAGCGTTTTTATACAAAACTGGTGCAGTTGCTGGAAAACGGCGTTTCGCTTGATACGGCTTTGGCACAGATTGAGAAGATTGCAGGCCGCAAAAGCCGTACTTTGCCCAAATTATACCGCCGCTGGCGCAACGAGATTGCCGAGGGTACCAACTTCGGTACCTGCCTTTCACCATACGTTCCCAGCTCGGAGGCGATCCTGCTTGAGACGGGCGCCAACTCCGGGAAGATTCTAAAATCGCTACAAAATGCCGCAGAATCGATTGAAAATCAGTCAAAAGTTAAGAAGGCAATTGTGGGTGCTGCGGCGTATCCCGCCGTTCTGACAGCGATGCTGATTGCAGCGATGGTTTTGTCATCCTACAAGGTTATTCCGACGTTCGAGCAAATCATCCCGGTTGAGCAGTGGCAGGGCATTGCTTACGGCGTTGCCATCGCTGCGCGCTTCATTCGCGAAGACGGTATGTACCTGCTGGGCGGTATCGGCCTTGCGATCACGATTGTTGTTGTCTCGATGCCGCGCTGGTGTTCGCCTATACGTGTTTATTTTGACAGGTATGTGCCATGGAGCATCTACAAAATGTGGCAGGGATCCGCCTTTTTGCTGTCAGTCGCATCGATGATGAGCGCTGGTATCAAAATTGACGAAGTGAGCCTTGCGCGTATCTCGCGTCAATCAGAACCTTACCTGCGCCAGCGCATCAAAGGCATGTTGAAATACATCGCATCGGGCGAGAATTTGGGTGATGCGCTTTACAATGCCGGCTACGATTTTCCAGATGCCGAAATTATCGGCGATTTGCAAATTTATGCACGCCTGCGCGGCTTCGATCAGAACCTCATTCGTATTACCAGAATCTGGATCGACGGACTGGTCGATCGGGTCAACGTTGCCATGAAAATCGTTAACTTCGTGATCCTTGTGCTGATCGCGGTTGTTATTGGTTGCTTAATTATGTCGTTCTATTCTGTATTTCAGCAGATTCAAAACCAACAGAAATAGAAGAGGCTGAAAAACAACGCAGGTTGACACAGTAACCAGATTTCCATCACAATATTGATTGTTAAAAACCCTAGGAGAACCGAAAATGTTGACCACCAACCAAAAAAATACAGCTGGCTTCTCGCTGCTCGAGCTTCTGCTCGTTGTCGCAGTCGGCGCCGTGCTCATTCTCGCAGGTCTTGGCGCTTACCGCCTCGTCAGCGAAAACAACAACACCAACCAAGCAGCCCGTTTGCTGACCACGCTGAAACAACAAATTCAGCAAGCCTACCAAGGCCAGTCCACATACGGCGCAACCAGCATTCTTGACGATCTCGTCACGCTGCACGCTCTGCCTTCGGATATCGCAACCACTGGCTCTGGCGACACGATGACTGGTAAAGGCCCGTTCGGTACGATATCCATTCTTGGCGCTGGGAACAGCTTCTCGATGACGTTCAACGACGTGCCTAAAGGCGCTTGCGTTCGTCTGGCCCAGCAGTTCACACCGCAAAACTCGAACGATTTCGTGTCTTTGAAAATTGCCGGTACGACCTTCACACAGACATCGACCAACATGACACAAACACAGTTCATGTCGAGCTGCGTCGATACGGCTGCTACCAACGACATGGTCTGGACCTTCAACTAAGTCTTTCCAGACACACAAATACGAAAAGGCCCCTTTCGAGGGGCCTTTTCTTTTTCGGCTTCCGGGCGCAGGCATGATAGAATCAAAGAGCCAGCATTCGCTGGTTTACAGAATGTTAATCTCCTTGATTTACAATAACTTCATTATGTTTTGTGGCCACAGACGGTACCCAAAAACTTCATCCCAGCGGGGCTTTGCCCTTTTGCTGGCTTTGCTGTTTACGGCGCTTTTCGGCGGTATTCTGACCGCTATTCTTGTGTTTAACCGAACTCATGTCCGTGTGGCCGAGGCACAGGTTGCCGGCTGGGAAGCTGTTGAAATCGGTAAAGCCGCCCGGCTTTACGTGCGCGATCGCTTCGCCGCCAACCCTGCTTTGCGCGCGACAGCCGCCACACCAAGTTTAATTACGATCAACACGCTGAAGGCTGGCGGGTATCTTTCGCAAAACTTCGGCAGGATCGTCGGGGGTAACTATGTCAACGCCCTCAACCAGCAGATTTACGTCATCATGACGAACTGGAGTGCGACAGGCCTTGGCGGCGCCGTGACCGACCCCGGGACCGTGCCAACCGCGTTTGTGTATTTCAGGAATGGGGGAAAAAGCTCGTTCGAGCTTGTCATCAATGTGGTTGAAAACATGCGCGCACTGGGGGCCACCATCACGGCACCCCTGTTCGATTCGACCGGCACCAACCGGTCTGCCAACTGCCGTACAGGCGGCCCCGCCGTCGGCCTTTGGGATACAGGCTGCATGACGCAGGGCGAATTTGCTACGATGGCAGGCTCGGTCGGTCTGCCTACCACTTTTACGGGTGGAGCCCTTATAACCCCCGTGTGGAAGGTGGTGCAGTTTGACCTGCGCGCCGTTTCGCGTTTCCCGCAGCCTGAAAACCCCGGTTATGCCACCATGCTGACCGATCTTGAAATGGGCACACCCCTTGTACAAAATTGCCCGACCACCGCCAACCAGGTGTCGATCACAACCATTGATGCGGCAGGCACACCGACCACGACCTTCACAGGGCTTTGCCGCGTCGCCAGCGATACCGCCACGGTCGATAACCGCTTTTCGATCAACAACGTCGCCAACCTTGCGGCCGAGCGCGTGATTGCCGAAGCTCAAGCAACCGATTTCGGCGGAGAGACCGCGAATATAGGTAACGCCAATGAACAGGTGATGGAAATTTCAGGCAATGCACGGCTGGGCAGCGATTTGCGCGTGTTTGATACGCGCACGCTTAACGGTATTCCCTACCGCCTGTCGGTGCCTAACGGGTCGCTGGCGGTTGAGCGTAACGCATATTTATACGCGCAAAATACATCGAATAAAGGTCTGGCCACCATCGGCACCGCAACGGCCAACGCGCTTATCAGCGACAGTATGTCGAGCGCCAATTACAATTCAACCCTTACCGGTACCACCACGGGTGCCCCGCGCATGAACATAACCACGCGCGAACGCATTAACGGCACAACGCAAGTGACGGGCACCGGCGCGGCCGAACTGGTGACCGATACGCTGACAGCCGATAGCGCGACAGTCCATGCGTCTGACAACACGGGGCAGGTGCAGGTTACCAACCGACTGGGCCTCGGGGGCGCAACATTGTCAGTAAACGGTAATAGCCCTGTGTCAGGTTATTCGGCCATTCTTGGCGACATCACGCAGGCAACCAACGTCAACGTTACCAATAATTTGCAATTCACATCGGGGAACGGGTCGATCACGGCTGAGGGCACGCGCAATACAAATGCCAGTGGCCCTTTGCCTAATGTCGATGTTGCCCGCTGCCTTGAAGGCGTGAACGTGGCCGAGGCCTGCGCCAACCGTCAATATTTCGTACCTATTATTGTGACACCATGATGATGAGAAACGCCACCATATCCGGCCAGAATACCAAAGGCTTCTCGTTACTCGAGCTGCTGATGGTGACGGCGCTGATTGCGCTTTTGCTTGGTGGGCTTTACCAGCTGTTTGATGACTGGATGCAGCGTTCGGTCAACCGCAAGGTGGCAGGTGACATGATGCGCGTTCAAAAAGCTTCGGAAGATTTCGTGTTCGCGAATTTCGATGCGCTGCGCGGAACGTCACTCAACGTATTTACCGAGATACCGATTGCCACTTTGCGCGCCGATAACTACCTGCCTACGGGCTATCAGGCCATTAACAATTTTCAGCAGCGTATCCGCACCTTCCGCCGCACATTGCGGGTGAACAAACTGAACCCTGACGGTACCAACGCGACCGACCCTTCTGGTAACCCTGTTTACATTTTTTCAATCGAAGTTGTTACCGTATCGGACAACCCGTCAGCTGGTGTTACATTGCGCGTGGGCAATAAACGCCTGCTTGATACCGCGCAGGCGGGCGGCCCCAGCATGGGGGTTATTACCAACCTTGCGATGGGTACAACGATTTTTGCCAACCGCGTGACCAGCGTATTCGGAGAATGGTATGTGACGCGCGCAAGCCTGGCCGCCGCCGGTTACACGGCCACACCTGACACCGATGGCGGGTATGTAGCAGCTTACGGCCTTGTAAATGCCGAAAGCACCGAGGCCAACGATGAATGGCTTTACCGCGTACAGATTACAAACCGGCCTGAACTGAACCGTATGGCCACAAATCTGCGGATGAATTCAAACAGCCTGCAAAATGCAGGTAGCGTCGTGACCGATAAAATGAGTGTCACAGGCAACGCCTCCTTCCTGGGGCAAGCACAGGGTGTGGCCGCTGAAACGGCACAAGCGATGACTGTTGAGCAGGCGCTGCGCGTCGATAGCACAGGCGAAAGCCGCATCAACATGAAAGATACCAACGGCACCTGTACCTTAAGCGGTGGTGCCAACCGCACACTGAGCGGAACCGGCTGTTCCATTGCAGGGGGCGAGGTACAGGTTATTTCATCGACCGCGTCAGGCGTTGATGCGACCATGAATATCGGTACCCTGACCGCCGATGGCAGTGTTATTACCGACATTACCAATGTGGGCAACACAGCTGTGGCGCAAGGTGTTTCCACCTTCTCAACCACTGCAGGCACCGCGCTTTCAAACTCGGGCCTTTTGATTACCCCAACGGCGACCGTTACAGGCGGCACCGTCAACACACGGCAAATGCAGGCCGGTAACATGTCTGTAACCGGGGCCTCAAACGTAGGCGATAACCTTGTGGCTGCCCGTGCGAACCCCAACGGCTATAACGTCACAAGCACAAACATGGATATTGCCAACACAGCCGTGCTGGACGGTAACATTCAGGCCAATAACATGCGCGCGACGACGTCGCTTTATATCAAAGGCATCATCCCCACATCGTACTGGGACCCCGTTATGGGCCGCAGCGTTGTGTGTACCAACTGGGGCGGCAAAACATACTGCGAACCATCGGGCACGCATAACTGGCCCAACGGTTTCACGGAAGTCTGTTCGCCTTCCAGCGGGTCGTATTACTGTGATTATTACAAAGGCGGCCAGTTTCAAGGGCGCTGTACCTATAACCGCGCAACGGGTGCCAGCGGACAGGCCTACCACCAATTCGCGGGGTGCGTCACATGGTAAGGCATCACATGGCAAGGTCGGGCACATCACAAAAAGGGTTCTCACTGCTTGAACTGCTGCTGGCCATCGGGCTTTTCGCGATGGTCTTGCTGGCTGTTTTCGGCATCCTGCAATCATTTGCGGAACGCGAGCTTGCCCGTTCGACCAATAAATACATGACGACCGTAGCTGAAGCCACGCGCCAGATTTTAAGCAACATTGCCAGCTTCAACGCCCTTTATGACGCCGCGCGCGCAACCGGCGGCGGCTACCAGCTGATTGCTGATTCAACGGCAGGCGCTGCCGACAATATTGCAAGCCCCACGGGCCGGTTTGTCATTGGCGGGGTAACTATCCAGGCATCACGCCTGCTTAATTCGCAATTCTCGCAGACAGCGCCTTTACGCTCGCAGATAAGAGTCTTGCTGCGTATCGCCGATAACCCCGCCACCGAAGCCGACACACGTGCACTTGAAGTTATGGTTGTGACCCGCACGCCGCGCCCTGATGGTTTGGTACGGCAAGCTGCAGCTGAAGCCGGCCCAGCGGGCGGCTGGATACGTACCTATACCGGCAAGAATACCGCCGTCATGCAAAATGCCTTCGGCAGCTGGCGGGTTACGCCATCGGCAGGGCTGCAGGCCACCAACTGGTACACGGCCGACCTGCAAGGTAACCTCGTGTCGGAAACCGATGGCAGCTACCTCGTCAATTATTCGTATGTAAACCGGGAAGACAAAATCAGCGATTACCTTTACCGCCGCGAAGATACCGACAACGCAGGCCGCCGCAACACCATGAACGGACCGCTGAACCTTGGCGGTAACGACATTATTGGCGCTGACGACGTAAACGTTGGGAATGCCGGCAGCGCCGTGCCTTTTGTAGCAGCGGATGTTGTATCAGATAGCTGCGCGGGCGATGTTGTGTGCGTGAACGGTACAGGAATCGTCAAAGGGTCTGGCAGGATTGGCGGTACCATAGTGGTTGATGGTAGCGCCCTTGTCGCCAATTCAATGAACACACAAACGATGCGCGTACAAAACGCCCTGACATCGGCCCAGCGCACTACTTATGGTGCCCAAGGGCTTATGGTGGTCGATGGCACGAACGGCACGCAGGATACGGTTTCGGTTGGCGGCAACGCCACCTTCAAGGACGGGGTTACAGCAGGCACGGGTAACCTTGGAAATATTACAGCCATCACCACCACGATTGCCGATGGCGGTACGTTTATAACCAATAATATCGACAATACCCGCCGCATTACATCGACAACAACCACGGCCGGGCGACTGAATGTCGATCACCAGCTGAAAGCCGGTATTGTCAGTGGAGGTAACCTCAATGTCACGGGCCGGACCGGGGTTATCGATATCCGCAACTCGAACAATCTCGTTTACGGGACCAACGCCGCCCCGCGCAACCTTGTGGCTCCCAAAATCAACGTCAATAACCTCTATATAGGCCAGTTCGGCACATGTAGTACGGGTTGCGGTCAGTAAGCGTAAGCATTACAATAGGCGGGAGGGAATCATGACCGCCATGCGCGTATCTTTTTCAGCATTATTCATCGCGACCCTGACGCTTGCTATGGCAGGCGGCATTGCACACGCGCAAGAAGACCCTGTGACGCAGGGGCTTACAACCGCCGAGATCATCACGCAGGATGATGTCGAAACGCTTTCGGTTAATTTCAACGAGGCATTTGAGACGATTGAAAACCCGTTCCTGTCAGACATTTTCAAGCTGAACTATCAGGTCACGCTTTTACAAAAGATGGTCGATCGTCAGGGCCAGCTGGAACGTATATCCGAATCTCTCGGCAGTATGGGCGCATCGTTCAAGCAGCCGCCACCGCCGCGTGGTATCTGCACACAATTGCCACCTAACGCGCCATGCCTTAAGGCCTACCCTGAGTTATACCCGGACATTGTGAAGGCGCGTCATGCCTATTACGACGAGCTGAAAGCCAAAAGCAGCATGAACAATGCTGGCGATGCCGGCCCCAAGGGTGAAACCGCCGCCGAAACCAAGGCCCGCCTTGAACGTGAAGCCAAGGCCGAGAAAGAGCGCCTTGAAAAACTGGCAAAAGCCGAGCGCCAGAAACGCTATGAATGGACCGAAGTCAGCTGCCTGCGCGGTACCTGCAAAGGTGTTTTGATAGCTACCAAAACCGATGGCTACAGGGCAACCGTGCATCGCGGCACCGTTCTGGTTGACGGCACGGTTGTTAAAGACGTAACGCCAGACGGTATTAAGATTTCAATTGATGGCGACCAGATTGCTGTGCGCCCGGCCGCGGCTGCTACGGATGCGCCCAAACAGGCTGATACCGCCGCCGCCATGGGCGATAAATTCTTCTCAGGCGTTGGTGGTGGCGCACCGCTTGGTACGGCGCCGCCGCCTGCGGGTGGTACGCCGGTTGCTGCTGCCGGTACCGCTGCAGGTGCACCGCCTGCCGCTATTGGCAATGCCTCATCAGCGGCGGCGGCTATTGTGGCCAACGCACAGGCAGCCGAACCTGCGGCTACAACGGCTCCTGCCGGGGTCACGGCCCCTACGGGTACGGCTGACGCTTCACAAGGCGGCACAGCCGCAGGCCAGACCGTGGCACAGCCAACGCTTGGGCCATCAGGCCTGTTTTAAACCTTATAGAATACGGGCAAGGCTAAGCTGGCTCAGGATGGACGTCAGCTGATATGACGCCTCAAGCTGGCTTTGCAGCCCCTGAAACGTAACGATGGCTGCGCTTACATCCGTAGATTCAACAGAATCCATCGTTTTCTGGATGCTGTTCTGGTCGTTCTGGTGCTGGGTCAGGGTTGAATCAAGCACCGAAGCTGCTGATGCCAGAACCGTTTCGCTATTCTGTAAATCGGAAGTCCCCTCTTTTATTAACTGATAAACACGGTTTACGGCGTCATAGAAATTATCCGATGTCGGGATATCCCCCGTTGTCGGTTGATTCAGGTTGGCCAATACGTTGAGCCCGGCTATCAGCTTCTGGAAACCTGGGTCAGTAGCTTTGACCGTGTAATCAACTTCGAGATTATCATCCGCCCGGATGGATACGCCTTTCGATGACTGGACCGAGAGAGAGAACCCCAGTTGCGAGGGAGTGAGGTTGCTGACATTAGATATGAACGCGTCTGTATCAGTGGTCGTACCGTCCAGCCAGTTTTTGACTTCAGTCTGTATGTTGGCAGTAGCTGTGCTAGAACCATTATAAGGCGGATTTGATACATCACTGCCAGCAAACAGGTAACGCTCACCTACCTGAGCATTCAGGTTAGCCTGTATAACCTGCAAAGCCGTATTGGCAGCCCCCTTTATACTTTCTAAATTGAATTCATTGCCCTTGGTCAACTGCTTGGTAATGCTTTCAAGTACGTTTGTTGCTTGCTTTATCGACTCTTCAACAGCTGTATTCATCTGCTTGATATTGATCTGCCCTATATTGATATTATCGGAAAACGCCGTTTTGGACTGCAGGTCGGACCGGTAATTGAGAATACGCAGGGCATCGGTGCCGTATTCGCTGTAGCGCTGGTGTTTCACGCCGGTCGAGATTTGTTCCTGCAATGTGGACATGCGACCCTGCATGTCTTTCATGCCGGCAATGATCGCGATTTGCTGGCCTAAGTTGGTGATGTTATTTGCCATTGCCTAATCTCCCGATTTTTCTATCAACTGAATGTGTTCATGAGTTCGTCCAGCATGTCCTGGACGGCCTTGATGGTGCGGGCCGATGCCGAATAGGCAGTCTGGATGCTGATTAGCCTCGCCATTTCTTCATCGAGGTTGACGCCTGACCCGTTCTGATATTCCTGCGCGATGGTGGCGCGGTAGCTGTCTTCCGTGGCGTAAGACGATTCCGTATTGGCGGCTGTCTGCGATTGCAGGCTCAGGCTTTGTGATACGAAGTTCTGTAACGATACTGCGCTTAACACTTCGGTTTTGAGGTTACCGCCGGGCCCAAGATTGGTTGTGTTGAAGGCCGCGTGTTTGACATCACTGACAACAATGCCCAGTTTGGCAACAGGCGTGCCTGTGCCATCGATGATGGATATATCGCCGCCGTCTGTCGGTACGATTTTCAGGAACCCATCTGTTGTGAGCGATGCTGTCATGCCCGGTACGGCATTAAGCTTGGCCAGCAAATTGGTGGTCGTATCGGTGCTGGATACCTGAATGGTCTTATAATCATCCTTACCTACACGTACCTGAAATGATGGTGCCGTGGCCGTTTTAAGGCCAGCTGTGAACCCTAGTTCGGTCAGGCCGTTGGAGCCGAGCGTGCCGGCCCCGATCGTCAGATCATCATTGGCAGTTAAAATAAGCTGCCCGCCCGACCCTAACTGCGCCATGCCAGGGAAGGTCGTGTTGATTGCCGTGACAAGGTCGGTCGCCGTCATGCCGGCGGTAATGGTAATGGTTTGCGGGGCACCCGCACCTACGGCCAGCGTGAAGGTATCTTCCGTGCCTGGGTTGATGAAAGCGCTAGTATCGAGGGTTGTCAGTGCCTGAAGATTGGCGGTACCGACTGTGCGCGAGGTTCCTGTCATGCCCAGTGTCGTAAACAGGGTGGGCACCGTGTTTGAAATATCCTGTGTGCCGACAGCTTGCTGATAGGCCACCGAGCCAAAAGTGAATTCAACAATTTTACGTAGCACTTCGGATGAGCCGTCCTGAACGCTGGTCAGGCCATCTGTGCCGGTGCGGATGAGTGTTTTGTCCTCAACGATGGCGGGGTTGATAACCACATCGTTTGCAAAGCCGACATAACTTGCGGGCGTGTTAGCCGGGATGGTGCCGTTGGGTTTTGTAAACAGGGCCAGACCTTCAGCATCGAAACGCATCGCCATTTTATGCGCGGCTTCGTCCAGTTCGGCCTGATAGGTCGGCAGTGTGGTGTCACGTAATTCTATCAATGCGCCAAGGCGACCACCCACGTTATCAAGGGCTGTGAGGTCAACGCCCGTTGTTGAATTGTCACCCAGAATAATGGCGCCTGCCGATGCGGGGTAATATGTCGAAGCACCAAGGGCGCCGGGGTTGAAGGTCACGGGTGTTGCCTGCGTGCCCACCAGTTCCTGCCCGCCCCGCGTCATGACGACCAGCACGTTGCGGTCGGTCTTGAAATAGGTGATGTCCATTTCCTTGGCGAGGTCTTTGATAACCATATCGCGTTTATCTTCAAGCTCGGCCGTGGACTGATTGAGCGATGTCGAGACCTTGATGGATACGTTGAGCTCACCAATCTGTTTGGTCAGCGCGTTGATACGGTCAACCGACTGTGACATTTCGGTCTGTGCGTCGTTACGCATCTGGGTCATTTTCTCGGAATAGGCTGAGAATTTGTCAACCACCTTCTGTGCTTTGTTATACACGGAGTTCAGTAATGTCTGGTTTTCAGGCTGGTCTGATAATTGCGAGAACGCGTCCTTAAGGCCGCCGAGATAAGACGTAAGTGAGCCTTCGGCATCAGGTGTGCCGAAAAAGTCCTGCAGTTGGTTCAGGTAGGTGCGGGTTGTATTGAGATTGGCTGATTTGCTAACCTGCGTGCGGTAATCGCGCAGCAGAATATCGTCAATCTTGCGCTGGACGTTGCCGACATTGACCCCCGCACCTTCACCGCCGATGACGGTCGTGTACTGTTCAAGCGTTTTGCGGGTATAGCCATCGGTTGAAACGTTGGCGATGTTGTTCGATGCCACGCTGATCTGGGATTGCGCGACCTTCAGGCCCGAAAGGGCGGTATTGAGTGAATAGACTGCAGTCATAGGCCTTAAGATCCTTGTTTTTCAGGGCTCACGGGTCATGACTGATAAAATGCAAGAAGCGTGCCAGACGGCACGCTTCTTACGAATTCATATATTTACGGAAACTTAGTTGGAGGACGTCAGACCCTGTGATTTGGCCTGGATTTTTTCAAACCGCTCCGCCGTCAGGACCGAGCCGATGGTGCCCAGCATCTTGTTGGCGGTCTTGAGTTGTTCGCGGATATCGTACAGCAGCACAACGGCATCCAGCAGCTTTGAGAAGCTGAAAGAATCGCGGTTGGACTGGCTCAGGGCTGCGGCCTTGGCGTAATCGGTCACGAAAAGCTGCGGGTCGAGGTTGGCGATTTTATAGTGAATTTCCTCGGCAGTTGCGATGGCAACCTTGCCGCCAGGCATCAGCTGTTCTTTCAACTGGTCGGGGTAACCAACGCGGGTCAGCACGGCCTGCAGGGACGCGACGGACGACACGCTATCAACCAGTTTGCGCTGCGACTTGGCTTCAAGGAATGGTTGCTGGAAGGTCTGGACCTGTGCCGAATAGCTTGAACGGTTGGACATGACTTCCAGCGCTTCAGGGGATTTGGTTGCCAGCAGGTCTTTGCGGATAGGGTCAAACGCCTTATCGGGGAACAGGTTTTCAATATACATTTTGGCATACTGAACGTTGTTTTTAGCGTCCAGATTGTCTTCAACCAGTGCCATAGGCTGGATGAGGGGCTGGGGCAGCCAGTCGTTGTTTTTGCGGTTGGTATTGCCACTGGTACACCAAGCTTCATCAGCCTTGTTGTTGCCGAGCGGGTCGCACACGCCCGTGCTGTTACGTTCGGCCATCACTTCGAGGTTACGGCGGATTGGACCTTCGTTAAAGCGCGCGACCGAGCCCGAGAGTTCGTCACCAAAGGCAATGGTGTCTGTCACTTCACTGATTTGCGCCATGGCGCGCAGCGCCAGAAAACTTTGAATACGGGATGGGTGCGGGCAAAGCGAATCTTCAACGCCCAGACCTGTGGCCGCCGCTTCAACGCGGTAGTTGTCGGTACGCTGCTGGAAGCGGTTGGACTGGTCAGCCTCGAGCGTACGCTGGGCCAAGGTGCTGTTGGCCGCATCAGACTGCACGGTTGTCTGCGATTTTTTCTGTTCCATCGTCAGCATACGTGGCCAGAAGATCTGTTCAAAATAATCGACAAGGCCAAGAACCGGGCCTTTAGGCACAATCGGCATACTGTCGGTGCCGGGGATCATGGTGCCGGTGACAGGGTCGGGTGACGCCATCATGACAGGGTAAATCGGGTTGATGGAGTGGCTACCCATAATGACTTTTTCAAGCCAGACGTTCAGATCGACGGTCTGGGCGGCGATGGCAGCCACGTTGGCGGCGCCTGTTGCCGTGACAGCACCGACCACGCAACCATCGCACACGGCGGCGGCCGGTGTGGGGCGCTGAAGCAGGCCAAAGGCCAGAATAATTGCGAAGAACGAGAACTTAAGCGAATGCTTGATACTGCTTTTCATGCTTTTAGTACCCTGCTATGCCCCGCCTTGGGCCTTGTTTTGACTATTTTACCAAACAATCGGTGCCAATGGCAAAGCATGATTTTTAAAGCCGCCTATTTTTTAAGCGCAGCCTTGAGTACGGCCACGATTTTTGCAGGCGTATCGGTCGTTTCAAACAGATCGACCAAAGACCCGTCAGGCCCGCGCAAATACAAAAAGGCCGAATGATCGACCGTATATTCAGGCATATCGGCGGTCTGGACCTTTGAAGCATAGACCTTCCATTCAGCTTTCACCTTATCAATGGCAGCGGGCGTGCCGGTCAGACCCGTGATGGCCGAGCTGAAAAGAGCCGTATATTGCCCCACGCTTTCCGGAGTATCGCGTTCAGGGTCCACGGATACGAAAATAGCGGCGATTTGTGCCTGTTCATCCGCACTCAGGTCTTTCAGGGCTGTCTTGACCTTCTGAAGGGCGGTCGGGCAAATGGCCGGGCAGCGCGTAAAGCCGAAGAACACCAGCTGGTATTTGCCCTTGAACGTATCGTCACTTACGGTTTTGCCGTGGCCATCGACAAGGCCTGCAAACGACCCGCCAATGGGCGTACCGGCAATACCGGTTTGATGGGTCACAGGCTGGTTCTTAACCTGCCCATACGCAATGAGCGCGGCCAAAGCCACGCCCACCACTACGCTGATGATTGTTCTCAAGGTGCGATGTGTCATCCGCCCTGATTACAAGACGGCGAGCATTTCCGCAACAAGGGGATGGCGCACGATATCGCAGGCCTGAAGCTTGACGATGCCGACATTGCTGCAACGTGCCAGCTTGTCAGATACCTGCGAAAGGCCTGAAAGGCCGGGCAAAAGGTCGCTTTGTTCGGGGTCACCGGTAATGACCATGGTCGAATTCCAGCCCAGACGCGAGAGCAGCATTTTCAATTGCTGGAAAGTGCAGTTCTGCGCCTCATCGACCACAATGAAAGCATTGTTGAGGGTACGCCCGCGCATAAAACCGATTGGCGCGATTTCGATTGTGCCGTCATCCATATACTGACGGACACGTTTACCACCCAGCCTGTCACCCAGCGCATCATATAAAGGGCGCAGGTATGGTGCCATTTTTTCGTGCATGTCACCGGGCAGGAATCCGATGCTTTCCCCCGCTTCCATGGCAGGACGGGAAAGGATGATGCGGTCAATCCGTTCGGCTTCCAGCGCTTCAACGGCGGCGGATATTGCCAGATATGTTTTGCCGGTGCCGGCCGGGCCGATGGCCAGTGTCATTGCGTGTTCGAGGATGGAATCCATCAGCTCTTTCTGCCCTTCAGTGCGGGGCTTCACGCTTTTGACGTAGGACTGGTCGCGGTTACGGTCGATTGTTTCTGCCATTGGATCCCAGTCGGCATCGGCCGCCCCTGCTCCGTATCCTCCGTCTCTCCCTCCGTCTCTGGCCTGCTTACCGCCCTTGATGCTGCGGAAGCTATACTGCTTTTGGGCTTTCCGGGACATTTTGGTCATGGGCGATTCCTTTTCTATGGGTTGCTAGGTGGAGGAAGAAGACGCATGTGGACGCCGCCCAAGTAAATGGAACGGCGTGTGGCTAAAGGTGGGAACGAAAATGGCCTGAGCATCAGGCGCGCCCGATTTATCGGGGCTAGAGAGGGGGGATTGTGGGGCCTGTACTGGCTGAGACAACGGCAGAACACCGACGCGTTAGAAGGACCTGAGGTGATTCTATCTGAATCGTGGTTTAGCCACCAAGCGATATTATACCCTGCGACATTATGGGCGACATTATGGGCGACACTAAGACTGAATGGACGCTGATGCCTTCTCAACCGCCGCACGGATTGACGCTAAAAACCCATCACCCTTTTCAAGCGTGATGCCGGTAACACCTTGCGCGTATAGACGGTCGAGCGCGCGAATAAGCTCAAGCACTGCGGCGCGGTCAAGGTTGGCAGCGGCCTGGTCAAGCGCGCTTGCGGGTACAGGCGGTGCATCGGCCGGCGGCAGGGGTGCCGGTGACGGCGTGATGCTGCCGCGCTGGGCGCCGGTTTTGTAAGCCTGCATGGCAGCGGCTGCGCGCGGTGATGCGGCGGTGCGTTCGGCTTCGTGCGTTACAGTAACGGTAGCAGCGGGAGCCGCCGTTTCGTTTTGCGGCATCCGGTCGAGCAGGCCCATCAGAAAGTTTTTGAGCGCGGGAATCGATACATCCGTCAGGTCTTCGTAAGGGTCTTCAAAACCCTTTTGTTCACCGTCGTCTTTTTTCTTGCGGTAGAATTCGGGGTCGTGCCGGTGCAGAGCCTGACGCGTATCGGTTTCTTCCGCTTTGCGCGAGGCTGTTGGCGGTATCACGACGGATGGGCCGTCAATGCTGCTCATGCCGCCCTCATCATCGCTACATGCCGCCCATACCTGATTTCAGGTTCATGAGGGTTTTGTCTTCCTTGGGTTTGAACCAGTCTGCGCGGTACATCCACAATAATTTGGGGTCACTGCCCGCACTCCAGAACCGCATCTCGCCAATATCAGCCAACAGCAGCCAGTAAGATTGTTTGCCTTGTATAAAAGGCGTTTTGGCATCGGCATTCAAAGGCTTCAACAATAGCTCGGCCGTGACTTCGGCTCCGCGTGATTTTTCAAGAATTTCATCCATCTTGGCTTTTGTAATCTTGATGGTACCGAAATCGGTGATGCCTTTGGGCACGATGGCGACACTTTCATCGTAAAGCGAATAGCTGAAAAACGTTTTGGGCGTAAATTCACTCAGCTTTAGTACTTCTTGCAGCGTGCTGTAATTATCAAGGCGGATTTTAATTTCAACGACCAGCGGGTCCGTTACATCCAGTTCGGCGAAGGCCTGCGCCATGCGATTGTTTTCACGGCTGATGATGGTGTTGTTATCCATCGCCTTGGCATCTTTGAGAAAGGGTGATTTTTCAGCCCATTTCAAAAAATCCGGTTGTTCGCCTGCCACTTTATAAAACGCCATTAAAATGCGTTCAGGGTGGGTCGGTTGGTTTTTCTTGAGCATCAATGTCGGGGTCTGCGACTGGTTTGCCGCTTTTTCCTCAGCCTCAGTCTGTACGCCGATGCGGGCATCCTGGGCCAATGCAGCAGATGATACCAATAGGCAGAGGATAAACGCGAAAAGACGCAGCATAGGGTCGTTGGCTCATTATTCTTTATTCGTTGGCTCGTAACTATATTCTAAGGTTAAACCAGATTTAGCACGAATTTAAAATGGGTTGTAAGCTGACACCACCATGGCCGGACGCGACAAAGACATAACCCCCGATGACCGCGCCTTATGGCAGGCGGCCACACAGGATGTTACCCAGCTGCACCCCCTGCCGCCTGAAGGCGCGCCCACAGGCGATGCTTTTATCAAAACAAAGCAGGCTTTGCCAAAACGCGTTGTTGTACGCCAGCCGGCACCTGCCGCCGTCATAACGCCTGCCCCGCAAGCCCGCGACCTTGACCACCGGACACAGCGCCGCCTCGAGCGTGGCGAAATGGCGATTGACGCCGTGCTTGACCTGCATGGCCATAAACAGGATGAAGCGTTTGCCGCCCTCAATACCTTTATATTACGCGCATACCACGCCGGCCTGCGCTGCGTGCTGGTGATTACTGGCAAGGGGCGGCTGGGTACAGGGGTTTTACGCGCCCGCTTCCCGGACTGGATTGATAACCCTGCCTTAAAGCCGGTTATTCTGCGGGTAGTGGCCGCCAAAGGTCATCATGGCGGGGACGGGGCTTTCTATATATTGCTCAGACGGGAGCGCCCTTGATGCAAAATTTGCTTTTATTGTTTTACATAGTATAAATAAGCCCCATGCTGATGGCTCGCATCAAAGGTATAGACGGCGCACCCGATAAAACGGTCGGAGCAGACGACCTTGATAAAGGCACGTTTTACGACCTGTCTGCCGAACACAGGCTGGTATGCACCGATTGTGACGCCCCCGTTACCCAAGTCTGCGGGCACCATGCCGATGGCGGTACAGAGCGCATTGCCCATTTCAGAAGCCTGAGTGTCGAAGACCACAAAGCCGGTTGCATCAACCGCGACGACCCGCGCGCGGCTGACCGCGCTGTCAGCCTCAAACGCGCACTGGCCGAGGGGAAACCCATATTGGTGAATATCGACATCGACCCCAAGGCTCTAGGCTTCGGTGGATTACGCGACCAGTTCAACCCGCTCGTCAACAACACTGACAGCGGGCTTTTTTCTAAGAAAAACTGGCTCGAGACAATTGGCAAAGACGGGCATGTGAGTGTGCCTGCGCGCGATATTGCCGATATTTTATACTATCTTGAACTGGCCAAGGAATATGGCGGGCAGGCTGCCATGAAGCAACTGTGGTTCAACACGCGCCACGCGGTGCAGGCCTGCAAACGCTTCATTGTGGCAGACAACCAGAAACAGGTCGGCGCGCTGCTTGAGCAGATGATCGACCGCGGCCGCAGTTCAAAAAACAAAAGCCGCGAGCTGACCGACACGCCGCGCCTATTCCTGTTCAAGGCCACGCCCGCGCAAATTAAAAAAGCACAAACCGTGCGTCTGCATACGCTGTACGGCCAGCTGGTCGAAGTTGAGAAACCGACCAGCCATGTTGTGAAACTGGGCATGCGCTTCAAAGGGTTTAACGGCAACATCATGACCAACCAGAGCGTGCTCAGCGACGGGCGCGATTTATGGGTTGTCGCCATACCTACACTGGCCCGCCGCCGCGCCCATGAAATTGCCGCCAAGGCCGACAAGCGCCGCGCCGACAGGGTTGAACCCGCGTTTCTTTTGCTGCGCGTCAAGGACCGCACGCAGTTCGTGGCCGTGGGCACCAAACCGGTATCTCCCGCCAAGCGGCAAAAACCTGCGGCTCCCGTGGCGGTCGCTAGCTAGTGCCAAGACATTTGTGTATTGCGCGGCAATATCGAATTGTTGATATATTTTTCCTTTCATTCACTCATCTGCGGTATTCTTGAAAGATGGCTCCACAAAACGCACAGAATACGGATGGCGATTCATCGCTGCTGAATGTTGAATGCGTGCGTTCACCGTTATCGGAAGCGGACCTCAACGATTTATGCGATGCGACCGATGCCGCCATCAAAGCGGGCGGCGGTTTCGGCTGGGTAGCCTTGCCTGCGCGCGACATACTGGAGCGGTTCTGGCAGGGCGTGATTGCCATGCCGTTGCGCCTACTGTTCGTGGCGCGGCTTGACGGGGTTATATGCGGCACCTGCCAGCTTATACGCCCGACTCAGAACAACGAAGCCCAGCGCCATGCAGCACAGCTGACGGGCCTGTTCATCAGCCCGTGGGCGCGGGGGCGCGGCCTTTCGCGCATGATGCTTGAACGGGTCGAAGGCGAGGCCACAAAACTGGGCTTTTCCGTCATCAATCTTGATGTGCGCGAAAGTATGGACGCCGCCATACAGCTTTATGAAAGCGCAGGTTACCAACTGATCGGCACGCACCCCCATTACGCCCATATTGACGGGGTCTATGTGCAGGGGCGTTATTACACCAAGAAACTGGACGCTTCTTAACAGCGCTTTCGCTGGTTATACTGTGTTTCATGATTCTGCACCGCTTATCGCCCTTCTTTAAAAACGACCTGACCCGCCTGCGCGCCTGCGCCAACATGCCTTCGGTGTGGGGGGCTGAAATTGACGCCCTTATTGCATCGTACGAGGTTGATGCCTGTACCGATGACGCGATCAGCGCCATTCAATCGGCGCGGCGGATCATCAAGATTTTTATTTGCGGGCTTGAGAGTGATGCCGCGTTTAAGGCAAAACTTGAAGCCACGACCCTGACCGACTGGGATATTTTCAGCGAGCCGCCTGCCCCGCGCGCATTACAAGACCGTCTGGCAGGCATGCTGTATATCGTGGCCAGCCCAAACGACGTGCCACTCATCGAACTGGGCGACCAGACACGGTATATCGGTGTGGCTTTATTCGACCGTTGCGTTTCCGACAAACTCGCGTTCGATGTGAATGTGGCCGACGACAATTTTACAGCGCTGCTGTTCGATGCAGCCAATGACGATGCCATCGCGAAGATCGCCGCATATTTTCTGGAATCGCGGCGCGATATAACCACGCGCATATTGGTGCAACATAACCTGCCGACGTGGCAAACGCTGGAAGCACCGCACGAGAAAATGGTGCTTTATCGCACGCTGGTAAAACCTTATCGCGCGCAGGTGCTGGCGGGTAAAATGCGCTCGGTTCTGACTGCCATTCCGACGACGCGTGATGCCGAAATTGACGGTATTGCGTATGAAGACTACACGGAGCTTTATTTCCGCATGTGCGACCAGCCGTGGGACTTGATAAAGACCGCGCAGTACAAACTGATCGAGACACTCAACGCTACCAAGGTGCTGCATTTCACCAATGATGACGGCACGGACCTGACCATGAATATCGATGGTTTCACCTTCTGCAATTCGGTCATTGCCCGCAATATTCCGGGGTCGGAAGTATTCAGCGCACCTCGCATCGATTCCACCAACGGCGTGATTGTGGCCAAAGGCCGCTTTTCGGCCAAGGACGATGCGGGCGGCATCATGGAAAACCTGACTCTGCGCTTCAAAGATGGCGAGCTTATAGAAGCCAAGGCCGAGCACGGGCAAGACCAGCTTGATAAAACCCTGTCTGTCGATGCAGGTGCCAAACGCATTGGCGAAATTGGTATTGGTACCAACCCGTACCTCAAACGCCATGTGGCGAGCATATTGCTGTCCGAGAAAATCGGCGGGTCATTCCATGTGGCTTTGGGCGATGCCTACACCATGACAGACTATATGGGCGACCCCGTGGTGGTCGATAACGGCAACCGAAGCCAGTTGCACTGGGATATTACGACCATGCTGGTTGGCAAAGGTGGCCGCATAGAAGCCGATGGCCGTGCCATCATGGTCGATGGCCTGTTTACCGACCCTGCGCTGGATGTCATCAACCGCGGCTGGGCCGCACTGCCCTATGACCAGCGCCCCGCCAGCTGGCAAACTATTTACCCTGAAAAGTGAGATGACCATGGCTTATGACACCAACAACATCTTCGCGCGTATTTTGCGCGGTGAAATTCCTTGCGGTAAAGTTTATGAGGACGACCAAGTGCTGGCCTTCAATGATATCAACGCACAAGCGCCTACCCATATTCTGGTGATACCTAAGGGTGCTTACGTATCGATGACGGATTTCGCATCGAAGGCCAGCCCGGCCGAGCAGACGGCATTTTTTGCAGCGATTGGTAAAATCGTGGCCGAGAAGAAGCTGGATGATGCCGGTTACCGTGTCATTGCCAATGCAGGTCTGCATGGCGGGCAGGAAGTGCCGCATTTCCACATGCACATACTGGGCGGGCGCGGCCTTGGCCGCATGCTGCCGGAAGCTGCTTAAACCAGTATCTAAACGGCGATGCCTGCTTCAGGCAGGGTCATGCCGTTGTCTTCCTTCACGTCGTCACGCGTTTCGGTGATAAACCAGCGCGGGTCGGATGATTTGACATCACGCGAGAAGGTCCAGACGTCGGTCATCGTCACGATACGGTCAGGATGGCCAGCAATAACTTTGCCCGAAGCATCGGTCTGGACGTAGGTTTCATCGGCCTTGATACGCAAAGTAACGGCTGCCGTGTTGCCTACCAGTTTGGCGGCAATGATGGTCGCATCATTTACGCTATGCACTTCAGTGACTGTTTTAAGGTTTGCGGCCTTCCGGCGTTCAATTTCGGCATCAAATGCTTTGAAGACGGGCGGCGATAGAAGGTCTTTCAGCGTTGGTACATCGGCATCGGCAAATGCAGTTACGACCATTGCAAAGGCGTCTTTGGCGTTTTCTGTAAAGCGTACAGGGTCGAAGCTACGGTCGGCCAAGGCAATCTGTACCAGACCAGCATCGACAGAACCGCCTGCGGCTTTGCCTTCAATGGCAGGCAAGGCAGTTACATTGGCGGGTGCCCCTTGGCCTACAGGGGCCGTGGTAAACGGGTTTGGGCGCTGGCGTTCAGCACCATGACGGGTGCCAAGCACGCGCGACAGCCAGACCACCAGACAAACGGCGACCACGGCATAAATGATGATATCTGTTGGAATGTTCGTGCCTTCCATAACCCTTATCCTTGTCCTTTGCGGTGGTGCATGCTACTTCAAATGAACCCTAAAAACGATGAAAAACCGACCATGACCGAAAACACAGCCCCTAACGATACCATCCAGGCCACACCACGTATGGTCCCTTTGACCGTGCATGCTCAATATATAAAGGATCTGTCGTTTGAAAACCCCAACGCGCCACAAAGCCTGTTGCCGGGGCAAGCCATTCCGGCCACGACGGTCAATGTGACTTTGGACGCCAAAAAGATTGAAGACGGCAAGGAAAAGGGCACCACGTTTGAAGTGATGCTGCATATTGAAGCCTCAGCCATTCGTGACAAGCAGGTCGTGTTTATTGTTGAACTGGATTACGCGGTTGTCTGTTCTGTTGCCGGTGATGTGCCCGACCAGCACCACCACCCGCTGCTGATGATTGAAGTGCCGAAACTGGCCTTCCCGTTTGCACGGCAGATTCTGTCGGAAGTAACATCACAGGCCGGTTACCCGCCTTTGCTGCTTAACCCTGTTGATTTTGAAGGCATGTACCGCGAGCAGTATCTGGCGCAAGCCAAGGCCGCGAATAATCAGGCGGCTTAATCAGGGCCCTCAATGGCCCAGTATAAACACGGCCTAAATTAAGCTAGTTTTTTCCAGATTGCATCTTTGAGCTTGGCGACCATCGCGTCATGAGCGGCGGCTTCTTCGGGCTTGGCCGCATGCGGGCGCGGCTCGCGCATTGTTTTGCGGGTATTGGCAGCGATTTCCTGCGCGAGCACATTGCGCATGGCTGGCGTATCAAGCCCCAGCCCGTGCTGGCGGCCACCCAATAGCTCCAGATACACTTCGGCCAGCAACTGGCTGTCGAGCAACGCGCCGTGAAGCGTGCGCGATGACAGGTCAATATTAAAGCGGCGACACAGCGCATCGAGGTTGGCGGGCGAGCCCGGGAATTTGCGGCGCGCAAGCATGACTGTATCGATTACGCGGCGCATCTGGATGGCAGGAAAGCCAAGCGTGCGCAGTTCCGCATTCAGAAACTTCACGTCGAATTCGGCGTTGTGAATGACCAGCACGTCTTCACCGATAAAATCGACGAACTTATCGACAACTTCGGCGAAGGTCGGGTGATTGGACAAAAATTCGGCCGTGAGGCCGTGAACGGCGACGACTTCGGCCGGCACATCACGTTCAGGGTTTAAATACATATGCAGCGTGCGGCCGGTGGGCACGTGGCTTTCAAGTTCAACACAGCCGATCTCGACAATACGGTCCCCCTTTGCGGGGTCCATGCCTGTGGTTTCGGTGTCGAGTACGATTTCGCGCATACGCCATTTATAGCCAGCGCCGCAGGCGCTGTCGTTACATTTTTAGGGTATATTGACGGGCAAATTCGGCGGCGTCGGCAGGTGGGGTGCCGCGGTCATTGGCGGGTGTGTTCCGCAGGTCAGTAATAATCTTGGGTGCAACCTGCGCCAGCCAGCCGGTGAAGAAGTTGAAGTTGGACTTCAGCAAGCCCGGCCCATATTTTTTGGACCCTGCACGCAGGAAAGCGGGGTCGAGGCCGACTTCAGGCAATTCGTTGCCCGTATCAAGCATCCAGCGCTCAAACACATCGGCAGTCATTTCAGGATGGAACTGAACAGCTACAACATTGCGGCCATAGCCGTAGGCCTGATTTTCGTATTTGCCGTTCGACCCCAGTAATACAGCGCCTTGCGGTAAATTGAACGTATCGCCGTGCCACTGCGTTACTTGCGTTTGCGATTTATCGAAATGGCGCAAGGGTGTGGCCAGACCAGCCTCGTTCATCGTGACAGAGTGCCAACCAAGTTCCTTGCCCTGCAGCCCTTTATAAACATTGGCGCCCAGCGCCTTCGCGATCATCTGCGACCCTAAGCAAACGCCCAGCAAAGGTTTGTCGGCCGCAATACGGCGTTCAATGAAGTCAATTTCGGCGCGCATCCATGGGTAGATATCGACTTCATAAACGCCCATCGGGCCGCCCATGACGATCAGTAAATCGGGCGTGCGGGCATCGAGTGCCGCGAAATCGGTTTCGTTTGCCAAAAAGATGGATGGCTGGATACCCATCTGGTTCAGAAACAGCCCGTAAGAGCCGACATCGCCCGCCTGTTCGTGGACGACCATCCAGACATTTTTACCAGCCGTATTGGCGCGCATTTTTGACCCCGTAGTATGTGGTGGCCGTAGATTTACCACGAATACAGGGGCACCCGCAAATTTTGGCCCGCAATCTAAGCCTGAAGGGCCATTTGCTCTTCGGGCATCAGGTTCGGGTGTTTTTCAAGGAAATGCGGGGCGACCTGCGCTAGCCATTCGGTGAAAAAGATGCGGTTCTGCTGCTTTAAAATCTCGCCGTGCCTATGGGCGTCGGCGCGCAGCGCCTCAACCGATGTGCCGACTTCGTCAATTTCGTGTTTGTTGTTCTGATACCAGCGTTCCAGCTTCACTTCGGTCACCTCGGGGTGGAACTGGATGCCCAAAATATTCTCGCCGTAGCTGTAGGCCTGATTTTGGTATTTGTCGCTCGATGCCAGTAGCTTTGCGCCCTGCGGCAGGTCGAACGTGTCGCCGTGCCAGTGAGCAACAATGGTTTCGGTTTTATCAAGGTGGCGCAAAGGCGTCCGCATCCCGTCATTGTTCATGCTGACCGGGTACCAGCCAATTTCCTTGCCTTGCGGGCCTTTATAGACTTTGGCGCCCAAGGCATTGGCAATAATTTGCGAACCCAAGCAAACGCCTAAAGTGGGCATGCCTGCCGCAATACGTTTTTCAACAAATTTGATCTCATCGGTCAAATGTTTGCGGCTGCAGGCCTCATACACACCCATAGGGCCACCCATGACGAGCACCAGATCAGCTTCGGTGGGGTTCAGCGCCGCGATATCGGTCGTGCAGGCCATGAGGGGGACGGGCCGGATGCCGAGCGCGCGTAAGTAAAATTCGAATGAACCCATATCTTCATGCGTCACATGCATGAGAGCCCAGACGGTACGGCTCTTGTTATCGGCGTTCGCCTTTTGCATTGCCCTGTTCCCCGGCGCGCAAGCGCTTTAGCAGTTTTTTGACGGCGGCAAGGCTTGATTGGTAGCCTGCCCCCGTATTGATGACCGTATCGGCGCGCCGACGCTTAATAGCATCCGGTATCTGTAACTTCAGGATGGCCCGTAGCCGCGATTCGGTCATGTTCGGTCTTGAAAGTACGCGGCGCTTTTGGACAAATTGTGGCGCAGTTACACAAATAATGTGGTCAAAACGCCGCATTTGCTGCGTCTCGAATAATAGCGGTATGTCCAGAACGGCTAATTTGCAGCCTTTATGGCGGTTCAACTTTATAAATTCTTTAGAATCAGCGCGCACCAGTGGGTGTAAAATTTTTTCAAGATCGCGCCGCGCCTGTGGGTCAGCAAAGACGATGCGCCCTAAAATCTTGCGGTCAATCGCGTTGTCTTTGAGCGCCGCCGGAAAGCGTCTGGCTACGGGCCTTACGGCTTTGCCCCCACGCCCCAGCAGCTTATGGACGGCCGCATCGGATTCATGGACGGGGATTTTCAAGGTGCGTATCTGGCGGGCCAGGGCAGATTTGCCCATGCCGATTGACCCCGTAAGGCCAACCACAATCATGCCAGTACCTTTTTGCGAAGGGCGGCGTCAACATCGGGCATAATGCCAAACCATGCCTGAAAGGCAGGGCGCGCCTGATGCAGCAACATGCCGATACCTGTCACAATGGGGTTACCGCGTGCATGGGCCGATACCAGCAAGCCGGTTTTAAGCGGGTTATAGACAATGTCATTCACCAGCGCTTTTTTAGAAAGCGTGCTGATGTTTAAATTTAGCTCAGGCTGGCCCTTCATGCCGAGGCTTGTGGTGTTTACAAGCAAGGCGGCATCGGGCAGGTGGTCGGGCAGTTCATCCCACGCGAAACCTTCGGCCCCGGGGAAAGCCTGCGCCAGTTCACGCGCCCGACCCAATGTGCGGTTGAAAATGCGGATGTCTTTATAACCTTCATGCCCCAGCGCATAAACAATGGCCCGCGCAGCACCGCCTGCGCCCAGTACAATGGCCGTACCGCGGCCCAGTTTTAATTTGGGTGCCGCTTCCTTCAAATTTTCGATGAAACCGAAGGCATCGGTATTGCGGCCTTCGAGCGTGCCATCAGGGTTGATGACGACGGTATTGACCGCGCCTATACGCTCGGCATCGGCCCTTACGAAGTCGAGCATGGGGATGATGGCCTGCTTGTGCGGCACGGTAACGTTGAAGCCGTAAAACCCGCCTGCGATCATTTTATCGACTTCGCGCTTTAAATCGTCCGGCTGGGCTGGTATCGCCACATAAGCCGCATCAATGCCGTATTTTTTTAGCCAATGGCCATGAATGAGGGGCGATTTGGAATGACCGACCGGCCAGCCTATAACGCCCGCTTTTTTTGCGTTGTGGGTCATAGCAGCATCCGGTCTGGGTGGTGGCGGTTGAACATGGACATGATTTCGGACGCCGTTTCCTCAACCGACCGGCGTGTCACATCAATAACTGGCCAGCCGTGACTTGAAAATAATTTGCGCGCGTTTTTGATTTCGGCATCAACGGCATCGACCGACAAATAGGTGCTAGATGTGACGCGATGGTCAAGCGTTTCGCCGCTTTTGAGGCGGTTCCGGCGCAATTCGACCAGCCTTTCGGGCGTTTCAACGAGACCCACATATAAGGGGGTTTTATGCGTAAATGCCTCGGGCGGGACCGTGATGCCCGGCACCAGCGGAATATTGGCGGCCCTGATGCCGCGATTGGCCAGATAAAAGCATGTCGGTGTTTTGGATGTGCGCGAGGCGCCCACCAATATCACTTCGGCATCGTCAATCGTATCCAGGCTCTGCCCGTCATCGTGATGGATTGCGAAATCGACCGCGTCGATGCGTTCAAAATAGGCGGCGTTGAGTTCATACTGTCCGCCCGGTTTGTTGCGCGAAGCCTGCCCCAGATATTGTGATAATCCACGCAGAATGGGGTCAAGCACGGCCACGCAGGGCACCTGCATTTGCGCGCAAGCATCGCGCAGTTTGCGGCGCAATTCGTTATCGACCAGCGTAAACAGCACGGGGCCGCGCGCCTCGGCAATGCCTTCGATGACCTGATCGAGCTGTTCTTCGGTGCGGATGAAATTCCAGAATTTTTCAAGCGGGGCCGCACCCTCAAACTGTACCAGACATGCACGAGCAATGCCGTGCAACGTTGTGCCGGTGGCATCGGATATGAGATGGAGATAGAAACGACCTTCGGCCATACCTGCTATTTAGGCACGAACCAGCATTTCAGGGAATAGACGGGCGGCCAATTTTTTATCACGCACGGCCAGATTACCGATACGGATGGTACCTATATCGTCCATCACCTGCAGTAAGTGCGCTTCGGTCACGGGGTCGGCAATGGTGCGCCAGGCAGGATCGCCTGCAATATCGGCTGCCAGATGGCCCAGATATGATACGCCCGAGGCGGGGTCGAGCGTCAGGCAACGCAGGGTGTTTAAGCCCAGATGGCCTGCGCCCTCCATTGTTAAATCGGCCAGATTGGCATCCATATCGGCCAGTGTGTCGGCATCGGCCACGATCAGGCGAGTATCTTTGGCAAACCACTGACGGAAGGCAATGGCCAGACCCGTATGGTCGGTTCGAGCATAGGGCGCGTATTCGAGCGCGCGGGCATAGGCGGCCGCCATGTCGCCATTCGCATCGCCCAGCGCGTGGCGCCATAAACTATCATGGCCCACGTCGCGGGTATCAAAAGCCATACGCAATGTCATGGCCGCGACGTCAGCTGCTGCGACACGGCCAAGCAGCATCCATAAATCGGGGCGGTAAGATTCGCGAGCGGTATCAATACGGCTGGAAAGCCATGCGGCGCGCAGCCCCGCAAATGTCCAGAGCGCGCAGGTATTTTGAAAATAATGGGAACGGATGATCGCGCCTTTGGACAGGCCCGCGGTATCAATGGTGATGGTGTGCTCATCGGTATCAATGGCCCAGCCCTGACCGTCTAGGTCGTCGGCTTTCAGGGTCCAGTTGCCTTCAAGGTCGGCCATAATGGCCATGGCGGTGGTTGATGCGCGCACAAGGTCGGCCACGGGCCAGCCTGTCAGCATGTCGGGCTTCTGGGTGCAGTCTATGACTGGCGGGGCGGCTGTATAGGATATGTGGGTCATATAGCAGGACATGCCTTCGTTCCAAGGTCAGAAAAAATTGGTACTGGGTGCGAAATGCAGTTGGTTAGCGGGTAGGCAACGACAGGAAGTGGTCGATGTAATACACCGTAGCCACGCCATTAGTTCCCGTTTTACGCGCTTGAACCATACCGCCCTTATTACGGGTCGGCCCTGTGAATGAAACGATGGATGCAGATGCGACATCAGATTTTTCTTTGTTCGAGGCACCTTGGACGGCACCTGCGGGGATCTGAGGAACATCTTGCAAATTCTGTTCCAATTCGCCTTCGGTGGCGCGGAATGAGCGCTCGAACTTGATAAACCAAAGGAAATTGGCGTTTGAACGATCACGCACTTCGGTAAACAGGGGGTCTGACAAAATGACATCCACCAGACCCGAGAGATAGTTTTTGCCTACCGGCATGTCGCCTGTGCGCGCGATCAGGTCGGAGCTGACCATTTTCGACACTTGCGGGTTATCAAATACCAGACCGTGATGGTCGGCCAGCATGGACTGGATCAGTTTGCGGTCAACATCCTTGCAGCGGCCGGAGAAGAACCAGCGTTCAAATGCGGCATGACCGGCGTTACCGTTGTTGAGGGCGCGGAAATCGGCAATGGCTTCGCGGGCAAAGCCAACGGCCAGATCATAAGCAGAACCCGTCAAAATACGGGCCCATGCGGTTTTTTCACCAGCTAAGTTCTGTTCCCATGCGGCACGGATGCTGGATACGGCCAGATCAGCCTGTTGAATACGATTGAGCAATACAGCTTCTTCCGGGGCGAAACGCAAAGGGTTGATGGATGCACCATTCATGTGCAGCCATGCCTGACGCAGGGCGCGGGTGATAGCCAGAATGGCAACCGGGGCCGCAATACGTGGGTTGACGTTGAGGCGCATGGCATCGCGATCATATGAAGCGGTATCAACATGAGCCGACATGGCAATGGTCATGCCGCGGCCTTTGGCGTCTTCATACATGGCCGATGTCAGACGGCTTTTGGCGATTGTGGCTTCAACATCAGCCAGTGTCAGGGTTGCAACCGAATGACCTAAACGGGCGCAGGCGGCATCAAAAGCAGTTTCAACATTTTCGCGGCCATAGGCATCAATATGCTGGCTGGCACTTTCAAGGCGGGCCATACGGCGGCGCAATTCGTCAATGTTATCGGCATAGTATTCAGGCGGGATGGTGCTTTCGGAAAGCAGGCTGGCATCAAGCAGGTCGGCATCTTCATGATCGACATAATCGATATAGAACAAAGGCTGGTCGCCCAGAATATTGCAAAGGGCGGCTGGCCTGAAGTCACCCATGTGGCAGGCCATGCGCGCTGCCAGCGGACCACGGTAGGTGAAGTCGTTGTTCAGGTGTGTATCGTTCGTTGACATGATGAAGCACTTTTTGTTTGTTTTGCTTCAAACATTCTATGCGCTCGGTAGTTAACGAACCCCCAACGAAAGCCTAACGGAGTCTTTACGGATTATTGAAAATAAAGGGTTTTCCCGTCCATGGGGGCAAAATTTATATAACCATCTGTAATTGCTTTATAAATTTGCCTTAAAAACCAGTTAAAAGATCAATCACGGTCAGGCTTTCGGCAATAATATTCCGGGATGTGATGGTTACTTTACCCTTGGGTGTGACCTCAAATTCACAATTTAAAAGCGTGTCGCGGAATAAAACGCAGGCTTTGAAGTTGAAATACGCGTCTGTGTGGTTCACCAGTGCCATTGGCGACACGCTTTGTGAGAGGGATTTGCGGGCCTGCGGGGTTGCTTCCTCGCGCCAGGGAATATCATCGAGGGTTTCGACAAGCAAAAAACGCTCAGGCCCGGAACGTGTGTATTCAAGCCAGAAACGTAAATAATCAGCCACCGTTTCAACGTTGAGAATCACGTTATTATTAGCCGCGAAAGCTGGCACAAAATCGGCGCTGTATTGCATTGGCAAACATTCGCGCCCGTTATCAAGTACAACGCATTTTTTTTCAGGCATCGCAATCGCATCACCTGCTTCGCCAAGCGCCCAGCCATTTACAAAGGAAAGATTACGCACATGCACGACCGTGCGTTCAGAATCAAACGGGCTGCCATCCCATGCCTTATTGAGGCGTTCGATGAATTTTTTGGCTTTTGTGCCTTCGAGTTTTTCGTATGCGCCTGTGGCCATCGATTCGGTCTTTCCAACGTGTTCTTACTTGTTATGTCACCAAGGGGCTGGTGACAGCTATGTGGGTAACCCCCCCTTGAAATCTGTGGGAGCAAATCGGGATGATTTTACCCCCACTCGGTTCGCTATGCCAGACACCCCGTTGTGAGTCTGAGAACATAGGGGTGTACCTGTTGTGGGGGAATCGATTCCCGTTACTCGGGATGATGATACGGAATCAGCCGCGACTCCAGCAAATCCGAGTCTCTGGGCGAATCTGTGGATTAAAAATAATCCCCGTTATCCCCACCCCATACTAACTACTACCAACTGAATCTTTTTATATAATTTATTATTGATTGGGGGGCCGAGATGAATATGGTGACGGCGTGATGAAAGACGCCGATGTGATTGCAGCCTGGATGGGCAAACGGACCGAGACGATACCGCTGTGGCTGATGCGACAAGCGGGACGATACCTGCCTGAATATCGGCAGACAAGGGCTTTGGCGGGAAGTTTCCTTGAATTGGTTTATAACCCGAAACTGGCGGCGGAAGTGACGTTACAGCCGCTCAACCGGTTTGACCTTGATGCCGCGATTTTGTTTTCTGACATTCTGGTAGTGCCCCATGCATTGGGAATGAACCTGACTTTTGCCGAAGGTGAAGGTCCGCGACTTGATGCGATTGCCGGCAAGGCAGGTCTTGTTGTTTTGAATGAAAAAGATGCGCTGGGTAAATTGGCGCCAATCATGGAAACCGTGGCTATGGTGCGGGATGCATTACCGAAAAACAAGGCATTGATAGGTTTTGCGGGCAGCCCATGGACGGTTGCCAGCTATATGGTTGAAGGTCGCGGCGGGCATGATTTCGGGGTTTTCAAAGGCTGGGCCGCCAATGACCCTGACGGTTTCCAGCAAATGCTGGATGTGGTTGTGCGCGTTACGGTTACTTACCTTGATGCCCAAATCAAAGCGGGTGCCGAGGCTGTGCAATTGTTTGAAAGCTGGGCAGGTGCCTTGAGTGGCGCTGATTTCGACCGCTGGGTTATTGCACCCAATAAAGCCATAGTAACCGCCATTCGTGCGTTACATCCTGTCGTGCCTATCATAGGTTTTCCGCGCACCGATAATCTGGTTGATGTGCAGCATTTTGCTAGCCAGACGGGGGTTGATACCGTAGCTGTATCGCAGGGCGTTACACCCCAATGGGCCGCGCGTAACCTCCAGGGCCAGTTATGCGTGCAGGGTAACCTTGCGCCTGAACTACTTTTAGAAGGTGGTTCGGCCATGCTTGATGCCGCGCAGGCCATTTGTGAAGGGCTTGATGGCGGGCCGTTTGTATTTAATTTAGGTCACGGCGTTATCAAGGAAACCGACCCAGCGCATGTTGGCGCGTTGGTTGATTGCGTGCATAGTTTCAAACGAAGGGCTTTGGCTGCATGACCAAAAATATCGCGGTTGTTTTATTTAATCTGGGTGGGCCTGATTCACAGGAAACGATTGCCCCTTTCCTGTTCAATTTTTTCATGGATCCCAACATCATTCGTGTCCCTAAACCCGTGCGCTGGATGCTTTCCAAATACATATCATTTACACGTTCGCGCAAACAGGCTGGCACGGCCTATGCGCGGCTTGGCAATAAATCACCTTTGCTTGAAAACACACGCGCACAGGCATCAGCTTTGTCGCTGCGGCTCAACACCGATGTCGGCGTCAAATACAGTGTGCATGTGTGCATGCGTTACTGGCACCCGATGGCCGATGCTGTGGCTGCCAAGGTGAAGGCCGATAACCCCGACCAGATTATTTTGCTGCCGCTTTACCCGCAGTTTTCAACGACCACCACATGGTCGTCATTCGGTGAATGGCAAGCGGCTGCTGCGAAATATGATCTTGATGTTCCGGCGTCTCTCATTTGCTGTTACCCGACCGAGGGCGGTTTTATCGGTGCTTCGGCTGCGCTTGTGCGCGAAGCCTATGACACGATGAAGCAGGAAGCCGAGGCGAATGACATGGCAGCCCCACGCATATTGTTTTCCGCGCACGGGCTGCCCGAAGACATTATCGAGGATGGCGACCCGTATCAGTGGCAGTGCGAGAAAACGGCAGCAACGGTGGCTGCTGCCACCGGTATTGAAAATCTGGACTGGCAGATCTGTTACCAGAGCCGCGTTGGCCCTAAAAAATGGCTTGGCCCTTCTACGGAAGAGGCCTTGAAAAAAGCGGCAACCGATAACGTGCCCGTGATTGTCTATCCGCATGCGTTTGTGTCGGAGCATGTGGAAACACTGGTTGAAATTGAGGAAGAATACCGCGAAGTCGCCAAGCATTTGGGCGTGCCGCTATTTGGCCGTGTGCCGACTGTGAGCGTGCAACGCGCGTTTATTGACGGTCTGGCCAATATGGTACGTAGCCGCATTGACGTGGCCGGCGTGGGGCCTGATGTTATGGGGCGTATTTGCCCATCGGGCTTTGGGCGGTGCTGCATGGGGCAGGCAATTGAAATGAACGGTGCGCGTGCATGTGATATAAAGGCGCCGCAAATGTCGGTAGGAGTTTAAGCGCATGGAAAATTTTGTATTGCTGCATTACCCGTGGTTTCGTGCCCTGCACCTGATTGCGGTGTTTGCGTGGATGGCCGGCATGTTTTATCTGCCACGGCTTTATGTGTATCACGCGCGGGCTGATAAGGGTTCCGAGCTGTCGGAGACATTGAAGGTCATGGAGCGCCGCTTGCTGCGCGCGATCATCAACCCAGCCATGATTTCAGCTTACGTGTTTGGCGGCCTGATGTTATGGGCCAACCCCGCCCTGTTTCATATGGGATGGATTCACGTGAAACTTACAGCTGTTTTGATGATGACAATTCTGCACGGGCTTCTGGCCCGTCACCGGAAACAGTTTTTGCGCGATGCCAACCCGCATAGCCATACATATTATAGGGTTTTAAATGAAGTGCCGACCGTTCTGCTTGTGATCATTGTCATAATGGTAATTGTTCAGCCCTTCTGAGTCATGGCCCGAATGGGCTTGCGCTCGTGCAAACGGGTATGGAAATTGTTTGTTGACAACGGGTTAGGGAACGCGGTATTAAAATACTGTCTTTAAGTATTCTTCACGAAGCCTCTGTTACAATAATACTTTCGTGAACGCTCCCTTTCATTTGGTATTGGGCCCGTGCGTTAACCGGGATTTTCAATCACAGTTTAAGAGTTTTTACCTGTCGCACCGCAAATGCCGGTGTTTACCCTGAAACCCCCCTCCGACTTAGCCCCCGCACCCCCCATGGAATTACAAGAACTGAAGACCCGCTCGCCCGCTGAACTGCTGGCCTTTGCCGAGGAACTTGATATCGAGAACTGCGCCGCGATGCGCAAACAGGATATGATGTTCGCCATCCTGAAACAATTGGCCGAACAAGGGGTCCAGATTGACGGATCCGGTGTGCTTGAAGTGCTGCAGGACGGTTTTGGGTTTTTGCGTGCGCCTGAAGAAAATTACCTGCCAGGCCCTGACGATATTTACATCAGCCCATCCCAAGTTAAGCGTTTCGGCCTGCGTACGGGCGACACGATTGAAGGCGAGATCCGCGCACCGAAGGACAACGAGCGTTATTTCGCATTGGTCAAAGTCAATTCGATCAACCATGAATCGCCTGAAAAACTTCGTCACCGCATCAATTTCGATAACCTGACCCCGCTTTACCCTGACCGTAAGATCAGGCTCGAGCTGCCGGACCCCACCAAAAAGAATTACACGCAGCGTATTATCGAACTGGTATCGCCGCTTGGCTTCGGCCAGCGTGCTTTGATTGTGGCCCCGCCACGTACCGGTAAAACGATCATGATGCAGAACATTGCGCATTCGATCGCCGAGAACCATCCTGAAGCCTATTTGATTGTGCTGTTGATTGACGAACGCCCCGAGGAAGTGACCGATATGGCGCGTTCCGTTAAGGGTGAAGTCATTTCATCGACCTTCGATGAACCTGCTTCACGCCACGTACAAGTGGCCGAAATGGTCATGGAAAAGGCCAAACGCCTTGTTGAACACAAGCGTGATGTCATCATTCTGCTCGACTCCATTACCCGCTTGGCCCGCGCCTACAACACAGTCGTGCCTTCATCCGGTAAGGTTCTGACGGGCGGTGTGGATGCCAACGCCCTGCAACGTCCCAAGCGCTTCTTTGGTGCTGCGCGTAACATCGAACAAGGCGGCTCGCTGACCATTATCGCGACGGCCCTGATTGAAACCGGTTCGCGTATGGACGAGGTTATCTTCGAAGAATTCAAAGGCACCGGTAACGCCGAGATTATCCTTGAGCGTAAAATTGCCGATAAGCGCGTCTTCCCGGCCATCGACATCCAGAAATCGGGTACACGGAAAGAGGAATTGCTCGTTCCGCGCGACCAGCTGCAGAAGATGTGGATTTTGCGTCGTATCCTCAACCCGATGGGTACCATCGATGCGGTCGAATTCCTGATCGACAAGCTGAAAGACACCAAAACCAACGACGACTTCTTTCATGCAATGAATGGCTAATAACTGCCGTTTGTGTAAATAATTTAAAGCCGGGCACCAAATGCCCGGTTTTTTTACGGTTTATTAGCCTATTTTTCCTAATATGGGGCCAACAGGAGACTAAGCATGATTGATACCTATTCAGAACTTAGTGGCGATGCGATGGATTCAAAAGACGGATCCACCTTTCATAGTGTACGCACCAAAGGCGAATGGGGCATTGCCGATGGCCATGACGATAAGGGCGCTTTTTTGCGTGTGTTCGACATTGACCCTGATGAAAAAAAAGGCATTACCAGCAAGTCATTGTCACAGGCAGGTAAGCTCGATGAAGTGAGCGGCAATAGCTACGACGTACGCTTGCCGGGCGGTATGGATGGCGCGCAAATGGCGGACGGCTTGCTGGACCGCATCTCGCGCCACAGCGTGTCGAGTGAGCGTGACATCAATTTTCAGGCAAACCAGACCTTGCTGACGCAATTCGGGTTTGAAGATTTCGAGGCGCGGCATTCAGCCGAGCGCAGGACATATGCTGAAACCCTTAAAGCGGTTGAAAAACATTTCGGCGATGGTGGGCCGCATGCTTTCTCTGAAAAGCCATCCAAACAGATCGCGTCGTTGACCTATTTGAAAGAAGATCTTGGTGCGAATTACGCAACCAGACTTGATACCAAGAAGCCCGATGCCAGCGCGCCTAAAACATCACCTTTTACAACGGTCATTCCCAATTTAGGCAGGCGCCCAGGGGCTTAGAGCCCTAGCGTTTTGGCACGCAGGAAGCTTGTAAGTTGTTTGAGATCGGCGCGTTCAATGCGCCGATTTTTTTGTTCGAAGACGGGCATTTCATCTTTGGTGATGGCCTGCCCCATACGCACTTCGAGGGTTCTGTCAGCCAAACGCAATGTTTCATGCGCCATCATGGCAATGCGCGTCGGGCCTTTGAGGCCAAGTGTGTGCAGCATTTCGTAAGTCATGCTATTGGCCCCTATGAAATGCAACGGCAAAGCTGATACAGGACCTCGTGTTTTGGCAATCATATACGCGGCAAAGTCACGCCATGGTGCATCGGTCACCGGTGCGCCCAGATAAGCAGGGCGCGAGACGCTGCCCGAGGGGAAAATAACCACACAGCCACCGCCCTGCAGATGATGCATGGCTGATAGCAATACGCGGGTACGCTTGGCGTGTTGGGTCAGGGTTTTGATTTTGGGATTGATGGGTAACAAATGGGGGTCGCAGCCCGAACCGCGGCCGGCAACAATCGGGTTGGCCACGATTTTGAAGTCGCGCCGGACGCGGGAGATAATATCGCCCGCAATTAAACCATCGGCCAGACCATAGGGGTGGTTGGCCATGACGACCAGCGGCGTGCCCGCAGGTGGAATCATGTCCAGTGTTGCACCTTTTATATCGTAGTCAATCCGCAGGCGTTCAAGCACGGGCTGGAAAGGGCGTAGCGCAGGGTTTTGAAGCCTATCGATAGCAGCGCCCATGAACGCATCGGCCAGTTTGCCGTAGCCAAGCGTGTTGGCGAGGCGCAGCAGTGGGTAAGGTAGTTCAGGCACAAGGGCGTGCAGGTTTTCGAGCGTGGGGTCAGGCGTATGGTGTGTCATGCCGCCGAACCATAAGGTTTTGGTAACCGCAGGTCAATAATTATGACAATTATTTTTAGCCTAAAAGGGTGAAGGCCGCAGCCATAGCCAATATACCCAGCCATAGCCACAGGCCTGGGGCGCCGGGTTTGGGCAAGGGCAGGTTGGTGCCTGATACAACGCCCAGACCTTCGAGTACGGTTGCCGATGCACGGCCAGCCGTTGCACGAATGGCATAGGTACCTGCCATACCCAGTAACGCCGCAAAGAAAACATCGACCGCATAGGCCATCCATGACGGCGGCCCCGCCCCGAATATGGATGTAACGAGAGACGCCCTGATTCCATATAAATAAAACGCAGCATAAAACCCGAGCGAGACGGCAAGCGCTGCTGCCATTGCTACGGTGCGTGGCCAGAGCGATAGGCGCAGCAAAGCGGTATTGCCGTCTTTTAGAATGCGCTTTGTAAACGCATCGGACAGGCCAAGGGTGTAGGTTTCAATCATCGCCTTATGGACGCGTTTTGGTGATGCGCGCACGAGGCCGCGCAGCATGTCGCCCAATGCGCGGTAGCGACTTGATTCCAGAATTTTTTGTGTGGCACCCGCGCCGCCTGCTGCCGCCTCGGCCAAATTCTGCGCGCCGGGTTTGAGCAGCATATCCATGAAGTCGGGCACTTCCATCAGGCGTGCTTTGTAGCCCGCCATTTTTGGTTTGATGGCCATTTTGCCCATGGCGATATCAAGCTCGGCAAACGGCATATCGGCGCGATAGAGGAACCACAGGGATGAGCCCTGCTGGATATCGGCCTCGCTGATCCACTGTTCGGCATCTCGGCCGGTGATGGCCTGAATTTGTGCGTGCCCGTCGGACGCGAGTTTGGCGCCACCGACCCGTTCAATGAGTGACACCAGCGCGGGCGGTAAATTTTGCGTACGCAGGCGGAAGGTGGTTTCAGCTGTTAGTGTTACGATCCATGAGCGTGTGGTCCAGCCCTGCCCCGCGCAGCCTTCGCATATTTTTTTGCCCTGGCCCTGACATTCGGGGCACATGATCATGCGCTGGCCTTGGCAGACCGGGCAGGCCGAGAGGCCCCGCCCCGCGCACGCATGGCAAGTGACGGGGCCTTGGGGTGTTAAAATTTGCCCGCGGCCCTGGCATGTCACACAGGAAACACCGCCCTGCCCGTGGCAGCGGTAGCAGGTGATACGCATTTGCCCATGGCAGTTGTGGCACACAGTGCCACCGCTGCCACGGCATTTGGGGCAGGCTTCGTGGGCTATAAACGTGCGCGCCACTTGCGGTAATGCAATCGTTTCGCCCGAGACCCCGAAGCCCTGATCTTTGCGGGTTAAAACGGTTTCATGGACGAGACCGAGCACGCCGCGGTCAGTTGCAACCTTACTGATAAATTCCTGCACTGCGCCTTCGATTTGTTGCGGCTGGATGATCTGGCCATCGGCAAAGCGACCGGCGCGTTTACCTTCCTGAATTTTGGGCGTGAGCTTGACGGATGTTGTGCCGAAAAAGCTGAAGACCTGCCCTGTTACACCGCGCAGTTCGACGGATGACGGTTTGAGCCCGTTGCCTTGCACCTGCTTCCGGATACGTGCGATCGCCCCTTCCGCCAAAGCGGGGTCCACCGGCACATATTGGGCGGTTTGCTGTGCCATTTCTGGCTCAGCATCGCCGGATCCGATGATGGTAAAAGGCGGGAGGGCCATAAGGTCTTTCTGGTCTATTTCAGATGTGTTTTGAAAAATGCATCTGTGCGGCTATTGGCCAGATTGGCGGCGGTGGCGTCATAGTGGTCGCCGTTCAAACGGGCGAAAGCGTGGTCAACGCCTGCATACACATGGGTGGTTACTGTTTTGCTGTCGGCAAAATATGTGGTCACTTTATCGCGTGCCTCGGGGGTCGAAAATTTATCGAGTTCGGCAATATGCAGTAGCAATGATGTCTTGATGCTGGCGGCTTCGCCCAGCATGGTATCGAGTGCGATGCCGTAATATCCCACGCTTGCGTCCACATTTGTTCTTGCGGCCATGAGGTAGGCCAGACGCCCGCCAAGGCAATAGCCCACGCAACCGGCGCGGCCGTTGCATTCAGGCAGGGCTTTGGCGGTAGCTAAAGTGGCGGCCAGATCATCGACGCCTTTATCAAGGCTGAAGCCGTTGAGGAGTGCGAAGGCTTTATCCCATTCAGCTTTCGTCTGGTCGGTTAGCTCGACCCCTGCTTCCTGACGCCAGAACAGATCAGGCGCTATGGCGATATACCCGTCGGCTGCCAGTGCATCGCATTTTGCGCGCATGTCGGCGTTGATGCCGAAAATTTCCTGTATCACGATAATGACAGGCGCGGGGGTTTGGGTCGGCTTTGCTATGTAGGCCGTGAATGTACCGGTGCCGTCGGTTGCGGTGATTGTCATGGTCGTCATGTTATTTGAGCCTTTCGAGTACTGTCTTGTAGCCTTGATGCGGCTCCTGTTCCAGAAACCGCGCAACGCGACCGACAGTTGTTGTACTGGCACCTGTTAAGGCCGAGATGTCGCGGTATGAAAGCCCGCCTTTGTCGGCATCGCGACTGTTGAGCAGGCGCGCTATCATCCAGCGTTCGCTGAGATCCTTGATTTCGCCGGGGGTGCACAGGTCAATCAGGAAGCGTTTGGCTTCTTCTTCCGTCTTGAGTTGCAGGACAGCGCGGCACAAAGCTGCGAAGCGTTGGTCAGGGGTTTCATTCTTGATGGCCATGCACCGCATTAAGACAGTAGGAC
>Ga0209066_10000635_pt1 | contig 50257 bp, 49 predicted proteins | sample All_14_2_FD_187198 | JGI IMG/M metagenome (GOLD analysis project Ga0209066, IMG submission 187198) | Freshwater microbial communities in response to fracking from Pennsylvania, USA - Allegheny Zone_MetaG_DW_15 (SPAdes) (version 2) ... | reverse complement strand
CCTTCCCGGCAGGACCGGCGGAAGGTCAGCGTCGGATCGATCTCGTTCTTGATCTTGATCAGCGCGTCCAGGATCATCGGGCCGCAGGCCGCCAGATCGATCTCATAGGTATCGACCTGCGGATTCTTGCCGTCATCGGGCGACCAACGATAGATCTTGAAGGTCTTCGGCTTCGCCGCGCCCTGGGGCTTCGGCCAGACCGTGCCGTTCTTTTCGATCTTCGAATTGGCCGGCAGTGCAAATTCAGCCATGACTTGGTTCCTCTTTGCTCAGCGGCCGATCAGTACACGCGTGCCTTCGGCGGGAAGGCCTGCACATCATTGGTCAGCGTATTCATGTGAACCGGGCGATAGTCGATCTTCATCTCGCCCTTCTCATTGATCCAGGCGGCCGTGTGCTTCATCCATTCTTGGTCGTTGCGGTCCGGGAAATCCTCGCGGGCATGGGCGCCGCGGCTTTCCTGGCGGTTTTCCGCCGAACGGATGGTCACCATCGCCTGATCGATCAGGTTTTCGAATTCCAGCGTTTCCACCAGATCCGAGTTCCAGACCATGGAGCGGTCGGAAACCTTCACATGCGCCTTACGGTCGAAGACATCCCGCATCTTGCCGACACCCTCGGTCAGCACCTCGCCGGTGCGGAAGACCGCGCAGTTCGACTGCATGATCTTCTGCATGTCCAGTCGGAGCTCGGCCGTGCCCACATCGCCATCGGCATGCCGCAGCTTGTCCAGCCGCCCGAGGGCGAAATCACCGGCATCGCCCGGCAGATCGGGCATGGCGGAGTTGGGATCGACCGTTGCCGCGCAGCGCAAGGCCGCCGCACGACCGAATACCACGAGATCGAGCAGCGAGTTCGAGCCCAGACGGTTGGCGCCATGCACCGACACGCAGGCCGCTTCGCCCACGGCCATCAAGCCTTGCACCACCACCTCGGTGTCGCCGTCCTTAACCGTCAGCACTTCGCCATGATAATTGGTCGGAATGCCGCCCATATTGTAATGGCAGGTCGGGATGACCGGGATCGGTTCCTTGGTCACATCCACGCCGGCGAAGATGCGCGCGGTTTCCGCGATGCCCGGCAGGCGTTCATGAATGACCTTCGGGTCCAGATGCTCCAGATGCAGATGGATATGGTCCTTGTTCGGACCCACGCCACGACCTTCGCGGATTTCGATGGTCATGGACCGCGACACCACGTCGCGCGAGGCCAGATCCTTCGCGGACGGCGCATAACGTTCCATGAAGCGCTCCCCGGCGGAGTTGGTGACATAGCCACCTTCGCCGCGCACGCCTTCGGTGATCAGGCAGCCCGCGCCATAGATGCCGGTCGGATGGAACTGCACGAATTCCATATCCTGCATCGGCAGGCCGGCGCGCAGCACCATGCCGCCGCCATCACCCGTGCAGGTATGCGCGGAGGTGGCGGAGAAATAGGCACGGCCATAGCCGCCGGTGGCCAGGATCACCTTCTTGGCGCGGAAGCGATGGATGGAACCGTCATCCAGATTCCAGGCCATGACGCCGACACAGGCACCTTCGCCATCCATGATCAGGTCGAGCGCGAAATATTCGATGAAGAACTCAGCCTTGTGCTTCAGCGACTGCTGATACAGCGTGTGCAGAATGGCGTGGCCGGTACGGTCGGCAGCGGCACAGGTGCGCTGGGCCGGCGGACCGTCGCCGAATTTGGTGGTCATGCCGCCGAAGGGGCGCTGATAGATCCGCCCATCCTGGGTGCGGCTGAACGGCACGCCGTAATGTTCCAGTTCCACGATCGCCGGAACCGCCTCGCGCACCATGTATTCGATGGCATCCTGGTCGCCCAGCCAGTCCGACCCCTTGACGGTGTCATACATGTGCCAGCGCCAGTCATCCGGCCCCATATTGCCCAGCGAGGCGGAAATGCCGCCCTGCGCCGCGACCGTATGGCTGCGGGTCGGGAACACTTTGGTGATGCAGGCCGTGCGCAGACCCTTTTCGGCCAGACCGAAAGTCGCGCGCAGCCCGGCGCCGCCGGCGCCGACGACCACAACATCATAGCTGTGATCGATGATGGGATAGGCCTTGGACATCGCCCTTATCCTCCGAAAGCCGTCTTGAGTACCGAGAAGGCCGCCGCAACCCCAAGGGCCACCGCCAGAAGTTTCACCGCGATCAGGATCGCGAGCTTGGCCATCTCGTTATGGATATAGTCCTCGACCACGACCTGGATACCGAGCTGCAGGTGGTGGAATGTCGCAGCGATCAACAGCAGCATCAGGACGGCGTTCAGCGGTTGCGCCACGAAGGCGGCGGCTTCGGCTGCATCCGCGCCGGCAAGCGATGCCAGCGAGAAGATGAACCACAGCGTCAGCGGCACCAGCGCCACGGCAGTGATGCGCTGCGCCCACCAGTGATGGACGCCTTCCTTGGCGGAACCCAGGCCGCGAACCCGGCCGAGCGGCGTGCGTAGAGACATGATCCTCGTTCCTCCCCGCTCAGCCCATCGACGCATAAGCGACGAAGGCGGTCACCACGGTCAACAGCACGGCTACGGCCAGACCGAAATGACCGGACCATTCCGCCGTCTTCAGATCGAAGCCCCAGCCGGTATCCCAGGCCAGATGGCGAATGCCGTTGGCCATGTGATAGAACAGGCTGAAGGCCCAGCCGAGCAGGAACAGCCGGCCGAGCCAGGACCCGAAGAATGCCTGCGCGATGTCGAATTGATCCGGCGATGTGGCCAGCGCCACCAACCACCAGGTCAGGAAGATCGCGCCGCCGGACAGCGCGATGCCGGTCCCGCGATGCAGGATCGAATAGGCCATCGTCCACTGCCAGCGATAGACCTGCAGATGCGGCGATAGCGGCCGATTGTCGGATTGCATGACCACCCCTCGATCGGAATTGCGCACCGTCCAGGAAGCGCCACAAGCGCCGGGCGGCCCGCTTTTCTGCCCATACATTTCCCAGCCGAACCTTGTCGGTGGCGTTTACCGCCTTGTGTTGCCCGGCCGGGGCCACCGTCCTTTAGCGTGACTTGAACCGCCCGTCCATGCCTTCGGCACTGCAAAGGTCGATTCTATGCTGCAGGAGCTAATTCGATCCTGCCGCGCGACAAGGGCCCTGTCCAGCGGCCATCTCATTCGTTCGACGCAATGCTGCATTGCAGCGCCAAGATGTGGTGGTGTCTTCGCAAGCGCTAACGCTGGATATCGTGTTGTGTATGAACATGTGGATAACAGAGGAGTACTATCCCGACAAACCCGTCCCAGTTATCAACAAGAAATTGCGCTTTCATGACAAAATCCGATGGACAAGTGTGGCTTTCAGGGCAATCCTTTTCTTACGCGATTGCAGGGGCGCGGCGCTCCATCCGGCTTCGATAGGCTAAGGTTTCTTCGGAAATCGGTGATCCGCGAATTCGGGAGGAGCGGGGCGTTCCTGATCCGGCCGGGTTCGGCCCCTTCCCGGGGTTGTCGACAGGCCGACTTGGATGCGTAAACCTTCATCACACCGGGTTCATGGCTTCGCGCCGGCCTGGAAATGAAGGGACGGGGCCCGGATCGGCTTCCGTCGCCGCGACCAAAGTCCCGCCGGCCCAGCCCGGCATCGGACGGCGCGGCGAACCACCTGAACCCTGATTTCAAATCCGACGTTGCGACGGCGGGCAGGAAAGCGGGGGGACGGACGGAACGCCTGATACCGGTCGCTACGGCACCGTTCGCCTCCGGCCTCATGGCCGCCGGCGGTGCCCGGCAGGGTTTGGTCGTTACGGGTGCTTGGTGCTTTGCCAGGGTGACCGAGAAGACCCGACGATCCGCCCAACCCCGGCGCATACCATGGGTGATCGCGTGCCACGCGGGAAGCAGCGCTTCGGCGTTTCGCTTCGGGAGATGCCGGGATGGACGGGCCCCCGCCCGCCCGTATAGGCCGCGAGCCTGGGACACTGCCGTCTCTCAGCCTTCGCGCCCCCGGCATCTCACCGCGTGCGGGCGGCATCCCGGAATCCCGACGGCTTCGCCTGAAGTTCCGATACTGTTGCAAACACTGGCGAAAAGACGCTGTCACCCCGACGGGAGCGACAGCGCAGAGCCGAGGTCTGTCGCAATAGCGGGAACAGATCCCGGCTCTCGGAACCCGGTTCCTCGCCCGAGACGACAGAAAGCCCAAATCCGGAGGCCTCTTTGGATGCTGACAAACCCAGGCTGCTACGCAGCCGCTTGTCAGCATCGGCCTTGCTTGCGGGGTTCTTCGCGTTACGCACAAATCCGGCGGCCTTCGGCCTTGCTTGCGGGGTTCTTCGCGTTACGCACAAATCCGGCGGCCTTCGGCCTTGCTTGCGGGGTTCTTCGCGTTACGCACAAATCCGGCGGCCCTCGGCCTTGCTTGCGGGGTTCTTCGCGTTACGCACAAATCCGGCGACCTTCGGCCTTGCTTGCGGGGTTCTTCGCGTTACGCACAAATCCGGCGGCCTTCGGCCTTGCTTGTGCGTTATCGATGCTCCGACAGCACATGACCGGCAAGATAGAGCGAGCCCGCGATCAACAGCCGGCCCGGACGCGGCGCGGCGTCACGCAGGGCACGCGCGGCCGCCACCACCCCTTCGGCAATATCCGCCGCGATGCCGACCGAACGCCCGGCAGCCGCTGCTTCGGCCGCGCTCAGCGAATTGATTTCGCCCGGAATCGCCACCCCTCGTGCCGAGGCCAGATGCGGTACCAGCGGCTGCAGGAAATCAGCGATCGCCTTGGAATTCAGCATGCCATAGATCAGGTGCAGGTCGCGCCCATCGGCAGCCTTCCAGGCTTCGGCCTGGCCCGCCAGCATCTGACCCGCCGACTGGTTATGCCCGCCATCCAGCACCACCGCCCAATCCGGCCCCAGCACCTCGCAGACCGGGCCGCGCGTCAGCGTCTGCATCCGGCCGGGCCATTCCACACCCGCCGCGCCCTGCACCAGGGCCGCCTCGGGCAGATCAAAGCCGGCGCGGCGCAGCACCTCCACCCCCGCCAGGGCGGCGGCGATATTCTGATGCTGGTGCGCCCCGGCAAGGCCGAGCTTCGGAATGATGATGTCGAGCGTCTGGGAATGATAGCGCACGCCCGCGCCCAGCGCCTCCACCCGATAATCTCGACCGAAGCGGGAAACGGGGGCGGCGATCCGGGCTGCCTCCGCCTCGATCACGGCCAGCGCGCCTGCCGCCTGCCAACCCACCACCGATGGCACGCCCGGCTTCTGGATCGTTGCCTTCTCATAGGCGATCTTGGCCAGGCTGTCGCCCAGGAAGCCCATATGGTCCATGGAGATGGGGGTGATCACCGTCAGCGCGGGTTTCGGCACCACATTGGTGGCATCGACCCGTCCGCCCATGCCCACTTCCAACAGCACGATATCGGCCGGGGTTTCGGCAAAGGCCTTGAATGCGGCTGCGGTCGTGATCTCGAAATAGGTGATCGGCGCGCCGTCATTGGCCGCCTCGCACTCTTCCAACTGCCGCGCCAACTCGCTTTCGGCAATAATGCGCCCGGCCAGCCGGATGCGTTCGGAAAAGCTGACCAGATGCGGCGAGGTATAGACATGCACCCGATAGCCCGCCGCCTCCAGAAAGGCGCGCAGGAAGGCCGTGGTTGACCCTTTGCCATTGGTGCCCGCGACATGGACGACCGGCGGCAGCTTCAGATGCGGGTCGCCCAGCGCCGTCAGCAGCCGCTCAATCCGGTCCAGCGACAGATCAATGATCTTGGGATGCAGCTGGGTCAGCCGCGTCAGCACCTGATCGCTGTAGCGCTTCGTCATGGCATCCGCCTTTCGGCCAGTCTATCCAGGCCGGAGCGTTTAGCCCACCCGGCCCGGAAAGAACAAGCGTTTAGGACCTATCTGCATTCAGGACTTGGGCGTGGCGCATGTGGGATTTTGGTTCTGAACAGGAGGGGCGGGTGTGGTGGTGTGGTTCTCCACAAGCCCGGCCCGACGCATTCAGGGCCGAAATCCGCCGCGCCCCCAAAATTCCTGAAAAGAAGCGGGGGTTTGGCGCAAATCGCCCATTTTGGCGTCGCTTAAGCTTGAAAGGCAACCACCCTTCCCGCGCTTCCGCTCCTGAAGCCGGACGATTTGCGCACAAACCACGCTCCTAGTCCTGAATGCAGACAGGCCCTAACGCCCCCAGGGGCCGCGCGGGGTCACGGGGGCGGCCTCCGCCAGCCCCATCCGGGCCGCCAACTCCTGCAAGGCGCGGATGCGGTTCGCCGTCACCGGATGGGTGGAAAACAGCTTGTCATGCCCATGGGCGTGCAGCGGATTGACGATGAACATATGCGCGGTCGCCGGGTTGCGTTCCGCCGCCGGATTGTCGATCTGCCGCGACCCCTGTTCCAGCCGCGCCAGCGCGGAGGCAAGCCAGAGCGGATTGCCGCAGATCTGCGCCCCGATCCGGTCGGCCTGATATTCGCGCGTCCGGCTGATCGCCATCTGCACCAGCATGGCGGCCAAGGGCGCCAGGATCGCCACCAGAATGGCGCCCACCGCACCCAGCGGTGAATTGCGGTTGTCATTGCCGCCGAACATGGAGGCGAACATGGCGAAATTCGCCAGCATGGAAATCGCGCCGGCCAGCGTGGCGGTGATCGTCATGATCAGCGTATCGCGGTTGCGGACATGGGCCAACTCATGCGCCATGACGCCTGCGATCTCCTCTCGCGACAGCATGCGCAGCAGCCCGGTGGTCGCCGCCACCGCCGCATTGTCCGGATCGCGGCCGGTGGCGAAGGCGTTCGGCTGGTCATTTTCGATGATATAGACCTTGGGCATGGGAAGCTCGGCCCGACGTGCCAGCCCTTCCACAATGGTATAGAAATTCGGGGCGCTCTGCCGGTCCACCTGTTTGGCATTGTACATCGACAACACCATGCGGTCGGAATTCCACCAGGCAAACAGGTTCATGACGACGGCAAGGCCCAGGGCAATGAACATGCCCTGCTGCCCACCGATCAGGAAACCGGCGGCCAGGAACAGCCCCGTCATCCCGGCCAGCAGGATCGCGGTCTTGGTCGTATTCATCCTCGTCTGTCTTCCCTATTCCAGGACGGGCGGAAACCCTTTCCGCCCAGCTTGCTGCAATAGATGGCCCCGGCAGCCGCGACGCGCAAGATGGCGAAGCCTCTTGTCGCAGCCCTCCGACAGGTCCATGTAGCGTCCTGTCAAGACAGCAGCGTGAGGCGATCATGAGCAAGCTGGGCGATCTGTTCCGCGTATCCAGGCCCGAGCCGCGCCGCGAGGGCGCCCCGGCGGACAAGGCCAATCCGGGCGAGGACCCGGTGTTCGATGCCGAGGTGAAAGGCCAGGATTCGCGGCGCATCGCCGAAATCCAGGCCGAGCTGGCCGGGCGGCAATGGCGCGCCGAGGCCGAGGCCAAGGGGCAGGTGGAAAAGGAAATCGGCGGCCCCAAGGGGCTGGAACCCACCCGCTATGGCGATTGGGAAAAGGCCGGGCGCTGCGTGGATTTTTGAGGAATTCTCGCGGACCCGCGAGAAGCCACGTTTGGTAATTAATTGTACCCAAATTGATCTTTCTGCCCCGTTGTCGTATTGTGACAGGCAGGGAGACTTGCCATGCGCGCGGTACCGCTTGATCGGAAGATTTTAAATCGCATCGCCGGTAAAAAGGGAGATGTTTTCCTGCGTGCGGATTTCGAGGATCTGGGCGGATATGATCAGATCGGCCGGGCCTTAAGGAAACTTGTCGCCGCTGGCGAGCTTCTCAGAATCGGCCAAGGTCTCTATGCGCGGGCGGCACGGTCTCCTTTCGACGGCAAGCCCATACCCGTCAAGGGGGTCACCCTGTTGATGCAGGAAGCGTTGCGGCGGGTCGGGGTCGAAGCGCGGCCGACCCGGTCAGAAACCGACTATAATGCCGGCAAGACCACCCAGGTCCCCACGGGCCGTGTTATTGGCGTCAACAAGCGGGTCCGCAGAAAGATCGGTTATGATGGCTGGCTCGCCCGATTCGAGCGTGCTTGATCCAAATTTCGTCAGCCTTGTCGCTGCCGCCCTCAAAACAAACGAAAGTTTTGTCGAAAAGGATTGGCATGCCGTACGCGCATTGGGCGTCGTGGCATCCATTCAAAACAGCACGGTTCAACCCGTATTTTCCGGCGGGACATCCCTCTCCTAAGGATGGGGGCTGATCCGGCGCTTTTCAGAAGACATTGATTTCAAGGTTCAGCTGCCGGCACTATCGAACGCTGTCCGGAAAAATACCATCCGTTCCTATCGCGATGAACTTATCGCTGCCCTGCAACACGCCGACTTCCAATTGGAAGCCGACCCCTTGATAGGCAATCAAAGTCGTTTCTTCCGGGCACAGTTCCACTACCCCCACCATTTCCCACTGACCGCCAGCCTGCGTCCCTCGCGTCGCATTGAAATGACGTTCGAGGCGCCGGCTCTCTCTGCCGTTCCTCGAAATCTTCGTTCCTTGATCGCGGAGGCGAAAAGCGAGCCGGCAGAGATCAGCAACTTCCCCTGTGTATCCCCGGCGGAGACGGCAGCCGACAAGCTGAGCGCGCTGGCATGGCGAGCGCTGACGCGGAAACGTACGGATGACGACGATGACCCGACGGTTGTCCGCCATATTCATGATCTTGCCGCGCTGTTGCCTATCGTGCGGGACGATCCCGATTTCGCTCGTATCGCCCGTGTGGCGCTGGATACGAACGCGAAGCGCGCGACAGCGACCATGATGAATGGAAGCGAGTTGGCCACCAGTTTTCTGCCGACCATCAAGGCAGACCCCCTTTGACGGGACGAGTATGATCAGTTTGCTGCTCGGATGTCCTACGCGCCGGAGGGAGAAGAAATCAGCTTCGATGACGGTCTGGCTGCCTGTGCGCGGCTTGTGGGACTGATTTTCCAAAAAACAGAAAGTTGAGCACCTCCCCCGCCGATTGCCCTGGGGGGGGCTTATGGGCTAAGGAAGCGCCCAACATAGAAATCCAGCCTTTGCGAAGGACGAGACCGGCCCATGGCGAGCTATCAATACGTCTATGTGATGAAAAACCTGTCCAAGACCTATCCCGGCGGGAAGCAGGTCCTGAACAACGTCACGCTCGCCTTCTATCCTGGGGCCAAGATCGGCGTCTTGGGCCTGAACGGCGCGGGCAAGTCCACCCTTTTGAAGATCATGGCCGGCATCGATACCGAATTCAATGGCGAGGCCTGGGCGGCCGACGGCGTGAAGGTCGGCTATCTGGCCCAGGAACCCCAGCTGGACCCGAGCAAGACCGTCGCGGAGAACGTGATGACGGCGCTGGGCGAGCTGAAGACCGTGGTCGACCGCTTCAACGAGGTTTCGATGAAGCTGGGCGAGGTCACCGATGATGACGAGATGATGGCCCTGATCGGCGAGCAGGCGGAACTGCAGGAAAAGATCGACGCCGCCGATGCCTGGGATTTGGAGCGCATGGTGGATGTCGCCATGGACGCGCTGCGCTGCCCGCCCGGCGATTGGGCGGTCGACAAGCTGTCGGGTGGTGAAAAGCGCCGTGTGGCGCTGTGCCAGCTTTTGCTGTCCAAGCCCGACATGCTGCTGCTCGACGAACCGACCAACCATCTGGACGCGGAATCGGTGGCCTGGCTGCAACGCTATCTGGCCGACTATGCTGGCACCGTGGTGATGGTCACCCATGACCGCTATTTCCTGGACAATGTGACCGGCTGGATTCTGGAACTGGATCGCGGCTCTGGCATTCCCTATGAGGGCAACTACTCCTCCTGGCTGGACCAGAAGCAGAAGCGCCTGGAGCAGGAAGGGCGCGAGAACGAGGCGCGCATGCGCTCCATCAATGCCGAGCGGGACTGGATTTCCGCATCGCCCAAGGCGCGCCAGACCAAATCCAAGGCGCGTATCCAGGCCTATGACAAGCTGCTGGCCGATGCCGAAGCCGCCGATAAGGGCCAGGAAGCCGCCCAGATCGTCATCCCCGCCGGCCCGCGCCTGGGTGGCGTGGTGATCGAGGCGGAACATATCCGCAAGGCCTTCGGCGACAAGCTGTTGATCGATGATCTGGATTTCCGCCTGCCGCCGGGCGGCATCGTGGGCGTGATCGGCCCGAACGGCGCGGGCAAGACCACACTGTTCCGCATGATCACCGGGCAGGACAAGCCCGATGCCGGATCGATGCGGGTCGGCGAGACGGTGAAGCTGGGCTATGTCGACCAGTCGCGCGACTCGCTGGCCGCCAACAAGAATGTCTGGGAAGAAATTTCCGACGGGCTGGACATTCTGGAACTGGGCAAGCGCAAGGTGCCCAGCCGGGCCTATGTCGGCGCCTTCAACTTCAAGGGCGCGGATCAGCAGAAAAAGGTCGGCCAGCTTTCAGGCGGCGAGCGCAACCGGGTGCATCTGGCCAAGATGCTGAAATCGGGCGCCAATGTCCTGCTGCTCGACGAACCGACCAACGATCTGGACATCGACACGCTGCGCGCGCTGGAAGAGGCCCTGAACAATTTCGCCGGCTGCGCGGTGGTCATCAGCCATGATCGCTGGTTCCTGGACCGCACCGCCACCCACATCCTGGCCTTCGAGGGCGACAGCCGCGTCGTCTGGTTCGAAGGCAACTACCAGGATTACGAGGCGGATCGCCGCGCCCGCATGGGCGAGGCGGCCGACACCCCGCACCGGATCAAATATCGCCCGCTGACGGTCTGACCGATCGACGCAATATAGGTCAAATTTTACGGTCCGAATCCTGCTTGCCCTGCCAGCAGATGGGGATCGTATGGTGATGAGTGACTACGTCAGGGATTTGCAGGCCGTTCTCGCCGCCTGGGAGCCGGAAGATTTTCTGGGGCCCTGGCGGCTGTTCCGCGATGCGCATTACCCGGGGAAAAGCCATTCAGACGCCTTTCTGGACGTCTTCGTCCTGATCCATGCCCAGGTCGAGCCCGGACTGCGCTGGCGGCTGTTCTATCTGTTCTGTCAAAACCGCGCGGTATTCGCGCGCGAGGATTTCGACACCCACCGGCTGCTGTTCGACGCCTACCGGCTGGTCTCGCATCTGGCGGAGATGCTGGCCATTCAACCGCTGGAGATCGAGACCGCCGCAACCCAGATGCGCGCCCTGGCCGATGAGCAGGAGGGCTGGCAGTATGACCGCATCCTGAACTGGCTGATCTGGCGGCGCGGGGACAGTCGCGTCATCCTGGAACGCCAGCAGGCGCTGCTGGATTCCGGCACGCTGAACTCGCTTTACGGCATGCAGGTCCATAATGTGCATCCCCGAGCGGGGGACAGGCTGCCGGCGAGCACGCCGGGCGGGATCGACCTGCCACCGGAAGCTTGGCGTTTCTATGGGTTTCAGGCCAGCCCGGACCAGGACGGGGTGACGATTACCGCCCCGTTCTGCTTCGATACCAACCATCTGGATGGGGTCGGCCTCTTCTCGCTCATCGCCTCCTGCGATCTGAAACCGTTCAGCCTGACAGACGGGCTGACCAATGCCCGTATCCGACTGTCGCTGAACACACCCGATACCACCACGCCGCCGCATCGCATTCTACTGGGCATCGGCGGACCAATGCCGGAAGAGGTCGGGCTGGACCAGCCCCGCACCGACTACTGGCTGCGCGATCTGGATCTGGGGGCGGCGGGCGGGTTCGATGGCGAGATTGATCTGCCGCCGGCCCCCAACGCTTGGCTTCCGATGGGGCGCAATCCATCTGCCCCGCCCTATTTTGCCTATGCCGACGTGCCGATTGATGAACTGCTGCCCGTCGCGACCGGAATTTTCCTGGTCCTGATGCAGGATGAGGATCCCGAGCCGAAGCGGGGCAGCGTACGGATCGGCCGGGTGGAGCTGATTCCCCAGCTGGCCTGATCCAGCCATATTGGCACTGAACTTGCTGCTGCCCTGCGAATTGGCAAAAGAGGTCCCGGTATCCGATGAGCGACTATGTGGCAGATCTCCGGGCACTCCTCAACGCAGCGGACAGGGCTGAGTTCCTGCCGCTCTGGCTGGCCTTCCAGCGCCAGCACTATCCTGAACGCCATCATATCGATGCTTTCGTGGACTGCGCCGCCCTGCTGCGCAACCAGGTTCCGAAGGAAAGATGGTGGATGTTCCTGCTGCGCTTCTGTGAGATCCGGCTAGCCATCTCCCAGGGTCAGAACGCGGAACCCGATGCGCTCTACGACTACAATCTGGTCATGCAGCGGCTGGCACAGCCGCTCGGCCTCTCCCGGCCGGAAATATTGGATGCAACCCAGGCGCTCTGCGCCGCTTCCGCGCCGGAAGAACGCTGGCAGTTCGATCGTCTGCTGAATGAGTATCTCTGGGCGATCCGGGACAAGGCGGCCCTGCTGCAGCGGCAGGAAGCCTTTCTGGCCGAAGGGCAACTCGACAGCCTGTATTGCGTGGATTTCCGCGCCTGCGATCCGCCGGCGCAAGCGCGGACAGATACGGGGCCGGGCATCGCTTTAGGGCCGGTCTGGCGACCGCAGCTATGGCAGCTTTGCGCCTGGGATATCGCCTATGAGCGGCAGAATGCCGCGGTTCGGCTGGATGCGCCCTTCTGCTTCGACACCAACCATCGGGAAGGGGCGGGCCTGTTCAGCCTGCTGGCAAGCTGTGACCTCAGCCTGCTGCCGGGCGGGCCACCATCCCTGCACGGCGCCAACCTGCGGATCGCGGTGGAGCAGCGACTGGAAAAGCCCGGCCGCATCCTGCTGGGCATCAGTGCCATGGAGCGGGCTGCGGACAGCGACAAGCCGACCGGGCGCAGCGCCTATTGCCTGCTGGAGCGACCGATATCCTCCCCCGCCGGCGAAGATATTGTGCTGACATTGAACGCCAGCGACCCGCACTGGCGCGATATGGGGCGCAACCCCTATTCCGCGCCCTACCGGAAATACTGCCGGATCGACACCGAAACCATGCTGGCCCAGTCGCATGGGCTGTTCCTGATGCTGATGCAGGATGGCGACCCGCATCCGAAGCAGGGCAGCGTCATCATCGGCGACCTCGTCCTGACGCCATCAGCCGGCTGACGGGCTCGCCAATTCTCCCTTCGCCTGACGCAGAATGGCGATGGCGGAACGCAGGAAAAGGCCTGCCATGAAACCCGCTACGATCAGATCGGGCCAGGGCGTGGCTGTCCAGGCCACCAGCAGCGCGGCTGCCAGCACCGCGACATTGCCGATGGCATCGTTGCGGCTGCACAGCCAGACCGACCGTACATTCGAATCCCCGTCGCGCCAGCGCATCAGGATCAGCACGCTAGCCACATTGGCCGCCAGCGCGGCCAGGCCCACCAGGCCCATCACCTCCGCCCGCGGCATCGCCAGCACCAGCACCTGCCAGAGCGTGGAGCCGAGCACGAGCAGGGCCATCGCGACCAGGCTCCAGGCCTTGACCTGGGCCGCGCGCGCCCGCACCGCCAGCGGCATGCCGATCACCGCCAGGCTGATGCCATAGGTCAGCGTATCGCCCAGGAAGTCGAGCGCGTCGGCCTGCAAAGCCCGCGAATTCGACAGCGCCCCGGCCGACATCTCCACCACGAACATCCCGCCATTGAGCGCGATTACGGCCCAGAGCGCGCGGCGGAAGCCCGGTGACGCCCCGTCAAAGTCGTGATTGTGGTGATGACCATGACCCTGGTGGTGGCTGTGAGGGGAGCAACTGGCGCCCATAGTGTCGGTCCTTCGATTTGGGGTTGGAGGAGGCCGACACCATATCTAATGTCTATAGTAGCTATAGGTTCAAGGAGAAAATGCAGATGCCCACATGGACCATCGGACGCGTCGCGGAACAGAGCGGCGTCAACATCCAGACCATCCGCTATTACGAACAGATCGGCCTACTAGCTGCGCCGGCCCGTTCCCAGGGCAACCAGCGGCTTTACAGTCAGGCAGCCCTGCACCGTCTGGCCTTCATCCGCCATGCGCGCGACCTTGGTTTTTCGCTGGATGCGGTGCGCGAGTTGCTGCGCATGTCCGACCATCCGGAAGAATCCTGCGCCGGGGTCGATGCCATCGCCCAGCGCAGGCTTGTGGAGGTGGAGGAGCGCATTCGCCGCCTGGAAGCATTGCGGGCCGAGTTGAAGCGGATGATTTCCCATGGTGAGCATGGCACCGTGGCTGAATGCCGCATTATCGAGGCGCTGGGCGGGCCGGACGCGGGCTGATCGGCCGGTACGGGCGGCTACAGGCACCCGCGCGGGTCGGAAAGCACCCTGGTCTGCACGCCATATCAATCACTTGGGCCAGCAAGCGGCGGAAAACCGCACTTTCCCGGCTTGTATCATTGACGGGACATATTTGCGGGAGTAGCATTTTGGAACAATGTTTCATATCCGAAACAACCGCCGGGAACCGCCCTGCGGTCCGAACAGAAGGAGAGCCGAGCATGCCGTCCGACAAGCGCCCCCTGGGTTCCATTGATCGCCGCACGCTGCTGATGGGCGGTGTGGGTCTGACCACCGCCATGCTGCTGCCGGGCATCGGCCGCGCGGCGGAAGGGTTCAAATTCATTACCCCGCTGGGCTATTCGCTGGCCTTCGCGCCGGTCCTGTATGCCAAGAGCGGTGGCTTCTATGAAAAGGCCGGGCTGGATGTGGAAGTGATCGGCGGCAAGGGCGCCGCCATGGCGGCCCAGATGACCATCGCTGGCCAGGCGGATTCCGGGCGTACCGGCGGGGCGAACTACATCGTTTCGCGCGTCAAGAACCAGGCGCCGATGCTGTCCATCGCCACCATCGCCCAGGCCTCCCCCTTCTATGTGATTTCGCCGAAAAGCCGGAACATCGCGACCGTGAAGGATTTCGAAGGCAAGACATTCGGCATGGCCTCGCTGGGCGGTTCGATGGAAAACACGCTGGACTTCATGCTCTCCCAGGGCGGTGTCGATCCCAAGAGCGTCAACAAGGTGAAGGTCAGCGACACCCCGGCCGCCTTCGGCCTGATCGAAGCCAACAAAATCGATGGCTTCATGGGCAATGTGTCAACCACGGTGAAGCTGGTTTCGACCAATGCCGAAATCCATGCCTTCAAGGTGAATGACGGCATTCCGGGCCAAGTCTATGTCGCGGCAGAACAGGCGATCCAGGACCATCCGGAAAAGCTGATCGCTTTCCTGAAAGGCACGAAGCAGGCCGCCGAAGCAATCCTGGACGCAACCGACCTTAACCCGATCCTGGAGTCCATCGGCTCCAGCTTCGATATTCGCGGCCTGGAAGACAAGGCGAATGCCGCGGCCGATCTGAAGGAAAACTCCGGCCTGTGGATTTCCGAGGGCCGTCAGAATCTGCTGCGCAACGTGCCCGGCCTGTGGGAAGGCGGCGTGAAGCTGATGACGGCGGCCGGCATGATCCCCGCAGGGGTCGACCCCGCCAGCCTGTACACCAACACCCTGCTGGACAAGGCTTAAGCCCGGTGGCGGACATTCCGATGAAAGGGCCGGCCGGTCTTGCGGCCGGCCGCGTCGCCCTGAAAGGCGTCGACAAGATCTTCCAGGCCGAATCCGGCCCCGTAACGGCGCTGAAGGATATCGACCTGGAGATCGCGCCGGGCCGCTTCGTGGTATTGCTGGGGCCTTCAGGCTGCGGCAAGACCACGCTGCTGCGCCTGATCGGCGGGCTGGAGCGGGAAAGCGCCGGGACCCTGACCGTGGAATCGGGCGGGCGCAGCGGCACGGGCGTCGCGGTGGCGTTCCAGGATCCGCGCCTGTTCCCCTGGTTCAGTGTGGAGGAGAATATCGCCCTGCCGCTGCGGCTGAAAGGCGTAGGCAAGGCCGAACGCCTGGCCAAGGCGCGTGCGCTGTGCGAGCTGGTCGGGTTGCAGGGCTTCGAAAAGGCCAGCCCCAACGCGCTGTCGGGCGGCATGCGCCAGCGCGCGGCCATCGCCCGCGCCCTGTCGGTCGATCCGGGCACCTTGTTGCTGGACGAACCCTTCGGCGCGCTGGATGCCATGACGCGCGACCAGATGAATCTGGAATTGCAGCGCATCTGGATGACGACCGGGTCCACCGTGGTGCTGGTCACCCATTCCATCGCCGAAGCGGTCTTCCTGGCCGACGAAATCGTGCTGCTGTCGCCCCGGCCCGGCCGCATCCACAAGCGCTATGACGTCACCTTCGCCCGACCGCGCCCGATCGATGTGCAGTCCAGCCCGGAATTCCAGGAACTGGTCCGCGACATCCGCGGCGAATTGATGGGATTTGCCACGCCATGACGACATCGAAGAAACCCGCGCTCTGGTCCATTCTTCTGCCCATCGCGATGGTGGTCGGCTTTTTCGTGGGCTGGACGGCCTATGTCCGCATCGCGAAGGTGTCGGCCTTCATCCTGCCCGAACCCCTGGCGATCTTCACCGCCTTCATCGCCCTGGTGCAGGAAGATGGGATCTGGACCCATGTCGGGGTGACCCTGCTGGAAACCCTGTCGGGCTTCGCCTTCGCCATCCTGATCGGCGTCAGCCTGGGTGTGGTGATGGGCAAGGTCCGTGCCGTGGAAGTAGCCCTGAAGCCCTTCGTCGTCGCCACCCAGGTGATCCCCAAGATCGCGCTGGTGCCGCTGTTCATCCTGTGGTTCGGCTTCGGCCCGGAATCGAAGATCGTGATTTCCGCCGTGCTGGCCTTCTTCCCGATCTTCTCCAACACGCTCTTGGGCATCAAATCGGTGGATTCCGGCTATAAGGAGGTGATGACGGTGTTCGAATCCTCGCGCACCCATCGTTTCGCGCTGCTGGAACTGCCCAGCGCCCTGCCCTACATCCTGACGGGGATGGAAATCGGCATCGTCCTGGCGATCATCGGCGCCATTGTCGGCGAATTCGTCGGCGGCAATGTCGGGCTGGGCTATCTGTCGGTCGTCACCTTGCAGGAATTGCAGGTCGATACCCTGTTCGCCGTCGTGCTGCTGCTGACCATGATCGGGCTGTCGCTCTATGTGATGGTCTCCATGCTGCGACGGCTTCTGGTGCCCTGGCACGGTTCGGCCTCAGCGGGACAGTAATCCTCCCCATCCCCGGGCTCACCGACCCTCACCTCCCTGCGGAGGTGGGGGTTTTTTGTCAGCCCTCGCCCCCCCGGCCCATGGCCTGGGACAGGAGCACATGCAGCTTGCCGACATCCGACGTGATGAAGGTCGCGTGCAGCAGGTTTTCCGGGTCCACTTCCCGCGCCTGGATCAGCAATGTCTCGAACTGCTGCACATAGCGATCGATATAGGAGCGCGCCTCGGAATCGGACTGCATCTTCTCCTCCACCCGCCGGGCCAGCACCGTGGTGTTCTGGCGTAAGAGGGCGCGGGTGAAGACCGTCCGGTCGCCCTTCACATAGCGCCGCCAATCATCTTCCTTGATATCGGCTTCCAGCACGCGGGTGATGTCGATGGCGGTGGAATTCAGATCCTCGATGATATAGCGCGCCGACTTCAGGAACAGATCGCGGCGCAAGGTGCGCTCCTGGTCGCGCAGCCGGTCGCCCTCCTCCGCCAGAGCGCCGGCCGCCTCGCGCAGGGCCCGGGCCTCCACTTCGAAAACACGGCCCGCCCCATCGGCGCGTTCGCGCGCCTCCTCCACCAGATTGACCAGCGAGCGACCCTCCGCTCCCAATCGCCCGGCAAGGCCGCCCAGCGCGTTGGCGGTTTCGGCCGCGATCCGCCGCAGCGCGGTGGCCTGTTCGTTCAGTTTGACGCCCGCCCCGTTCAGCAGCCCATCGATATCCTGCCCGGCTCCGCTCAGTTCCGAAACCCGCTCCCCGAAGGCCTCGTTCAGGGCGGCGATGCGCACCTCGATCCGTTCCGCCGATTGGGCAAACGCCCTCGACTGCGTTTCGAAGACGTGAATCACCTCCGCCACCTCGGCATTCGCCCGTTCCGCCGCATCGGCCAGGGTCATCGCCTGTTCCTTCATGCGCTCGGAATTGTCCACCATCTGCATGCCGGCCTGGGCGGACGCCCCGGTCATGCGGTTGAAATATTCGGCGAAGCGCGTACCCGCATCATCCATCAGGCCGAGCGTGCGCTTCAGCGAAGCATCCAGCGCCCCGGTATCCTCCGCGAAGCCTTCGGTCAGCGCGCCCAGCTTGCCCATCACCGATTCCGTGGACGCCACCAGATGGGAAACCCGTTCCCGGATGACCCGGCTCGCCGCATCGGCTTCCTTCACCGCCTGGGCGGAGGCGGAGGCGATTTCACCCGCCTGGGAGCCGAGTCCTGTGGAGATGGCATCGCTCTGGATGCGCAGTTCCACCGACAGCTCCGTCATCGCCGCCACGTCATCGGCCAGCGCCGTGCGAATCCGCGCGGCTTCCGCCGCGCTGCGTTCGGTAACAAGGGCCAGCTCCGCCGCATTCGCCTTCAGCGCATCGCGCATGACGCGCACTTGTTCGGCCGCGCGGTCGGACACGCCGGCCAGTTCCAGCGCCTGGGTCGCCATCACCCCGCCGATGCGTTCGGCCTGCTGCACCGCCCAGTCGGCCGATTCGCGCAGCGCCTCCGACTGCCGGCGCAGGGCCTCGGCAAAGCCCTTGCTCTCCTCCATGGCGGGTTCGACCGCGGCCAGCATGTCGGCGCCGGCACCGCGCATGGCAGCCGACACCGTCTCGCCGCGCTCGGCCAGGATGCGGTCGACATCCGCCGCCTGGGCGGCACTCTGGTCGGCAGCCCTTGTCAACTCCTCCGACTGGCGACGCAGGGCCTCGCGAATCATCTCCGCCCTGGAGGCGGCCAGATCGGCGGCGCGGGTCGCTTCCTCCGACTGGGCGGAAAGGGCCGCGCCCAACTCCTCCACCATCCGGGCGGCACGATCAGACGCCGCTTTCAGCTCCGCCGCCTCCGCCTTCGTTCCTTCCTTCATCCGGGCAATTTCCCGCGCCAGATGTTCCGCCAGATCGGTCATCAGCTGTGCCTGGCCTTCCACGGCCTGGCGCATCTCCGCGGCCTTCTGCGCGCTGCGGTCGACACCCAGCTCCAGATCCTGGGTCTGGCGCCTCAGGCCATCGGAAATGGATGTGACCTCATCGCCCATGCGCCGGGCTGCCAGGGCCGAGGCTTCGGCAAAGCGCGACAGGTCCTCCTCCAGCTTCTGGGCGAAGGCGCGGGACTGGTCATCCAGATTGTGCGACAGCAGGCCGGTCCGCTCCTGCAGCCCATCCAGAGCCTTGTCGAAGCCGGCTACATGCTTATCCAGCGCCATCTGCACCGTATGCGACAGCGTCTCGCCCTGCCGGGTTATCACCGCGATCAGATGGTCGATCCGCTCGGTGGCCCGATCGCTCACCAGGGTCAGGGACTGCGCCTGGGCCTCCAGGGTCTCGCGCAGGCGCTCGCTGGTCTGCTGGGTCTGCATGCGCAGCATCTGGGTGATGTCGGCCGCATTGCCGCGCGCCTCCTCCACCACATTACGCAGAGCAGCCCCGCTGGCCTCGAACTGGCCGCGTATCTCCTGGCCCTGGGCCTGTGCGCCATCGGCCGCCGCCCTAAGCTCCGCCACCGCGCGTTCAAACAGGGGGCCCACCCCGCGTGCGGCTTCCGTGGCGCTATCGACGGCGCCGCGCACTTCCTTGGAATGGATCCTGAGCGCACCGGAAACGATATCGGCCTGCGCCACGGCATGGTCGGATGCCTCTCCCAGGGCACGGGTCTGCTCCTCCACCGCCTTGGCGATGCGGCCGCGCTGGTCTTCCACGCGGTCGGCCAGCCGCGTCAGCCGATCGGTCTGGTCCGTCAGGGTGTCGCGCAGATTGCCCGCCTTGGCGTCGGCCTTGTCCACCGCCTTGTCCAGGGCCAGCCGTTCCTCGCGCAGGGATTCCGACAATCCGGAAATCTGCGCCACGGCCCGGTCGGCCGCCCGGGTCAGCGCATCCGCCTCGGCCCGCAACACATCGGCCACCAGTTCCGCCCGCCCCTCGGTCTCCTCCGCCGGATAGGTCAGCAGGGCGAACTGCCGTCGTAGCATCTCGGTATGGTAGCGCATTTCCCAGCCGCGCAACCAATAGCTGGCCAGGAACCACAGGAAAGCCAGCGGTGTCGCGATGCCCGCAATCACCCCTGCCAGTTCGTGCGGCAGCATCTGGCCTGCCAGGTCCCAGCCCAGCACACGGTCGAGATAGGCCGCGCATAGGCCTACCCAGGCGCAGGACAGGATGAAGGCCGTTCCGCCGACGATGCGCGCGCGCAGGCGGCCCCGACGCGCGGCGTCTTCCGCCGCTTCCGGATGGGAGGTCCCGCGCAAACGCGAGGTCCGCGGCAGGGTGGTGACGTTGTCGGGGCGCTTGCTTTCGGTCATGATCGGAAAAAGCATACAAGTTTGCGGGCGACAAGGGAATCCATGGGCGTCTTGAGCATGGACGCGGCCGGGTCTATAGGAGAACCGATAGTTCCCTACAGCTTCGAGGATCCACCGCCCATGCGCCGGCATCCGGATTTCCCCAATCTCTATATCGTCGATCACCCTTTGGTGCAGCACAAGCTCTCCTGGATGCGCAAGCTGGATACGCCGACCGCGATGTTCCGCCAGCTGCTGAAGGAGATTTCGCTGCTGATGGGCTATGAGGTCACCCGCGACGTTCCGATGACCTCGGAAAAAATCGAAACCCCACTGTCCCAGATGGATGCGCCAATGCTGGCCGGGCGCAAGCCCGCCGTGGTGCCGATCCTGCGGGCGGGGCTGGGCATGTCTTCCGGACTGGTGGAGCTGATCCCCGGCGCGCGCGAAGGCCATGTCGGTCTGTATCGCGACCCCAAAACGCATGAGCCGCATGAATATTACGTGAAACTGCCTGACCCGCAGGGCCGCCTGTTCATCCTGGTCGACCCGATGCTGGCAACCGGAAATTCGGCGGTGCATGCCGCCGATGTGCTGAACAAACATGGGGTTGAGGATTCCAATATCCGCTTCATGGCGCTGGTGGCGGCACCGGAAGGCGTCAAGGTCTTCTCCGACGCCCATCCCGACATCCCGGTTTATGTCGCCGCCCTGGATAGCCATCTGAACGAGAAGGCCTATATCGTTCCCGGGCTCGGGGATGCGGGCGACCGTCTGTTCGGCACGAAGTGACGGTCGCTGTCTTTCCAGCCCGGCCATTCATTCAGGGAAGGAAAGGGTAACCCATGACCGCGATTGCACGAAGGGATGTCGTCAAGGGGCTGGGTCTGGCTTCGGTAGCCAGCCTGCCTCTGGCTGCCGTGCTGGCCGATCCGAAGCTGGCGCGCGCCGCAGCCCAGGGGCTGGACAGCGTCAGCATCACCACCAAAGGCGGCCGGACCGTTTCGGCCGCGCTGGCCATGCCGGCCTCGGCACCGACCGCTTCGGTCGTGCTGATCCATGAATGGTGGGGCCTGAACGATCAGATCAAGGCCGTCGCCGCCGATTTCGCCGAGCAGGGCTATGCCGCGCTGGCGGTCGATCTGATGGGCGGCAAGGTTGCCGGCACCCCGCAGGAAGCCCAGGCCCAGATGCAGGCGGTCCAGGCCGATGCGGCCCTGGATACGATGGAAAGCTGGGTCGATTTCCTGCGCGGCCATGACGCGCTTGCGGGCAAAAAGCTGGGTACCGTCGGCTGGTGTTTCGGCGGCGGCTGGTCGCTGAATACCGCCATCGCCACCCCGGTCGATGCCGCGGTGATCTATTACGGCTCCGTCAAGCGCAATGCCGAAGACCTGAAAGCCCTGCAGGGGCCGGTGCTGGGGCATTTCGCCACCCAGGACAATTTCATCAACAAGGCCATGGTGGATGGTTTCGTGGCCGAGATGGACAAGGCCGGCAAGTCCGGGCTGCTGAGCGTGCATTGGTACGAGGCGAACCATGCCTTCGCCAACCCGACCGTCGGGGCCTATGACCAGGCGGATGCCAAGCTATCCTGGGAACGCACCACGGCCTTCCTGGCGAAGAACCTAGCCTGATTTTCTCGTCCGTTCTGGTCCGAGGCGGGGCGGCAGTAGAGAGCCGCCCCGTCGTTAACCATATTTGCGCATCTGGTGATGCGATTTCCAACATTTAATATTCTCCCTTATTTTTAGCTATTTATGTAGAATTTTGGAGATTTTAGGTGAGATTCGTGCGCTCTGGCGATCCGGCTGCGGCATCAGGGTCCCGCATTGCGCGATTGCAGGCCGCAGGAACCGCGCTAATATTGTGGTGCCGTCGGGGGACAGGCTGGGTTTGGAGAGGGGTCCATGCGTATGCGTGCATCTGTGTCGGCCGTCCTGGCTGGCCTTTTGGTGGTATGCGCTGTTTGCCAAGGCGCTCAGGCACAGGCCATAAAGCTTGTGACCGGGAATGACTATCAGCCCTATTCCGATCAGGATTTGCCCTATGGCGGGCTGGGCACCATGATCGTCAAGGCCGTGTTCGAGAATATGCAGCAGCCCACCGAGATCATCTTCGATGACTGGGAAAAGGGCTATAAAGGCGTTCTAGACGGTCGTTATATCGCGACCTTCCCCTATATCCAGACGACGGAGCGGGAGAAGGAGATGCTTTATTCCCTGCCGCTTTTCGTCGTGCGCCCGACCGTGTTCAGCCGGGCCGACAGTCTGAACGTCTATGCCGAGGTCGGCGATCTGCAGGGCCGGACCATGTGTCGTCCCACCAACTGGGCGGTCGACAAATATCTGGCCGAATGGGTGACCGCCGGCAAGATCAGGATTGCCGATGCACCGAGCGTGCCGGACTGCTTCAGAATGCTGAGCGCCGGTCAGGTGGATTTCGTGTCGGTGGACCGGCTGCTGGGAGCGATTACGGCAAAAGTCGTCAATCCGACGCCGGGCTGGATTCGCCAGGGCCAGCTCGTGAAACTCGGCAATCCGAACTATCTGATCGTAGCCAAGTCGAACAAGAACGGTCCCGCCCTGATCGAGGCCTTCAACCGTTCCATGGGGCAGCTGACGGAGCGCGGCGTGATCGGCGAATTGGTGAAACGCTTCTTCGCCCTGTCGAACCGGTAACGGACCATTGCCTGACGCGTGGAACAGCGGCAGTCTGGTGCCATGCTGCTTCGTATCCTCACCCTCGCATTCGGACTGTTCGGGGCTGCCGTGCTGTCGCAGGCACCGGAATTCGCCCAACAATATCTACAACGGCTGGCCGGCGCGTCCGATGAGCTGTCGGCGCAGATCGAAGCGCTGGATGCCCGCGCCGCGGACCAGAGTCTGAACCGCTATGACTATATCCGGCGCTTCCTGGCCAATCAGGACAGCGCCATCCGGGCCGAAGGGCAGGCACTTTCGGACCTTTTGGCCCGGGACCAGAATGTCCGCCAGGCGCTGGAAGCGATGCGCGCCGCCCCGCTTTTCCTGTTTCCCTGGACCGCCGCAACCCATATGGACCCGGTCACCGTCTGGCGCACGGCGGATGACTACAAACCCGCCATGCCATTGACCGCCAGCGGTGCCCTGCATGCGGGTGCGGGCTTCGTTACCCTGGCCCTGGTCTTCCGCATGCTGGTGTTTCTGCTGCGACCGCGCCGCCGCGCCCGTCAGGAACCCCGCCTGCGTTGACGATGGGAAAAAAGCAGAAGGGCCGGCGGAAACCGCCGACCCTTCTCAAAATCCGAAAAGGTAATGTGGATTACTTGTCGATCCGGGTCACGCGACCTTCCACCTTCGGTTCCACCGGCGAATTGGCCGCGATGTAATCGGCCACCGTGATTTCCAGCGAAGGGCCGAAATCATAGGGGTTGATGGCCTTTTCCTTGAACACCGCGAAACCGTCACCGCCGGCGCGCATGAAATCGTTGGACGCCACCTTGTAAATCGCGTTCGGATCAATGGGTGTGAAACCGCCCTTGCCGTCGGCTACGTCCACCGAAACGATCCGACTGCCGGCCGGCTTCGAACCGTCCCAGCTATAGCGCATCCCGGCTACCTGCACGAAGCGACCAGCCACTTCCTCGACCTTTGAGGCGCCATTCTCCAGCGCCGCCACGACGTCCGAACCCTTCAGTTCGAAGGTCGCCACCGCGTTCTGGAAGGGCAGTACGGTCAGCACCTCGCCCATCGTCACCGGACCGGCATCGATGGACGCGCGCACGCCACCGCCATTCTGGATTGCCAGCGTGGTGCCGGAGGATTTCGTCACCGCCAGCATCGCATCGGCAATCAGATTGCCCATGGTGCATTCCTTCAAGCGGCAGCTATCCCGCTCCCCGTCCATGACGATCTTGGCTTCGCCAACCACCTTGGCCTTCACCGCTTCAAGCGGGCCGGCCAGGGCCTTCACCCGGGCAGCCACGGCAGGATCTTCCGCGACCGAGGAACCCAGTTCCATCGTGTCACCGGCCCAGGAGACGACCTTGCCCTTATCGTCGAAGGTCAGGGTGAAGTCGCCGATATAGCGGCTATAGGCACCGGCCGTCACGATCGGAACCTTGGCGCCATCCTTGCCATTCACCACGGTCGGATAGGGACCGCCGGCCCCCTTCAGACTGTTGGACAACAACAGATGGGTATGCCCGCCGACGATGGCATCAATGCCCGGCACGCTGGCGGCGACTTCCAGATCCCGCGCCATGCCCAGATGCGACAGCAGCAGGATGACGTTCACGCCCTGGCCTTCCAGTTCCGCCACCACACCCGGCAGCACGGTTTCGGCCTGCTTGAAGCTGATGGTCGGCCCGGGGGAGGAGGTGGTGTCGGTATCTTCCGCCAACGCGCCTACCACGCCGATCTTCCGCCCGCCGCGCTGCAACACGACATAGGGCTTGAAGCCGTTCGGGAAATACTGGTCGCCGGTCGCGATGGTGTTGGCCGAAACCAGCGGGAATTTCACCCGGTCGACAAAGGCCTTGAACACGCCCGGCCCGTCATCGAATTCATGATTGCCGATGGCCATGACATCGACGCCGATGGTGTTCGCCATCTCCGCTTCCACCGCCCCCTTATAGGTGGTGTAGAACAGTGAGCCCTGGAACTGATCACCGGCATCCAGCACCAGGAGGTCCGGCGCGTCGGCACGTAGGGCGTCAACAGCGGTCTTCATGCGGGCCGAGCCGCCCAGGCATTTATTCTCCGCCTTCTCCTTCGCGGTACAGGTGGAGCCAAACCTGTTGATCGCTTCGATCCGCGAATGGACGTCGTTGAAATGGGCTATGCGCAGCGTGAAATTCTCCGCCGCGGCGGCACCCGCCGCGAGGGAGAAAGCGGCGCCCGCCAGGGAGGCGAGACAGGCATTGCGGAAGCTGACGGCGAGCATGGGAAGCCTACTCCTTGCTGGTCGGAAATCTGTCATGAAACTGTAACATCAGAATCGGGGCGCTGCGCCACCATCATCTACTCTGGCACCGTTTTTTGACGGTTCGGCGACAGGCTTCAGCCGGCCAGGATTTCCTTGCCGGCCGCCGCCAGCGCTTCGAAATCGGCCAGGGTGGAATAGACGAAGGCGGAAGCGCGCACCAGAACCCGCCCTTCGAAAACATGCACCGCCGGTTCCAGCCCGCGGTCGCGGAAAGCCCGCCAGACGGCTTCGGCCTGCTGGGCGCTGCGCTTGCCCGCAATCGGGAAGGGAACGGATGTCATGAACCCCATCATGGCGTTCGGTACCATGCGCTTCACGCCCCAGGCTTCGGCCAGGATGCCGGCCCCTTCCATGGCCAGGGAGCGGCAGTAGGAATCGATGGCCGGTTCCGTAAAGCGGGCGCGGAAGGCGAGCGCCTCGGGCAGGCAGAGCCAGGGTGTGAAATCCCGCGTGCCGGGCCAGTCGAACGCCGCCGTGTAGCCGTCGTCAATGAAATGGCTGATGATGGTCGGCCTCAACCCCGCCTGACGGCGCTGTGCGGTCCACAAAAAACCTGTGCCCCTGGGCGTGCCCAGCCATTTATGCCCGCTGCCGATATAGTAGTGGACACCGAGCTCCTCCAGCGCGCCCAGATCGACCGGCACCTGGCCCGGGCCATGCGCCCCGTCGATCATCACTTTGATGCCGCGTTCGGCGCAGGTGGCCACCATCCGGCCGAGCGGCAGGCGGATCGCCGTCTGGGAGGTGACATGATCCAGCACCGCAAGACGGGTGCGCGCGCTGAGCGCGCGCTGCAGCGCGTCCAGCGCCTGGTTCTTGTCGGCAATGGGATAGGGCAAATCGGCATAGACCAGGCGCGCCCCGGCCCGTTCAGTCACGAATTCCAGCGTGCGACGCACCGCGCCATAGGCATGGCTGGTGGTCACTACCTCATCACCCGGCATCAGTACGAAGCTGCGCAGCACCGCATTGATCGCGTCGCTGGCATTGCCGGTAAAGACCATATCCTCGCCCTTGGCGTTCAAATGCGCCGCCAGGATGCCCGCAGTCTGGCGCAGGCGTAGCGGCAGTTCCTCGCGCAGGAACAGGGTTGGATTGGCTTCGACATGGCGCCGCAGCGCTTCGGCCGCTTCCATCACCGGCCTGGAGCAGAGCCCATAGCCGCCGTGATTCAGATAGGTGATCCCCGCTGCCAGGGGGAAAAGCTGGCGGGCGCCGGTACCGAAATTCGGACGGGCGGCCTGCGACGGGACGGATTCGATACGGGTCAAGATGAACAATCCGATGACGTGAAGGGCAGCGCCAGGGCTTTTCGCAGCGCACCCATGCAGTTTTGGTCCGGAATGGCGGCGGGTCAAGCCCCTGGACAGGTGCCAACCCTTCAGGGCTGGTTGGACAGCGCGCCGACGAGATAGGCTGGCTCGCCATTCTCGTCCAGAATAGGCAGATCGACACTCTCGAACCGCAGATGCGGTTTCTGGAAATCGTTCAGGATTCCAGTCAACCGTCCTGCCTTGCGCAGCGCGAACAGCCGCACGAAGTGCCGCGCCAGGGCGGCATAATGCGGGTTGCTGGATCGCGGATCGATCACCACCCCCTTGTCGTGGCGGCCCAGATTGGTCCAGACCGATTCACCCGCCACACGAAATTCGAAACTGTCCGGGCCGCGCACCTTGATCAGATGCAGATCGGACGCGAAAGCCACATGTTCCAGAAAATCATAGTCCTTCCAGCGTGGCAGCTCGGGTGCGAAGCCACGCCACCAGCTGACCATGTGGTGCGCCGCCTGCCCGATCGGCCATTCGTCATCGCCCAGAATGGTGAAATCCACTTGGCCTACGCGATAGGATGACCGATCTGCTGTCACCGTCGGAATCCCCCGCCTGTTCACGCGCCATCGGGTCCGGGGCGATCGGGCGCGATCCAGCGCGCCTTCTCCTCCTCGAACCGATCGGTCGCGATGGCACCGCGCACGGCCGCAAGCATCCGCATCATGAAACGGATATTGTGCACGGTGATCAGATACATGCCCAAAAGCTCCCCCGCCTTCAGCAGGTGGTGGATATAGGCGCGGCTATAGGTCGCACAGGTCGCACAATCGCATTCCGGGTCCAGCGGCTCGGTATCGTCGCGGAACCGCGCATTGCGCATGTTCAGCCGCCAGTTCTCGCCCCAGCGCACCAGCGCCCAGCCATGCCGGGCGATGCGCGTGGGGGACACGCAGTCGAAGGTATCGATCCCCTGCCCGACCCCGGTCCAGATGTCGCGCACCCCGCCAATGCCCAGAAGATGGGTCGGCCGGTCGCGACGCAGACGGTCCATGGCATAGCCAACCACCTCGGTCATCTGTTCGGGCGTCGCCCCCAGGCAATCGCCCACCGCCTGACCGAAATAGGCGCGGGAATTCACGAAATCGGCGCTATCCTCGCGCAGGTCGCGATAGACCCCGCCGGAACAGATGCCATACAGCGCCTGCGGTCCGGCCGAACCCTGGCGTGGCCCATATTCTTCGGTCGTACGGTCGAATTCGGCAATGCAGCGGTCGGCCCAGCGATGGGTCATGCGCAAGGCGCGTTCGGTATAGCGCCGGTCAACATGAAAGGGCGTGCATTCATCGAACACCACGATGAAATCGGCACCCAGCTTGCGCTGGATATCAATCGACTTTTCCGGCGTCAGGGTGACCTTGGCGCCATCGGTGTAGGAGCGGAAGGAAACCCCGTCCCGTTCATGGATCTTCAGCCGCGTCATCGGGCGCGCATCACCCCGCCGGCCCTTGATCTCGTCCGCGACGGAGCCATGCCCCAGGCTGAACACCTGGAAGCCGCCGGAATCGGTCAGCATGGGGCCGTCCCAGCCCAGGAATTTATGCAGGCCGCCATGCCGGGCGATGATGTCCGGACCGGGCTGCAACATCAGATGATAGGTGTTGGACAGGATGATATCGGCACCATGGCGCTTCAGATCGGGCATGGTGCCGGATTTGATCGCGGCCTTGGTGGCGCAGAAGATGAAGCTGGGTGTCTGGAAACTGCCATGGGGCGTGTCGATCCGCCCCAACCGCGCACGGCTGGACCCGTCTGTCTTCAGCACCTCAAACCGGAATTGATCCTGCACCAGCCGCACCTTATCCCACACTGCCTTACTGCGTGACGGCCATCCTGCGTTCTTCCGGCCGCAGCATGAAACGCGCCAGATACATGAAGGGCGTATCCAGCAGCGCCACCACCACACGCAGCGCATAGGTCCCCAGAATATAGGTCGTCATCACCGTCCAGAATGGCAGCGGCACGGGCGCCAGCACAATCCAGGCCAGGAGATTGAACACGACATTATCCAGGAGCGAGGACACCATCGTCGACACATTGTTGCGCAGCCACAGCTTCCTGCCCTTCGTGGCCGCGCGCAGCCTGTCGAACAGCCAGACATCGTTCAACTGGCTGATCAGATAGGACGACATGCTGGCCAGGAACAGAATCGGTGTCGGCAGGAACAAGAGCGCCATGGCATCATGCACCGGCAGCGCCCAGCCCAGGGCTTCGCCTGCCTGCTCCGGCGTCATGGGCGGGAACCCTACCGTGACGACCATCAGCAGCGTCCAGAACAGAAAGCCCGAAAAGCCCAGGAACACGCCCTTGCGCGCTTCGGCCTTGCCGTAATGCTCCGCCAGGATGTCGGTTGCCAGATAGGTTGACGCGAACAGAATGGTGCCCAGCGCCACGGGTTCCGCGAACACGGAAAACTGGACGGGCTTCAAGACCTGGATATTGGCGCCGATCACCGCGATGGCGATATAGGCCTGCAACCCGGCCGCGCCAAAGGCACGCATCAGGCCAAGCACCGCGCCGAAGCATAGCAGCAGCAGAACGACCCAGCTGACCTCCGCCGGAAGGCCATGCATCAGGGCAAGAAAAGCGGTCAGGTCCAGCATGGACGAAAATACCCTGTCCCAGTCCGAACAATGCCATCAACACGGAAAGCCCGCCGATGTCGGCGGGCTTCCTGTCGACACGGGAAGGGGGCCCGAAGGACCGCCCGTCTCCTCGGTCTTAAGCGGCCTTGGCAGCGGCAGCGCGCTCGATCCGGCGCTTCAGCGCCAGCGCCTCGGTCGACAGCTTGGCATCGGAAACGCCCAGGAGATAAGCGTCCAGACCGCCATTCGCCTCGATGGTGCGCATACCGCGGGTGGTCAGGCGCATCTTCACGCGCTCACCCAGGGTTTCGCTTTCCACGCGGAAATCCTGCAGATTTGGCAGCCAGCGGCGGCGGGTACGGTTGTTGGCATGGCTGACATTGTTACCAGACATCACGGCCTTGCCAGTGATCATGCAGCGTCGCGACATGATATCCTCGATACACTCGAATGAATTGGATCGGGACCTGGATCACCCATGTCCCGGAAGCGCGCCCTTGTAGGAAAGGAAAGGACGCGCGTCAACCGCCAAATGCCCTGTCGCGGCCGGGAAGGGCGCATTTCGCTTCGCGTCCGACGGGTGACTGACGATACAATGCCGCCTCCGGCCCGACATCTTGCCGCCATGATCGCGGCCCAGTATAGCGAAATGGTCGGTTTCCTCAGGAGTATTGGGAATGTTGGACGGAACGCGCGGCTGGGCCTTGATCGCGGCGGCGGCAATTCTGGGCGGCGGGCTGATAGGGTCGGCCTATATCGCGGCCCAGGGGCTGGAACGGTTCCGCATGGCCGACCGGGTCGTGGTCGTCAAAGGGTCGGCCGAACGCGATGTCAGCGCCGATCTGGCGATCTGGCCGCTGCGGCTGGTGGCCGCCAGCGACGCGCTGGATGCCGGCCAGGCGGAAATCACGGCCGCCCGCACCAAAATCGAACAGTTCCTGACCGCGCGCGGCTTCCAGGCGGAGGAGATGAGCGTGGAACGGCTGGAAGTGACCGACACCACCGCCAATGCCTACCAATCGAATCAGGCCCCGGCCCGTTTCATCCTGGGCCAGACGCTCACCCTGCGTAGCGAAAAGGTCGCCGCCGTGGTCGATGCGATCAGCCATTCGGGCGAACTGGTGGCCCAGGGCGTGGTGCTGTCCCCCGATGCGGGAGCGCCGCAGTTCCGCTTCACCGGATTGAATGCGATCAAGCCGGAACTGATCGCCGAAGCTACTGCAGAGGCGCGCCGCGCCGCCGAACAGTTCGCCCGCGATTCCGGTTCGGCTGTCGGTGTGATCCGTGATGCCAATCAGGGCGTGATCCAGATCCTGCCGCGCGACCGCGATGATGCCTATGCCGAAACCCAGTCGGTGGAAAAGCGGGTGCGCGTGGTCACCACCGTCACTTACGGGCTGCAGGACTAGCCGCTTCCAAGCCAGCCCCTCACCTCCGCTGGCCCGGCCCGGCCGGGGTTTCCCGTTGCGGAACGGAAATGCATCCTCTAGAACGCGATTGCGATGCATTCGCATAACAGGGGATTCAGGCCGGATTCATGGGCGAAAAAGGACGCTTGCTGGCGCTCTACCTCGCCCATCGCGGCGAGCTGGTGAACTATGCCCAAGCCATTATCGGTGATCGTGCCCGAGCGGAAGATCTGGTGCAGGAAGCCTGGCTACGCCTGGATTCCGCGCTGAGCCGCGGGGGTTTCGAGGAGCCGGTCGGCTATCTCTACCGCATCGTGCGCAATCTTGCGATTGACGCCAGACGGCGCCTGGGTCGCGAAGACCGGTTGTTGTCGGGCGACGCACAGGACCTGACCGAAGTCCCGTCCGTCCGGCCCGATCCGGAACGCGAGGCTCTGGACCGTGACGAGCTGCGCCTGCTGGCCGCCGCCATGGCGGAATTGCCGGAGCGCACGCGCATCGCCCTGGAAATGCACCGGCTGGGTGGCTTCAAGCTGAAGGAAATCGCAGCCCGGCTCGGCATCTCGGTCACAAGCGCGCATGACATCATTGCAGCCGGGCTGGCGCATTGCAGGCGACGGGTGCGGCCGGAAAAATGAAACACCATCTGCAAATCGGTCCGAAAAGGACGACAGCGGCATCGTCTACTGTATATGGGGCGATGCAAGCCCAGGACGACAAGATGCTGACAAAGACGGAACCGTGCCACGATCACGGCGAGGGCGGGGCATGACGGAGAAGGCGGACCAAGCGACGGAAGAGGCGGCAGCCTGGCTAATCGCGCTGGAGGAGGAGCCGGGCGATGCCGCCCTGCTAGCGCGCTTCCAGTCCTGGCTGCATGCCGCGCCCGACAATCGCCGCGCCTGGACGGACATGGCGGAAATCTACGACCTGATGGGGCGGCTACCACCCGCCCATGCCGATCTTTGGCAAAAAGCGTACAGGCCGGCCCTGCCGTCACCCGTCGGCATTCCCTGGCGCAGGCCCGCCCGTCGCGTGGCACGGATGGCGATGGGGTTCGTGCTGCTGGTGCTGGTCGGTTTCACGATTCCACAGGCCGAGTTGTATCTGCGGGCCGATTATACCACGGGGATAGCGGAAATCCGGGCCGTCACCCTGCCCGATGGCAGCATCGCCCGGCTTGGCCCCCGGGCCGCGCTGGAGCAGGTGACGCAGGCGGATGACCGCCACTTCCGCCTGCTGCGGGGCCAGGCCTTCTTCGAGGTGACGCGCAATCCGGCCCATCCCTTCCGGGTTGAGGGAAAATATGGGCTCGTGACCGTGCTGGGCACCGCTTTCGAGCTGGGAACGGGTGCGGCGCAGGACCGTGTTGCCGTGCGCCAGGGCAAGGTTTCCTTCGCGCCTCAAGCGGCGGACCAGGATGCAAGCAGCCCACTTGTTCCCGGCGACTGGGTCAGCCTGGATGCGGTCGGAAACCGGGCAAGCGGCCGGGATGCGCCGGAAGATGTCGCCGCCTGGCTGAACGGCCGTATCGTGGTGCGCGACCGCCCCCTGGCCGAGGTGGTGCAGGCGTTGGGCGACTATTATCCCGGCCTGATCCTGCTGGGAGATGCCGATTTGGCCGTCAAGCGCGTCACCGGCAGCTATAACACCGCCGACCCGGTCTCCGCCCTGCGGGCTCTGGTCGGCGCCCATGGCGGAACCGTGCATAGCCTGTCGCCTTTGCTTCTGATTCTCTCCTGACGGGCACAATCCACCAGCGCGGGAAAATGCGCTGACGCAAAATTAATTTCCGAAATCCAGCCGCCCCTAGGCGTCCCTTGAAAGGGCTGAAATGGAAATGCGACGCATTCGCATTTTTTCAAGCCGCGCCATATGCTGGGTTCAGTTTTTTGGGGGATGGGCATGACAGTTTCAAAATTCACGCGCGGATCGGGCCGGTTGGCCGGGGCCGCTTTGGGGGCCATGGTCGCGGGCCATGCCGGCCCGGCCCAGGCCGACCAGCCTTCGGCGCAACCGCAGCCGGCAGCGGTTGCGGTGCTGGCCCAGGCCGGCGGGGTGGAACATGGCTTCACCATTCCGGCCCAGCCCCTGGCGGACGCCCTGGCCGCCTTTGCCCGCCAGTCGGGCATGCAGGTTTCGGTGGATGCGCAGATGATCCGCGATATCGCCTCCCCCGGCGTGACGGGCAGCCTGACGCCCGAGGCGGCGCTGGGCGCGCTTCTGGCCGGAACCGGGATCGGCTACCGCCTGGACGGGTCGAACAGCGCGATCCTGGAGCGGCGCGCCGCCCAGTCTTCCCAAGGGCCGGTAACGCTTGACCCGGTCAGGATCTATGGCGCGAAGACCACCACGACACTGGAAGATTCGGATTCATCGGTCGCGGTTGTGGATTCCGACATGATCGAAGACGGGCAGATCAGGTCTTTCCGGGATACCTTCCGCCAGATGGGCAATGTGATGGACAATGCCTGGGCCGATGCGGGCTTCTCCATCCGTGGCATGAGTTCGGAAGGCTTCGTGCCGGGCGGCGCACCGGTGGGCTCGCTCTACATCGATGGCGTATTGCAATCCATGTATGCAGCACGGCGTGGCGCGCGCGGCACCTGGGATGTGGAACAGGTGGAAGTCTATCGCGGGCCGCAATCCACCGTCAGCGGACGCGCGGCCATGGCGGGCGCCATCTATATCAAGACCAAGGACCCGGTTTTCGAACAGGAAGCGGCTTTGTCCACCACCGCCGGCACCGATCATCTGCTGGGGACGAGCTTCATGGTCAACCAGCCCTTTGCCGGTGATCAGGTAGCGCTGCGCATGACTGGCGAAATGCAGCGCAAGACCAACGACCTCAACTACCCGAACTACGAGCGATATGATCGCTATAGTGAGTTTGATACCGACAGCTACTACAATTTGCGCGGCAAGGTTCTGATCCAGCCTAAGGCGCTGGAAGATACACAGGCCCTGCTCAGCTATTCCGTCGCCCGCGATGCCCCCGCGCTGCGGGATATCGGTACCAGCGCCGGGGTCGCCCTGACGGATAATCGCGGCGACTTCAATCAGGCGGTCTATTCCGAGCAGCGCCGCAATCTGGTGCACAATGCAGGGCTGGATATCACCCATGATCTATCGAGCGATCTGGTTTTCACATCGCAGTCCGGGCTGAACTACTCCTTCACCTCCCGCCCTTCGATCAATGAAAGCAGCGCTGGCGAGGTCAACGTCGCCAATGGCGAATGGAAGAATATCCTCGTTTCACAGGAACTTCGGCTCAACTATGACGGCGAGGCGGTGGATTGGGTCGCGGGCGCTTTCGGCAGCATCGAAAAACTCGACACCTACTACACACGCGTCTTGTCTGCCACGCGCCGGGATATGAATTTCGTGCATCGCGACACCTACAACCTTGCGGCGTTCGGCGAGGCAACCTGGGAATTCGTGCCAAGCTGGAAAGGAACCCTGGGCGGTCGGATCGACCACGTCTCCCAGGATTCGACCCAATCCGCCTTCCGGAATCAGCCTTTGAACGCCGCGACCACCCTGATCAATGACTATGGCAAGGAAATCAACGAGCTGAACTTCGTGCCCAAGATCGGGCTGGCGAAGGATCTGGCCGAAGGCCATGTCGTCGGCGTGACCTATTCGGAAGGCTTCCGCACCGGCGGCACCGGGCTGAACACCTCCACGAACACCGTCTACAGCTATGATCCGGAAAAGGCGAAAAGCTACGAGGCCTATTACAAGGGCCAGTTCCTGGGTGGCCGCGTCGCGCTAAACAGCAATCTGTTCTACACTGAATACCAGGATCTGCAGGTGGAGATGCGGCTGAACCCCGCCGATTCCCTGTCGCGGGAGGTGACCAATGCCGCCAGCGCCCGATCCTATGGCTTCGAAATCGAACCCAGCGCGCAGTTGACGGAGGCGCTGTCGGCCTTCTTGTCGGTCGGCTATCTGCACACCGAATTCAAGGAGTTCAACCACGCCACCTATGGCGATTTGTCCGGAAAGGCCTTCCCGGAAGCGCCGGAACTGACCCTGGCCCTGGGCGGGCAGTATAAGTTCGACAGTGGCCTGCGTGTCGGTGGCGATGCCAAATACACCTCGCACCATTATTCCAGCCTGGGCACGCCGCCGCTGGATTCAGTGGGGTCGCGCACTGTCGTGAATGCCCAGATCGGCTATGACATCAAGGATTGGGAATTCACCCTGTTCGCCGAGAACCTGTTCGACCGGCGCTACTTCACCTATTACGAATCCACCGGCGGGCAGGAATACGCCACGCTGGGCGAAGGGCGGACCATCGGCATCAATGTGAAGGCCAGGTTCTGACCTTGACCGCCACCCTTTCCATCCTGTCCCGCATTCTGGCGGCCGCTCTGGGCGGTTATGCCCTGGCGGCCGCCTTCGCGACCCTGCTTGCCTTCACCCTGCCACTCGCGCGGATCGATGCCGTGCTGGTCGGGCTTGTCGCGAATTTCCTGGTTTATACACTGGCCGTCGTGTGGTGTTTCGCCACCCGGAAGGCCTGGAAGGCCTGGGCGGGCACGCTGCTGCCCGCCTGCCTGTTCACCGCCATCGCCTGGGCGGTAGGGAGCCCCGCCGCATCATGAAGGATGGTTTCCGCCAGTCGATGTCCTGGCTGCATACCTGGGCCGGTCTGGTCTTTGGCTGGGTCCTGTATTTCATGTTCCTGACGGGAACGCTCGGCTATCTGGATACCGAGATCGATCGCTGGATGCAGCCCGAATTGCCGGCGCAGGATCAGACCCTGTCCGATCTGGCCCTGATGCAAACCGCTTTTACCGCCCTGGAAGGGCTCGCCCCGCAGGCGGAAAGCTGGTTCATCGCCATGCCGGTCGACCGCAACGAGCCCTGGCTGCGTGCAAGCTGGCGCATGCGTGCCGAACCGGGCCAGCGCCCCGCAGGCCGGGAGGTCAGACTGGATGCCCATAGCGGTCAGGTGCTGCAGGGCCGCGAGACCGGCGGCGGCCAATGGCTCTACCGCATGCATTGGCGGCTGCACTACCTGCCATCGGGCGTCTATGAGTGGATCGTGGGCCTGGCCACGCTGGTGATGCTGGTGACCATCGTCACCGGGGTGATCGTGCATAAGAAAATCTTCGCGGATTTCTTCACCTTCCGCCCGGGCAAGGGTCAGCGCTCCTGGCTGGACGGGCACAACCTGCTGGCGGTGCTGGCCCTGCCCTTTCATCTGATGATCACCTATACGGGGCTGATTTTCGCCGTCTATCTCTATATGAGCCCCGTAATCATGGCATCCTACGGCCAGGGCATGACCAGCCTGTCGCGCTTTTTCGAGGAGTTCTATGGCGAGCATCGCCATTCCGGCCCGATCGGGTTGGCAAGGCCTTTCGCCCCCTTCGCCCCCATGCTGGCGGAGGTGACGCGCATCACCGGTGGCGGGCGGGTTTTCTATATCGACGTGCATAATCCGGGCGACGCAAATGCCCGGATCGGCATCACGGCCGGGGCGCAACTGCCGTCACGCCAGAAAATGGGGTTCGAGTTTGACGGAGAGCGTGGCTCGCTGCTGGAGATCAGCGCGCCGCGATCCTCTGTCAAGGTCATCGGCGACAGCATGATGTCGGTGCATGAAGCACTGTTCGCGGGTCCCCTGCTGCGCGCCCTGTTCCTGTTCTGCGGTGTGGCGGGTACCGCCATGATCGGCACCGGGCTGGTGCTGTGGACGGTGAAGCGGCGCGAAAAACTGAAGAAGCGCGGCGGCGGCCATGCCTGGCCCTGGACCGTGGAACGGCTGAACGTTGCAACCGTGATGGGACTGCCGGTCGCGATCTGCGCCTATTTCTGGGCCAACCGGCTGCTGCCGCTGGACCTTACCGGTCGCGCCGCCTGGGAACAGCACGCCCTGTTTCTGGTCTGGCTTGCCATGCTGGGCCATGCCCTGCTGCGCGGGCCCGCCGCAGCCTGGCGGGAGCAGGCCGGGCTGGCGGGCTTCGCCTTCCTGCTGCTGCCGGTCCTGAACACCCTGACCACGGATCGGCATCTGGGCCATTCCATACCGGCCAGGGATTGGGTGATGGCGGGCATGGATCTGGGCTTCCTGGCGGCCGGGCTATGCTTCCTGTGGCTGGCAGGCCATCTGGCCCGTCGCCAGCAGAAAAATGCTGGGATTCCTGCCGTGCAGGGGGCGTAGTGATGGCGGCCGGAACAACCTTCCTGCTCGCCCTAGCGGGGGCGCTGTTCCTGGCGCTCGCCCTGCATCGCCATGCCCAGGCGCAATGGGGTCGGGCGCCGGTCACCCACCAGCGCGCCAGTCTGCGTCTGGCCGGCACGGCAAGCCTGCTGCTGTCGGCCTTGATCATCATGGCCGATGCGGGCTGGTCCTTTGGTCTCATGCTCTGGCTGGGATTGCTGACGCCCGCCTTTGGCCTTGCCGCGCTGTGGCTGAGCATTCGGCCGAAGGCTGCGGCGGGCTTGGCGATTTCCGCGTTCCTGGCGGGCCTTACCAGCCATGCCGTGATGCTGTCCCTGGTCTGAGCGACCCCCTACCCAGCCCGACGAATAGCGTCTAGCATGGAGCCAACACATCCTGCGCCATTGGGCCAGGGGTAACGGGGTATGCAGGAAGACTGTCTTGCGTGAAGTGCTGTTTCATCTCGACCGGGGCCAGCCCCTGTCGCTGCAGGTGCAATTGAAGCAGCATGTCGTGGCGGCAATCCTGGATGGCCGGCTGAAGCCGGGGGAGGCGCTGCCGTCCTGCCGCCATCTGGCCGACCGGCTGGATATCGCGCGCAACACGGTCATGCTGGCCTATCAGCAGCTTGTCGATGAAGGCTATCTGGAGCCGCGCGCGCGCTCGGGCTATTTCGTCGCCTCCGACAATCTGGCCGGCCGGGTAGGCCGTGCCGCCGCGGAAGAGGTGGCGGAAGAACAGGATCCCCAGATACCGGAAGGCCGCGCACCGGACTGGAAGCGCCGCTTCAAGCTGCGGCCGACCGAACAGCGCAATATCGACAAGCCGCGCGACTGGCAGCGGGTGCCCTATCCCTTCATCGCGGGCCAGGTGGACCCGGCCCTGTTCCCCATCGCGGCCTGGCGGGACTGCTCACGCCTCGCACTGGGCGTGAAGGCGGTGAATGAATGGACGGTCGACCTGATCAACCAGGACGACCCGATGCTGATCGACCAGATCCGCGCCCGGGCCCTGCCGCGCCGGGGCATCGCCGCCGGGCCGGAAGAAATCCTGATCACGGTGGGTGCGCAACAGGCCCTGTATCTGATCGCGGCCCTGATGGTGCGCGAGACGGACAGGGTGGCGCTGGAGGAGCCGGGCTATGTCGATGCCCGCAACATTTTCCGCATCAAGACGCCGCATATCGTGCCGGCCCCCGTCGATGGCGAAGGCATCGTGCCCGACCCCTATCTGGACGGGGTGGATTATGTCTATGTCACGCCCAGCCATCAGCACCCGACAACGGTGACCCTGTCGCGCGCGCGGCGCAAGAAGCTGCTGCAGATGGCAACCGACAAGCGCTTTATCGTGATCGAGGATGATTACGAGATCGAGGCCAATTACGGCGGCAACCCGTCACCCGCGCTGAAGTCCATGGATAAGGAAGGCCGGGTTCTGTACATCGGCAGCCTGTCCAAGCTGCTGGCGCCCGGCCTGCGCCTTGGCTATGTCGTCGGCCCGCGCGAGGTGATTGCCGAGCTGCGCGCGCTGCGCCGCCTGATGGTCCGCCATCCGCCCGCCAACAACCAGCGCACGGTGGCGCTGTTCATGGCGAACGGCCATTTCGATTCGCTGATCAACCGGCTGAACAAGACCAATGCCGAACGTTGGCTGCGCCTGCGTCAGGCCCTGGCCAAGCATCTGCCAGAATTCCAGCTGTCGGACGGGACGGGCGGAACCTCGATCTGGGCCACCGGCCCGCAGGGCTTCGACGGGGCGGAGCTGGCGCGCCGGGCCAAGCTGGCCGGCATCATCATCGAACCGGGCGATGTGTTTTTCGAGACCGAGCCCGCGCCCACCAATGCCATCCGCATCGGCTTTTCCGCCATTCCCTTGGACCGGATCGAACCCGGCATCGCCAAACTGGCGGAAATCGTGCATGGCATGGCGCGGTAACGGGCCGATTGGCCCTATCGATCCGCAGGGCCGGCCGGTACCGATAGCGCCATAGCATCCGGGCCGGCCTGAATCACCCCTCTTCCACCATCGACGGCAGCGTTCCTTCCCATGACCGCCATCCTGTCCATCCAATCCCATGTTTCCTTCGGCCATGTCGGCAATTCGGCCGCTGTCTTCCCCTTGCAGCGCCTGGGCTTCGAAGTCTGGCCCGTGCACACGGTGCTGTTTTCCAACCATACCGGCTATGGCGCCTGGCGCGGCGAAGTGGTGCGCCCCGAACTGGTCGCCGAGATCATCCAGGGGATCGAGGAACGTGGGCAGCTGGCGTCCTGCGCCGCCATCCTGACCGGCTATCTGGGCGATGCCACCCTGGGCGCGGTGGTGCTGGATACGGTGGCGAAAATCCGTGCGCTGAACCCCAAGGCGGTCTGGGTCTGCGATCCGGTGATGGGCGACATCGGGCGCGGGCTGTTCGTGCGCGACGGCATCCCGGATTTCTTCCGCGACCGGGCGCTGCCCGCAACCGACATCCTGACCCCCAATCGCTTCGAGCTGGAAGTGCTGACGGGTCGGACCGTGCGCAGCCTGGAAGACGCGCTGGCTGCAGCCAGGTCCCTGGTAGCGCGCGGTCCGGGCGTCGTGCTGGTCACCAGCCTGGACCGGACGGAGCGCGCGCCGGACACGATTGAGATGCTGGCCGTGTCCGCCTCTGAAGCCTGGCTGATCGCCACCCCGGAAGTGCCGATGGCGATCGCCGCCAATGGCTCGGGCGATGCGACCGCGGCCCTGTTCGCCGGACATTGGCTGAAGACCGGTGGCGATCTGAAATCCACGCTGGAAGGAGCGGCGGAAGGTATTTTCGCCATTTTCGAAGCCACAAGCGATGCCGGTACGCGGGAACTGGCGCTGGTCGCGGCCCAGGACCGGTTGGTCGATCCGCTGCATCGCTTCATGGCCCGCAGGGCGGATTGACCCCAGCCGCCACCTGCAGGCAGTATGGCCATCATGCAAGACAAGCCGCCGTCCGATCTCGACACGCTGGCCCGCCGCTTCCTGGATTTGTGGCAGGAACAGATGCAGGCCAGCCTTGCCGACCCGGCAACGGGGGAGGTGCTGGGCCGCGCCGCGGAAGCCTGGGCTCCGCTGATGCAGGCCTGGGCGGGTGCGATGGCTAGCGGGATGGCGGCACAACATCCGCCTGCCGCCCCGGCCCATCCGGAAGAAAGGCCGAGCGATGCCGCCGAAAGCCCGACCGACGGCCCCAGGGCCCGCCCCAGAACCGGCGGTGGGCGGGGGCCGGATACCGCCACCGCCGGGACCACGGCCGCTGGCGATGCATTGCCTGATCGCGACGAGTTTCTACACGAGCTCGATCGCCGCCTGCGTCGCATCGAAGAACGGCTCGATCAGTTGGGCCCCAGCCCTGCAGGAGAGGGCAAAAGCCCTCGAAAGCGATCTCGCAAGCCATAGCATCGAGGATATCCGCAAGGCGGTGGACGCCCAGGGTCGCGCGCTGCTGGGCGCCATGCTGGACGGCATCCAGGCCTGGCGCGGCTTTCCCCGCCAACCCAGGCCAGCAGAACCGCCGTCGATCTGGCGCGAAGGTACCACCCGCCTGCTGGATTATGCGCCCCAGGGCGACCGGCCGGTGCTGGTCATCCCCAGCCTGATCAACCGGGCCTATATTCTGGACCTGACGGAGGAGGGGAGCCTGCTGCGCTTCCTGGCAGCGCAGGGCCTGCGCCCGCTGCTGGTCGATTGGGGCGCGCCCGGACCCATTGAGCGGGGTTTCGATATCGCTGCCTATATGCTGCGCCTGCGCAAGGCATTGCTGCGGGCGAATGCGATTGCCGAAGGAAAGCCGGTACCGGTGCTGGGCTATTGCATGGGCGGGACGTTGGCGGTGGGTCTGGCGGCACAGGCCGGTGCCGGGGTGGCATCCCTGGCGCTGATGGCTGCGCCCTGGGATTTCCATGCCGACCGACCGGAACAGGCCCGGGCGGTCGCGGCCTTCGCCAGCCTGCATGCACCGCTCTGGACCGCGCTGGGCGAAGTGCCGGTGGATATGCTGCAGGGCTGCTTTGCCGCGCTCGACCCCTTCCTGGCGGTGCGGAAGTTCGCGCGCTTCGCTACGGTGGACCCGGCCTCTCCCTCGGCTCGGGCCTTTGTTGCGCTGGAAGACTGGCTGAATGACGGCGTACCGATGGCCGCCCCCGCCGCGCTGGAGGCCATGACGGGATGGTATGGCGCGAACCGGCCTGCCCTTCTGGCCTGGCGGCTGGGCGGCGAGGTGGTCGACCCGGCACGGATCGATGTGCCCGCGCTCGCCCTTATCCCGGCGGCGGACCGTATCGTGCCGCCGGAAACCGCCCTGGCCCTGGCGCGTTCTCTGCCGCGGGTGCAGGTGATCCGCCCCGGTTCCGGCCATATCGGCATGGTGGTCGGGCGCGGCATGCGCGAAACCGTCTGGCAGCCCCTGGCGTCGTTCCTGGGGCGGTATCCGGGCTAGCGATAGGTCGCTTCGACAGCAGCGTTACAGTGCCGCGCGAACCTCAGTCACTTCCGGGATATAGTGGCGCAGCATGTTCTCGATACCCATTTTCAGGGTCGCGGTGGAGCTGGGACAGCCCGCGCAGGAACCGCGCATCGACAAATACACCACCCCGGCATCGAAACCGTGGAAGACGATGTCGCCACCATCCTGGGCCACGGCGGGACGGACGCGCGTTTCCAGCAATTCCTTGATCTGGGAGACGATTTCGGAATCCGCCTCGTCATGGATCGGACCGGCATCCTCCGCAGCACTCGGCGCCAGCACCGGCCTTCCGGCCGTGAAATGTTCCATCAGCGCGCCCAGAATGGCTGGCTTCAGAACGAACCATTCCAGATCGTCGCGCTTGGTGACGGTGACGAAATCATGGCCGAAGAAAACCCCGGTCACCCCATCAACCTGAAACAGGCGTTCCGCCAGAGGCGAACGGCCTTCCGCCTGCCCGGCATTCGGGAAATCCTCCGCCCCGCCCGGCAGCACGTCGCGGCCCGGCAGGAATTTCAGCGTGGCAGGATTGGGGGTTTGTTCGGTCTGGATAAACATGGCTTGGCTAAAGCTCCAAAAGCGTCGAGCGTGTTGGCTGCCTACTATATAGGACTGTTGGGGTCCAGATTAAAGCGGGCACTGGCAAAAACCGGCAGGCATCAACTGATCTCGTCGATCTCCGCATCGGTCAGCACGCCCGGCACGATGGTGAAGGGGGTGTGCAGCTGCCCCGCCCTCTTGGCCAGAAGATTGGTGATGATTGGCCCTGGCCCCTCGCGGCCCGTTCCGGCAGCCAGCACGACGATGGAGATCGAGCGCTCCTCCTCGATCAGTTTCAACAGCTCGTCAGCCCGGTCCCCTTCGCGCACGAACAGGACCGGGATCGACCCGCCCAGACGCACCACCTCGTCCGACAGGCGCTGCAGCACCGCTTCGGCTTCCTGGCGCGCCTCTTCGCGCATCAGATCGCCAACCGCCATCCAATGCTGAAAATCCGAGGGCTCGGTGACATACAACAGGGCCACACGCCCGCCGGTATGGGCCGCGCGACGCGAAGCGAAGCGCAAGGCCACCCGCATTTCCTGCGAGTTATCGACCACCACCAGAAAGACGCGCTGATCCGCGCTGCCGGATGCCTGCTTGGTGTTCGCCGTCGCTTCGTCGCTCATGGCCCATCCTGCCTGCTGTCCAATTTTCGGGCGGCAGAATGCGCCATCCTTGCCTATTTCCGCAAGACATCCGCGATTTCAAGCAGCCGGGTGCGTGCACGCAGAAGGTAAAAACCCTGCGCCGCCAGATGACTGGGAATGATGATGGAATCGGAAGACCCGTTCAGAATGATCAGGGGATCCATCGTTGCCCCCTCCTTCATGGATTCCTCCATCTGGGCCCAGACAGCCTGCAAACTCCGCTCGGCAAGGACATTATTGTAGTCCAGCCGCAGCGCCTGCAGCAGCTTCCAATAGCCGTAAAGCCGGCCCTTGGTCTGGTAGAATACATCATCCGCCTGGAAGGAATAGCTGCCCAGATCGTCATTGGCGCTGTCCAACGCGGCGGACAGCGACCCCAGATCGGCGGCGATGCGGCCCAGCGTGATTTCCAGATTGTCCGCCCGACGTTCGAACACGGCCTGACCGGCGGCCAGACGCTCGTTATAGCGCTCCAGCGCCGTGGCAGCGGCCCGGTACTGCGCTTCGGAGGTAGCGGTGGGCATCAGCGAGGTGCTGAAATTGAAGACCCAGACATCGCCACGGTATTTCAGCAGGCCGGCCGCGGTATCCAGATCATTGTCCTGCTGGCTTGAGCCGCGAACACGCCCGATATGATCGGTCATTTCAATGGCGAAGCGCGACAGCGATCCGATGATGCCCTGCTGGAAATTCGGCATATTGTCCAGCGGATAGCTTGGGAAGAACCAGGGATTGTTGGCTTTCCAGCCGTTCTGCTCCACCTCGCGGCGGATCAGCGCCGCTGCCGTGGCGATGGCGGCGGATCGCCCGCCTTCGACCTGAACCTGGAAATAGGGGTCATCATCCACCTTATGGGCAATCAGCATGCCCACCGGATAGTACAGCGCCATCACCACCAGGATCAGGACAACCACGCCCCAGATACCACGCGGCAATTGGCGTTCCCGGATCGCGGAAAAGCGCGGCACCCAGCGACGGCGGGTGATGGAGGAATCCTTGAGCGGGTCGTAATCGGGATCGGCGGATCTGTCTGTCATGCATCTAATGTGTGGGTGGCAGGGAGAAGCTGCAAGAGTTTCCAGCCATCACCCCGGCAAATTATGGCAGGGCCCGCCTCATCTCGTATTCGTGCTGGTATTGCCCGAGGCGATGATGCGTGCGGCATGGTCCAGCTGCTCGGGCGAGCCGGTGTGGTACCATTCCCCGTCATGCAGCACTCCATACAGGCGTCCAGCCTCCGCCGCCTTGTCATAGGCGCGGTTCAGCGACCAGGCCCCGTCCGGCATATCATCAAACAGGCGCGGATGCAGGATCTGCACCCCGGCATAGAGATAGGGGGCGACCTCCCCCTCCCCCCTGCGGCGCAGATGCAACCCGTCCTCCTCGATGAAGAAATCGCCGGAGCCATCATAATCCCCGGCATGCACGGTGGGATGCAGCATCAGCAGCGCATCCATCCTGCTATCATCCCAGGCTTCGATCAGCCGTTGCACGGCCGGGCGCACCCCGTCCAGCCAGACGGAATCGCAATTGGCGACCAGAAAGGGGCCATCGCCCAGCAGCGGCAGCGCATTCTTTACCCCGCCGCCGGTTTCAAGAATCGGGTCTTCATGCAGCACAGTCACAGGCAGATCGAAACTGCGGAAATAATCCTCCAGCACCTCCGCCTTATAGTGAGCGTTCAGCACAAAGCGTTCGATCCCGCCGATACGGCAGCGTTCGATGACCCAATCCACCAGCGGACGCCCCACCAGGGTGACCAATGCCTTGGGGCGGTCCTTGGTCAGGCCGCGCATCCGCGTGCCAAATCCGGCCGCCAGGATCATCGCGGTGTCGATCTTGGTCGTCATCTGCCACTCCGTACTTCTGCCGGCACCTGCCGGGTAAACCAATCCGCGACCGGCGCCAGAAGCGGGGCGGCCAGGGCCAAGTCGAGCTGTCGCCATAATCGCGGGAGATGGTGAAGATAGTGCGGCTTTCCATCCCGCCTGTCGAGCCGTACGAACACGCCCAGGATGCGGCAGGCGCGCTGCGCCCCGTGCAGCGCATAATCGGCCAGGAAGGCGGCGCGGTCGATTTCGGGTCGCGCGGCCAGATAGCGCGCGATCATCGCCGCCTCGATTTCGGCCGGAACATCCCGTCGGGCATCGCGCAACAGCGAGACCAGATCATAGGCGGGGCTGCCAATGCCAGCATCCTGGAAATCGAGCAGACCGCAGGCCCGAACGCCCGTACGCCCGTCCAGCAGCATCAGATTGTCCGGGAAATAGTCGCGCAGCACCATGGTTTCCGGCAGGGATGGAGCTGCGTCGAACACCGCGTTCCAGGCCTCCAGGAAGGAGGCGCGCATGGCATCGGACACGTCCAGCCGCCCGGCATGGGGCATCCACCAATCCAGGAACAGGCTGGCGGTGCGGATCAGTTCCGGCTTGCGCCAGCCGGGCAGGCCTTCCAGGCGCGGGGCCGCGCCATGCAGCGCGGCCAGGGTGTCGGTCGCCAGGGCGTAAAGCGGTTCAGGCGCATCCCCCCGGCGCAGCAAATCGCCCATGCGGGCATCGCCGAAATCCTCCAGCAGCAGGAAACCCTGCTCCACATCCTGGGCCAGGATGGTGGGGGCGGACAGCCCGACCGCGCGCAGCCTTTCAGCCATATCGACAAAGGGTCGGACATTTTCCTGCGGCGGCGGGGCATCCATCAGTATGGCGGTCGCGCCGTCGGCCCCACGCAGCCGCTGATAGCGTCGGAAGGACGCATCGCCATGCAGCGGCGCGCGGGACGCCGCGCCCCATCCCGCGGATGCCAACAGCCGGTCCAGGGCGGCGGCGCGGTCGGTCATGGCCTCAACTCCTCAATCCGCGTCGTCCAGGACGGGCCGGCCTGAATTTCCGCCAGGCGCCCGTCGCCATCCTCGCCCAGGGTGATGTCCAGCCGATCCACCGGCAGATAGGGTCCCAGCCGATCCGGCCATTCAATCAGGGTCGCGGCTTCGGCAAAGGCTTCGTCCAGCCCCAGCTCCAGCGCATCCTCCGGCCCTTCCAGGCGATAGAGATCGACATGCCAGATCGCACAATCCGGCCCGTCATAGCTCTGCACCAGGGTGAAGGTCGGGCTGGGTACCGCCAGCTCGGGTTCCGCCAGCGCGGCGCGTATGGCGGCACGCGCCAGGGTGGATTTGCCCATGCCCAGATCGCCGCGTAGCGCCAGCACGTCCCCCGCCCGCAAGGTCAGGCCCAGGCGGGCGCCAAGCGCCTCCGTCGCGGCCGCGTCGGGCAGGATAATCCGCAAGGATGAGGCGTGAGCGGCGGCGGGCGAATCATGCATCCGCCATGCATAGCCGAGCGGGCGCGTGGCAGGCAAGATCAGGCGCATTCCCGTTCGGGATTGCGACAGAACAGCTTTTCAGGGACACGCCGCAGCACTTCAAGAAAATGTCACAACAAGAGTTCGGGGACACGGCTTTGCGCTTCAACCCAAGCCGACATTTCCGGGGAAATCCATTGGATCATCGTGATGATAAGCTCATGATCTTCACTAAGGTTGCGATGCAGGATCGGCTCGTGATGGGCAACACGGTTGCGCAGACGGCGCACGGCGTTCAGGGCACCCTGAACGTCCTTTCGTTCCTGCCTTGGCGGTCTGTGTGGAAAAGCATGGCGCAGCACGGGCCGCCAAAGTGGCGTCTCATATTTGGGGCCGAGGATGGTCACCCAGAAACCAAAGCTGAGTTCGGCTACCATACGCCCCGCCTCGATTGGTTTCTTATCCTTCTGCAAGCTTGCCTTGGCTTTGTTGATCATCTCCGTAAGCGGATAGTGCAGGCAGGCAACCCTGCCATCGTACCAGCCATCCCCAAACACGTCGCGCATTTGCCGATGAATGGCGTTGCGAAGAGCAATCTCAAGACCCTGTAACGGGGTATAAAGCGCCTCACTGAGCCTCGTATTGAGTACATATTTCTCAAGTGCGGCTTCGGTGTCTCCGTTCGTCAGCTGGACATATCGTGCGAGCCTTTCACTGGAAAGCGCCTCCTCCAACGCTGCGAGCTGCTCGGCCGTATATCCAGAATTCACTTGAATCTTCCGCTCTCATGGGTACATTCTGGAGTAGTAAGCCCCGGTACCGCCTCTGTGTAAGCATGCGGCCGGGGCCATTTATTTCACATACCGGACTATTGTTCCGCCAACCTGTCATTTCAGCTAGTCCGACATCGCCTCCGCCAGGCGGATCACGCGCAGCGTTTCCGACCACAGGCCAAGCGTGTCGAGATCATGAAGCGGCATCCAGGCTGCGTCCATCGCGTCATCGCCCGCAGCCGGCTCGCCAGCCAGCCAGCGGGCGCCATAGTCGATCAGCGTGAAATGGCGTTCGACCGCGCCATCGCCGTCGCGCGTGATCATGTCGATCACATCCAACAGCGTGATGATGGTGCAATCGATGCCGGTTTCTTCCCGCACTTCGCGGCGGCCCGCCTCGTGCAGGGTTTCCCCCAGCTCCTGCTTGCCGCCGGGCAGACTCCATTCCCCCAGGCGGGGCGGCTTGCCGCGGCGGATCAGCAGGACATGGCCGTCTTTCAGCACGACGACCCCGACGCCGACAATGGGTGCTGACTGCATCGGGGTCTCCGATCCGGAAATCCGGATCAATACATATGCTGGCCGCCATTGATCGACAGGGTCGACCCGGTGATGAAGCCGGCCTCCTCGCCGACCAGGAACAATACGCCGCGCGCGATTTCCGACGCGCTGCCCAGACGGCCGACCGGAATACGGGCCACGATCTTCTCCAGCACCGCTTCCGGCACCGCACGCACCATATCGGTATCGATATAGCCCGGCGCGATGGCGTTCACGGTAATACCGAACTTCGCGCCTTCCTGGGCCAGGGCCTTGGTGAAGCCGTGGATGCCGGACTTCGCGGCGGCATAGTTGACCTGACCATACTGGCCGGCCTGACCATTGATCGAGCCGATATTGACGATGCGGCCGAATTTGCGCTCGCGCATGCCTTCGATCACCGCACGGCAGACATTGAAGCAGGAGCCCAGATTGGTGTCGATGACCGACTGCCACTGCTCCTGCGTCATGCGGTTGATGGTAGTATCGCGGGTGATGCCGGCATTGTTGACCACCACGTCGATCGCTCCCAGATCGGCTTCGATCGTCTTCACCGCAGCGGCCACCGCATCGAAATCCGACACGTCGAACTTATAGGCCGGAATGCCGGTTTCCTGGGTGAAAGCTACCGCGGCAGCATCGTTGCCGGCATAGTTGGCAGCGACCTTGTAGCCCGCATCCTTCAGCGCGATCGAGATGGCCGCCCCGATGCCGCGGGAGCCGCCGGTAACCAGTGCAACGCGTGCCATTGTTCCCTCCAATACCTTGCTTGTTTCAACCAACACATGCAGCCCGCGACAGGCGGAACCGCGCCACGATAACGAGCCCCCTAAGAGGGCCAAGATAAGCATGTCTCACAACAGTTTGGTACAGCCTTGTGGCGAAATCTTTGACATAAAGCAGAAACGGAGCCGCTTGCGGCTCCGTTTCCAAAACAGTGGAAATGGCAGCTTGAAATCAGCCGCGTTCCACACACATGGCAATGCCCATGCCGCCGCCGATGCACAGGGTGGCCAAGCCCTTTTTGGCGCCACGGCGCTGCATTTCGAACAACAGCGTGTTCAACACGCGGTTGCCGGATGCCCCGACCGGATGGCCGATGGCGATGGCCCCGCCATTGACGTTCACGATGCCGGGGTCCCAGCCCATATCCTTGTTGACGGCCAGCGCCTGGGCGGCGAAAGCCTCGTTCGCTTCGATCAGGTCCAGATCGCTCACCGACCAGCCGGCCTTTTCCAGGGCCTTTTTCGACGCCGGGATCGGGCCGGTGCCCATGATCGCCGGATCGACACCGGCGGTCGCCCAGGACACGATGCGCGCCAAGGGCGTGATGCCGCGCTTGGCGGCTTCCGTGGCGGTCATCAGCACGACGGCGGCCGCGCCGTCATTGATGCCGGATGCATTACCGGCCGTGACGGTGCCGTCCTTGTCGAAGGCCGGACGCAGCTTGCCCAGGCTTTCCACCGTCGTGCCGTGCTTGGGATATTCGTCGGCGGACACGACGACATCGCCCTTGCGGGTCCTGATGGTGACCGGCACCAGCTCGTCATTGAAGCGTCCGGCCGTCTGGGCGGCTTCGGCCTTCTGCTGGGAGGAGGCCGCGAAGGCGTCCTGCTCGTCGCGCGTCAATTGCCATTGGCGCGCCACGTTCTCGGCCGTGTTGCCCATGTGATAGCCATTGAAGGCGCACCACAGACCGTCCTTGATCATGGTGTCGATCATCTTGAAATCGCCCATCTTCACGCCGTTGCGCATATGGGCGCAATGCGGGGCCATGGACATGCTTTCCTGGCCGCCGGCAACGATGATGGAGGCGTCGCCCGCCAGAATCGACTGCATCCCAAGCGCTACGGTGCGCAGGCCCGAGCCGCAGAGCTGGTTCATCTGATAGGCGGTCTTGTCAAACGGGATGCCGGCCTTCATGGCGGCCTGCCGTGCCGGGTTCTGGCCTTCGCCGGCGATCAGGATCTGGCCCATGATCACCTCGTCCACCTCTTCCGGGGCAACACCCGCGCGCTCCAGCGCGCCCTTGATGGCGATGGCGCCCAATTCATGCGCGGCAAGGCTGCTGAGCGCCCCGTTGAAGGAGCCAACTGGGGTGCGGGCGGCCGCTGCGATAACGATCTCGGTCATGAGCGTGGTTTCCTTATCCGCTGATTTTGGCGTCGCCCGGAGCCCCCGGACGGGCAGGGCATGCGCCCCGCATTGCGTTATGGCGACAGATATACGCTGCCCGCTTTCGCAGCGCAACGCGAGGTAGGAGGATGAAGCCATTCCGCCGTAAGGAAGCAGGACTTGGGGCGCGCATAGGCGCCCCAAGCTGGAAACCGGACCTGCGCTTTCGTTCAGGCGCCTCGCGCCTTCAGCTTCTCCGCCATGGCGTCGGCCAGCATGGTGGGGGTGGACACCACGGTGACGCCCGCCGCCTCCAGCGCGGCCTTCTTGCCGGCATAGGAGCCGCGCCCACCGGTGACGATGGCGCCGGCATGGCCCATCTTCTTGCCGGGAGGGGAGGCCGCACCGGCGATGAAGCTGACGATGGGCTTCGTCATCGTCCTGGCATATTCCGCCGCTTCCTCTTCCAGCGATCCACCGATCTCCCCGATGATCACCACGGCTTGCGTCTTCGGGTCCTGATCCAGGCTTTTCAGCGCATCCAGCGTGGTGGTGCCGATGATCGGGTCACCGCCGATGCCGGCGAAGGCGGAAATACCATAGCCCGCCTGTACCATCACGAGACAGGCCAGCGTGCCCAGCGAGCCGGACCGCGACACCACACCGATATTGCCCGGCTTGAAGATCTTGGTGTTGAAGGCCGGCATGAAGCCCGCGAAGCATTCACCCGGCGTCACCAGGCCTGCCGTGTTCGGGCCGACGATCTGCGTGCCCGCCTCGCGCGCGGCGGCCAGGAAATACATCACATCCTGCACCGGGATATGTTCGGTCAGAATGACCAGCTTTTTGATGCCCGCCGCGATGGCGTCCAGCGCCGCCGCTTTCACCCCCAAAGGCGGAATGAACTGGATGGCCGCGTCGATCCGGGTGTCCCGGGCGGCATCGACCGCGCTGGCCCAGACCGGCAGGCCGATATGCATCTCGCCCGCCTTCTTGGGGTTCACGCCGCCGATGATCTTGGTGCCGTAGTCGCGCATATGCTCCGACCAGAAGGTACCCTGCTTGCCGGTGATGCCCTGCACCAGCACCGTTTCATTGCCGCGGATGATCATCGTGCAGCCTCCACCGCCGCCTTCACGGCGTCGTCCATGCGTTCG
>Ga0209066_10000634_pt1 | contig 50270 bp, 50 predicted proteins | sample All_14_2_FD_187198 | JGI IMG/M metagenome (GOLD analysis project Ga0209066, IMG submission 187198) | Freshwater microbial communities in response to fracking from Pennsylvania, USA - Allegheny Zone_MetaG_DW_15 (SPAdes) (version 2) ... | reverse complement strand
CGTCAGTTCAAGCAATTCCGCCTTGGCGGCTGCCGGAATGTCCAGCGTCGACACGAAAGCCTGCATGCCTTCGCGCGAAACGCGGGTACCGCGGGTCAGTTCCTTGAGTTTTTCGTAGGCATTGGCAACGGCGTAGCGGCGCATCACCGTCTGGATCGGCTCGGCCAGCAGCTCCCAGTTGGCGTCGAGGTCGGCCTTCATCAGGTCGGCGTTGATTTCCAGCTTGGACAAGCCCTTCAGCAGCGAATCGTAGCCGAGCAGCGTGTAGCCGAGGCCAACGCCCATGTTGCGGAGCACCGTCGAATCGGTCAGGTCGCGCTGCCAGCGCGAGATCGGCAGCTTCTCGGCAAGGTGTTTCAAGACCGCGTTGGCCAGACCGAGGTTGCCTTCGGAGTTCTCGAAGTCGATCGGATTGACCTTGTGCGGCATCGTCGAAGAGCCGATTTCACCGGCCTTGACCTTCTGCTTGAAGAAGCCGAGCGAGATGTAGCCCCAGACGTCGCGATCGAGATCGACCAGGATGCTGTTGGCGCGGGCAAAGGCGTCGAACATTTCGGCCAGAGCATCGTGCGGCTCGATCTGGATGGTGTAGGGGTTGAAGGTCAGGCCGAGCGATTCGACGAAACGCTTGGCGAAGCCTTCCCAGTCGTAGCCCGGATAGGCGGCGAGGTGGGCGTTGTAGTTGCCGACCGCGCCGTTGATCTTGCCGAGCAGCTCGACCTGGGCGATGCGAACGCGGGCGCGCTGCAGGCGGTAGGCGACGTTGGCCATTTCCTTGCCCATCGTCGACGGGGTTGCCGGCTGGCCGTGCGTGCGGCTCATCATCGGGATGTCGGCGTAGGCGTGGGCCAGTTCGCGCAGGCGCTCGATGACCTTGTCCAGCGTCGGCAGCATGGCCTGTTCGCGGGCACCTTGACACATCAATGCGTGCGACAGGTTGTTGATGTCTTCGGAGGTGCAGGCGAAATGGATGAATTCACTGACCTTGACCACTTCGGCATTGCCCTTGGTCTTGTCCTTGATCCAGTATTCCAGGGCCTTGACGTCGTGGTTGGTGGTCGCTTCGATAGCCTTGACCTCGGCCGCGTCGCTCGGGCCGAAGCCGGCAACCAGCGCATCGAGCTCTTTTACGGTCGACGGCGAAAAAGCGGCGATTTCCGTGAAATGCGGCTCGGCGGCGAGCGCCTTCAGCCATTCGATCTCGACCTTCAGGCGGGCGCGGATCAGGCCGAATTCGGAAAAGTGCTCGCGCAGGGCGTCAACTTTGCCGGCGTAGCGGCCGTCGAGCGGGGAAATTGCGGTCAAGGGATTGAAGTCCATATAAACATCCTTATCGATCAAGACCGGCATTTTACCCGTCCGACCATGACCCGCGCCATACGCTATAATCGCGTTCCCCTATCCAAGAGCAAGCGATGAAGCTGATCGGTACCCATACCAGCCCCTACGTCCGCAAGGTCCGGATCGTTCTGGCTGAAAAAAAGATGGAATACGAGTTCGTGATCGATTCGCCGCGCCAGCCCGGCAGCACGGTCCCCGACATCAATCCGCTCGGCCGGATTCCGGCGCTGGTGCTTGATGACGACACGCCCTTGTTCGACTCGCGGGTCATCGTCGAGCACATCGACAACATCACGCCGAACAACAAGCTGTTGCCGGCGCCCAATCGCGAGCGGACCGAAGTCAAGCGCTGGGAAGCACTGGCCGATGGTCTGTGCGATGCCGCCGTCAGCGCCGTCATGGAAGGCCTGCGCCCGAAGAAGGAACAGAGTGCCGGCTGGATCGTGCGCCAGCACGAGGCCGTCCAGCGCACGCTGCGTTTCATGGAAACGCATCTGGGGGAAAAGAGTTTCTGCATGGGCACGCACTTCTCGCTGGCCGACATCGCCGTCGGCACTGCACTCGGCTACCTGTGCCTGCGCTTCCCCGACATCGCCTGGCAGGAAAGCCATCCCAACCTCGCCCGCCTGTACGAAAAACTGATGCAGCGCCAGTCCTTTGCCGATACCGTCCCGCAAAGCTGAGACCACTATCGTCCGACCTTCTTCGGGGCGCCCGCGGGCGCCCCGTTGCATTTGTCAGAACTCCCGGTGCATCCCGGGGTCAACAAAACGTGTTTTCAACAGACAGGCGCCATGCACCGAATATTCAACTCCCTGAGCACCGCCCTGGGTGAACGCGATGCCGACACGCGCATGCACTCGGATCGCGTCATAGAACTGTCTCGCGAACTCGGCATGCACATCGACCTCGATTCGCAGGAGCTCGCCATGCTGGCGCAGGGCGCCCGCCTGCACGACATCGGCAAGATCGGCATTCCTGACCACGTACTGCGCAAACCCAGCCGTTTCGAGCAGGACGAATGGGAAACCATGCGCCAGCATCCGCTGATCGGCGAGCGCATCATCCTGGCCATCGGCAACGAATGCGCCACCCAACTGGCCGCCGTGGTTCGCCATCATCACGAGGCTTTTGACGGCTCCGGCTACCCCGACCGCCTGCGCGGAACCGAGATACCGCTCTACGCGCGCATCGTGTCGCTGGCCGACAACTACGATGCGATGGCGGTCAGCCGCCCCTATCACCCGGGACGGCCGCACCATGAGATCATGGACATCCTGTCGAATCAGGAAGCGGAGAAGTTCGACCCCGACCTTCTCCACGCCTTCCGGCACGTCATCGAACGTTCGCCGATGCGCGCCCCCTGACACCTAGCGGATAATGCCGCCGCCCAGACAGACCCGGCTTTCGTAAAGCACCACCGACTGCCCCGGGGTCAGCGCCCACTGCGGCTCGGCAAAGCGGATTTCACAGCTTTCACCATCGACACGTTCAACGTGACACGGCTGGTCGCTGGTCCGGTAACGCGGCTTGGCGGTATAGACCCAATGCGTGTGCGGTGCCCGCCCTGACACCCAGCTCAACTGTTCGGCCACCAGGTCGTCGCGCAGCAGCGCCGGATGATCGTGGCCCTGGACGACGTAAAGTACATTCTTCTCCATGTCCTTGCCGGCGACGAACCAGGCGTCGTGATCGCCGCCGCCGGGCTGGCCCTTTTCCTTCAGGCCACCGATGTGCAGGCCCTTGCGCTGGCCGATGGTGTGATACATCAGGCCATCGTGGCTGCCGAGCACCTTGCCGTCGTCGAGCCGGCGGATTTCGCCCTGTTTCGGCGGCAGGTAGCGGCTGAGGAATTCCTTGAACGGACGCTCGCCGATGAAGCAGATGCCGGTCGAATCCTTCTTCGCCGCAACGTGCAGGCCTTCGCTTTCGGCAATTTTCCGGACTTCGCGCTTGTAGATGTCAGCCAGCGGGAACAGCGTCTTCGACAGCTGCGCCTGATTCAGCCGGTAGAGGAAATAGCTCTGGTCCTTGGTCCCGTCCTCGGCCTTCAGCAACTGGTATTCACCGTTGAATTCGCGCACGCCGGCGTAGTGGCCGGTGGCAATCTTCTCGGCGCCGAGCTGCATGGCGTGGTCGAGGAAGGCCTTGAACTTGATTTCCGAATTGCACAGGATGTCCGGGTTCGGCGTCCGCCCGGCCTGGTATTCGCGCAGGAATTCGGCAAACACGCGGTCGCGGTACTCGGCAGCGAAATTGACCACTTCGACATCGATGCCGATGACGTCGGCGACGCTCATGACATCGACCAGATCCTGGCGCGACGAGCAGTATTCGTCGTTGTCGTCGTCTTCCCAGTTCTTCATGAACAGGCCAATCACCTTCCAGCCCTGCTGCTTCAGCAACAGCGCCGCGACCGACGAATCCACACCGCCGGACAAGCCGACGACCACAGTTCCCTTAGACATCGGGCCCAGCCCCTTTCTTCCATTCGGCCAGCGGCAGGATCACCGCCGGCTCTCCGTTGTTCACAAACCAGCTGTCGACGACGAAACGCTCGCCGTCGTCAGCCTCGATCACCGCCGACCAGTGATTGGCGATGAGCCCCAGGAAATACCGCGGTTCAGGCTGCAGCACGCGATGCCAGCGCAGATAACCGCGACTTTCGAGCAGCGCCAGCAGGCGGGTGGTCGAGGTTGAATGATCGATGCAGTCCATTTTCCCCGCCACATGGCCATCGGCGTAATTGCCGCCGCGGTCGTTGCGCACATCCGACTGCTCGCCGGCCCAGCGATACAGCTTGCCGACGGCCTCGGCCAGCATTTTCCGCTCGCCATCGGCGTCGACCGCAGAAAACAGCAGGCGCCGGATGTCGCCGAGCTGTCCCTGCGAGTAATGGATGTCCGCCTGGGCAATGCAACCGTAGCCATGACAGACGGCCACACGCTCGTCGGCAACGGCTGTTGCGGTCGACAGCAGAAAAGCCAGCAAAAGCAGCGTTGACCGCAACATCAGTCGTAATGCACCAGCAGGTCCAGCGGATAACGCCGCCCGGCCAGATGGTCTTCGCAACAGCGCAGGATCAGCGGGCTGCGATGGCGATCCTGCGTCGCCCTGACCTCATCGAGCGTCAGCCAGCGGGCGGCGACGATGCCGTCGTCCAGTTGCCGGTCGGCGTCGAAACCGCGCAGTTCGCCGGCAAAGGCAAAACGCAGGTAGGTGACGTCCTTGGCCGGGTGCCGCCAGTTGTAGACACCGACCAGATGCGTCGGCCGGAAATGGTAGGCGGTTTCTTCCAGCGCCTCGCGCACCACGGCATCGACCAGCGCTTCACCCTGCTCAAGGTGACCGGCCGGCTGGTTGAAGGCCAAACCGGCATCGGTTTCCTCCTCGACCAGCAAAAACTTCCCGTCGCGATAAACCACGGCGGCCACGGTGACATTCGGCTTCCAGATCATGTACTGCATCCTGCGTCAAAAGCATTATTTTACCCGCTGATTTCGGCTAGAATTGTGCGCTTTCACGAGTGCATCACGGAGATTTCACCATGTCCATGTCGGACCGCGACGGTTTCATCTGGCAGGATGGCAAGCTTGTGCCCTGGCGCGAAGCGACCACCCACGTCCTTACCCATTCCCTGCATTACGGCATGGGCGTTTTCGAGGGCGTCCGGGCCTACAAGAGCGAACGCGGCACGGCGATCTTCCGCCTGAAGGAGCACACCGAGCGCCTGTTCCGTTCGGCCCACATCTTCCAGATGCAGATCCCCTACTCGCAGGCAGAACTGAACGAAGCGCAGAAGGAAGTCATCCGCGCCAACAATCTCGAATCCGGCTACCTGCGTCCGCTCGCCTTCTACGGCTCGGAAAAGATGGGCGTTTCGCCCAAGGGCGCCAAGGTGCACGTGATCATCGCCGCCTGGCCGTGGGGCGCCTACCTCGGCGAGGAAGGCATGCAGCGCGGCATCCGCATCAAGACCTCGTCCTACACCCGCCACCATGTGAACATCACCATGGTCCGCGCCAAGGCCTCGGGCAATTACATGAATTCGATCCTCGCCAACAACGAGGCGACGGCCGACGGCTACGACGAAGCGCTGCTGCTCGACCCGGAAGGCTATGTCTGCGAAGGCGCCGGCGAGAACATCTTCATCGTCCGCAACGGCAAGCTGTACACGCCGGACCTGACCGCCTGCCTCGAAGGCATCACCCGTGCCACGGTCATCCAGCTGGCCGGCGAACTGGGCATCGAAGTCATCGAGAAGCGCATCACCCGCGACGAAGTCTATTGCGCCGACGAAGCCTTCTTCACCGGCACCGCCGCCGAAGTGACGCCGATCCGCGAACTCGACAACCGCCAGATCGGCGCCGGCAGCCGCGGCCCGATCACCAAGGCGCTGCAGGAAAAATATTTCGACGTCGTCTATGGCCGTTCGGCAGCGCATGCCGACTGGCTGGCCGTCGTCTGAGCAAGCCTCCGGGGAGAAAAACGATGTCCGACAACAAGACCGTCGAAGTGACCGTCCACGACCTGCCGCTGCACTGCCCGCAACCGGGCTCTGCGCTGTGGAGCCAGCATCCGCGCGTCTTTCTCGACGTGCTGAAGACCGGCGAAGTCACCTGCCCGTACTGCAGCACAAAATATGTCTTCACCGGTGAAGCGCCCAAGGGCCATCACTGAAACAGGGACGGCGGGCACAACACCCGCCGTTTTCACATGAAGAAAGCCCTCATCGTCGCTCCTTCGTGGATCGGCGACACGATCATGGCGCAGCCGCTGTTCGCCCGCCTGCATGCCCTGCATCCCGGATTGCAGCTGGACGCCCTGGCCCCGCGCTGGGTGGCGCCGGTGCTGCAGCGCATGGCGGAAATCAGCGCGGTCGTCGACAGCCCTTTCGGCCACGGCCAGCTATCAATGAAAGCGCGCTGGCGGCTGGGCCGCGAACTGGCGGCACGCGGCTATGACGCGGTCTATGTTCTGCCCAACTCGCTGAAATCGGCGCTGGTCCCGTTCCTCGCCGGCATCCCGCAGCGCGTCGGCTTCACCGGCGAATCGCGCTACGGCCTGATCAACGTCCGCCACACGCTGGACAAGGCCGCGCTACCGCTGATGGTCGAGCGTTTCGCACAACTCGCCGAAGCGCCAGGCGCCCCGCTGCCGCGACCGGTTTCCCACCCAATGTTGCGGTCGACCGCAACAGAACAGCAAAAAACCCTGGCCGAACTGGCCATCGAACGCCCGGCAAGGATCGTTGCCTTCTGCCCCGGTGCCGAATATGGCCCGGCCAAGCGCTGGCCGGCGGCGCATTTCGCCGAACTGGCGCGGACCCTCGCCGCGCGCGGCTACGCCGTCTGGCTGTTCGGCTCGCCGAAGGACCACGCGGTCGCCGAAGAAATCTCGCAACTGGCACCCGGCCTGTGCCGCAACCTGTGCGGCGCCACCTCGCTCGGCCAGGCGGTGGACCTGCTGGCGCTGGCCGACCTCGTCGTCTGCAACGATTCCGGCCTGATGCACGTCGCCGCTGCGCTCGACCGTCCGATTGTCGCTCTCTACGGTTCGTCGTCACCCGGCTTCACGCCGCCGCTGTCGGACCGCGCCGATATCCTCAGCCTGAACCTCGACTGCAGTCCGTGCTTCAAGCGTGAATGCCCGCTCGGCCATCTCGACTGCCTGAACAAACTGCTCCCCGCCCAGGCCCTGCTGGCCTGCGAGAAATGGATCGCACGATGAGCCAGCCCACCAATTTCGCCACCCCGGATGACGCCGAACACGCCTTCTACGCTGCCGTCAGCAGCGGCGATGCCGACCTGCTGATGCATTACTGGGCCGAAGACGAGGAAACGCTGTGCGTGCATCCGACCGGTGTGCGCCTGACCGGCATCGTGCCGATCCGCGAAAGCTGGCGCAGCATCTTCGCCAACGCCAGCCTGCGCATCCAGGCTGAAACCGTCGCCCGCTGGCAGGGCACGGTGATGGCGGTGCATCACCTGACCGAAATCCTGTTTGTCGGCGACGACCCGGCGCCGCACGGCCCGCTGCACGTCACCCACGTCTACCTGCGCGGCGCCCAGGGCTGGCGCCTCGCCAGCCGCCACGCCTCGGCAGCCGACGACGGCCATCAGGCCATGGCCGACGCCATGCCGCACACGCTGCATTGAAAGTCTACCGGGCACCCTCGTGGTTGCCGGGCGGCCACGCCCAGACGCTGTGGCCGCTGCTGATCAAGCCCCAGCCGCTGCCGCTGCGCCGCGAACGCTGGACGACGCCGGACGACGATTTCATCGATGTCGATTTTCTCGATGCTGCGCTCGACGCACCGATACTGGTCCTTTTCCACGGCCTCGAAGGCAGCGCCCGCAGCCATTACGCGATCTCCACCGCGCACGCCTGCCAGGCCGCCGGCTGGCGCCTGGTGCTGCCGCATTTCCGTGGCTGCTCGGGCGAACTGAACCGACGCCCGCGCGCCTACCACTCCGGCGATTCGGCCGAGATCGACTGGATCCTGCGCCGGATCCAGGCCGCGCACGGTGGCCGCAAGCTGCACGCCGCCGGCGTCTCGCTCGGCGGCAACGCGCTGCTCAAATGGGCCGGCGAGCAAGGAACAGCCGCCGCCGATGTCGTCACCGGCGTTGCCGCGATGTGTGCGCCGCTCGACTTGGCTGCCTGCGGCCACCACCTGGCACGCGGTTTCAACCGCTTGTATACGCAGCATTTTCTCACCACGCTGAAGCGCATCTCGGGGCAACGCCTGCAGCACTTCCCCGGGCTGTTCGATGAAGCGCGGATGCGTCGTGCCACCAACCTGTGGGAATTCGATGACGCCGTCACCGGCCCGGTGCACGGTTTTGCCGGTGCCGACGATTACTGGCGACGCTGTTCGGCCAAACCCTTCCTCAAGTCGATCGCCGTACCAACACTTGCGGTCAACCCGAAAAACGACCCGTTTTTGCCCGCCCGCCACCTGCCCGGCCCGGCCGATGTCGCCGCCTGCGTCCGCCTCGAACAACCGGCCGGCGGCGGCCATGTCGGTTTCGTCACCGGCTCATTTCCGGGAAAGCTGGACTGGCTGCCGCAAAGACTCTTACACTTCTTCCTTTCCGAAACGTCATAAACGCCCATCATGAGCCAACCACTCCCCGCAGAAATCTTCAAGGCCTACGACATTCGTGGCATCGTCGATAAATCGCTGACCGCCGACGTCGTCCGCCGGGTCGGCCACGCCCTCGGCACGCTGGCACTCGAGCAGGGCCAGAAGGCCATCGCCGTCGGCCGCGACGGCCGCCTGTCCGGCCCGGAACTGTCCGGCGCGCTGATGGACGGCATCTGCGCCGCCGGTTGCGACGCCATCGACGTCGGCTGCGTGCCGACCCCGGTCACCTATTTCGCCGCCTATGAACTCGGTTGCAATTCCTGCGTCTCGGTCACCGGCAGCCACAACCCGCCCGACTACAACGGCCTGAAAATGGTCATCGGCGGCACGACGCTGGCGCTTGATGCGATCCAGGACCTGAAGAAGCGCATCGAAGCCGGCAATCTGCGCCAGGGCCAGGGCCAACGCAGTTCCGCCAACGTCCTCGACGCCTACATCGACAAGATCGTCGGCGATGTAAAACTGGCGCGGCCGATGAAGATCGTCATGGATTGCGGCAACGGCGTCGCCGGTGCGATTGCCCCTGCACTGTTCAAGCGCCTCGGTTGTGAAATCGTGCCGCTGTATTGCGAAGTCGACGGCAATTTCCCGAACCACCACCCGGACCCGTCGAAGCCGGAAAACCTGGCCGACGTGGTCAAGGCGCTCAAGGAAACCGACGCTGAAATCGGCATCGCCTTCGACGGCGATGGCGACCGCCTCGGCGTCGTCACCAAGGACGGCGAGATCATCTTCCCCGACCGCCAGCTGATGCTGTTCGCTGCCGACGTTCTATCGCGCGTACCGGGTGGCACCATCATCTATGACGTCAAATGCACACGCCTGCTGGCGCCGTGGATCAAGCAGCACGGCGGCGTACCGCTGATGTGGAATACCGGCCACGCACTGGTCAAGGCCAAGCTGAAGGAAACCGGCGCCCCGCTGGCCGGCGAGATGTCCGGCCATACCTTCTTCAAGGAGCGTTGGTACGGTTTTGACGACGGCCTGTACACCGGCGCCCGCCTGCTCGAAATCCTGAGCCGCTCGGCCAATGCCAGCGCGCCACTGAAGAATCTGCCGGATTCGCCGTCGACCCCGGAACTGAACATCAAGATGGCCGAGGGCGAACCCTTTGCGCTGATCGACAAGCTGAAGGCCGAAGGTCGCTTCGACGGCGCTGAAGAAATCATTACCATCGACGGCGTCCGGGTAGAATATAAAGACGGTTTCGGCCTGGCCCGCCCGTCGAACACGACGCCGGTCGTGGTGCTGCGCTTCGAAGCCGATGATGCTGCCGCCCTGGAACGTATCCAGGCCGGTTTCCGCGCTGCCCTGTGCGCTGTCTGGCCGGGGATACAGCTGCCGTTTTAAGGAGAATTCGTGAGCGACGCCGCCGATCAGCTATTCCTCGGACGACAACCCATCCTCGACCGTGATCAGCGGCTGCACGCTTACGAACTGCTCTTCCGCAACGGCGGCATCAATGCCGCCGAGGTCACCGACGGCGTCGCGGCCACCGCCACCGTCATCGTCAATGCCTTCGCCGAACTCGGCGTCGAGGCCGCGCTGGGCAATTGCCGCGGCTTCATCAACATCGACGAGGAATTCCTGTTCAGCGACATGCTCGAACTGCTGCCGCGCCAGTCGGTGGTGCTGGAAATCCTCGAAACGGTGCCGCCCAGCGAAGCCGTCATCGAGCGCTGCAAGGCCCTGAAAGCCGCCGGCTTCACGCTGGCGCTCGACGACGTCATCCAGCTCGCCCCGGAATACGCCGAATTGCTGGCGCTGGTGGAAATCGTCAAGGTGGACATCCAGCCGCTCAGCCGGGTCGAACTGATGCAACTGGTCATGAAGCTGAAGCCGATGGGCAAGCAGTTGCTGGCCGAAAAAGTCGATTCGCGCGAGCAGATGGAACAATGCCAGAAACTCGGTTTCGCGCTGTTCCAGGGCTATTACTTCGCCAAGCCGACGATCATCGCCGGCCGCAAGCTGGACCATTCACAGCTGTCGCTGATGAAACTGATGGGACTACTGCTTTCCGACGCCGATACCAGCGAGCTGGAACAGGCGCTGAAGCCGGAACCCGGTCTTACGGTCAACCTGCTGCGGATGACCAATTCGGTCGGTGCCGGCAGCAGCGAAACCATCACCTCGCTCGGCCACGCCATCGCCGTCCTCGGACGTCGCCAGTTGCAGCGCTGGCTGCAACTGCTGCTCTTTGCTTCGGGTAGCCAGAACGGCACGGCCAGTCCCTTGCTGCTGCTTGCCGCCACCCGCGGCCGCCTGATTGAATTGCTGGCGGGCGAATTGCAGCCTAACGATGCGGGTTTTGCCGACAAGGCCTTCATGGTCGGCATCATGTCGTTGATGCCGGCACTGGTCGGCCTGCCGATCCAGGAAATCGTCGCACCGCTGGGTCTGGCCGATGACGTCAAGGCCGCACTGTGCAACGACGAAGGACGGCTCGCCCAGTTGCTGGGTCTCGCCGAGTGCAGCGAAAACGGCGACCTGGCAAGGCTTTCCACCCTGTTTGCCAAACTGCCGTCGATCGGCCCGAAAGCGCTGAACCGGGCGCAGACCGAAGCCTTGATGTGGGCCAACAGCATTGGCCAGGAAAAGACCGGCTGATCCCCGCCGCCGACGCCTGTTACAAATCGGCGACATCGCACTACAGACCGGAGCAGCCGCTTGCGTCACAATGGACGCCGATTTCAATGAATCAGGATCGCAATCCAGCCGATGAACAGAGAATCCAACCCATTCCAGGCCCGCATGCAGTTTGCCCGGGCGCCACAAAGCCTGGCCGGACGCATCGTCACGTTCATCCTGAGCGCCGTCTTTCTGGTGCTCGCCTTCATGTTTTCACTGGTAGCCCTGGCAGTCGTCGCCGTCGCTGCGGTGATCTTTGCCGGCTGGTTCTGGTGGAAGACGCGCGCCCTGCGCAAGGCGATGCGCGAAGGCGCACCGATTGAACCGACGGCGCAGGGAGATCAGGTCATCGAAGGCGAATTCGTCCGCGAAACACCGGACAACCGCCTGCTGCGCTGACGCTTAACGCAGCTTCGGATTCAGCGAGCCGCGGTTGTAATCCTTGTCGCCCGGCATGATGACGCGACCGAAGCCGCCAACCAGTATCCCCTGCGAATCGACCGGCCGCGTCTTGTTTTCCGGGTACTCGGCCGCCAGTTTCTGTGCCTCCGCGGCTTTCGCCGCATCGGCAAACTCCCAGCGCCCGTTCGGGAAAAGACGCACTTTCTGACCGTCGACCGTCGTCGCCTCAACCGGCGTCCGGTCGAGTTCGGCCGCCAGCACGGGCATGCTGACGAGCAGCCCGATCAACGCCAGCGCCGCCCTCACAGCTTGCCCTCGACCCAGGCCGGCACCGACGCCAGCGCCGCCGCCAGGTTTTCCGGCTGGGTACCGCCAGCCTGCGCCATGTCCGGACGACCGCCGCCCTTGCCACCAACCTGCTGGGCGACCATGTTGACCAGTTCGCCGGCCTTGACCTTGCCGGTCAGGTCGGCCGTTACGCCGGCAATCAGCGTCACCTTGCCATCGACCACCGAGGCCAGCACGATGGCTGCCGACTTCAGCTTGTCCTTGAGCTTGTCCATCGTTTCGCGCAGGGCGTTGATGTCGGCGCCTTCCAGATTGGCGGCCAGCACCTTCGCCCCCTTGATGTCGAGCGCCTGCGCCAGCATGTCGTCGCCCTGGGCCGACGCCAGCTTGCCCTTCAGTGCCGCCAGTTCGCGCTCCAGCTTGCGCACCTGGTCAAGCACGGAGAGTACCCGGGCATGGGCATCCTTCGGCAGTACCTTGAGCGTGCCGGCAACACCGCCGAGCACCGACTCCATGTCCTGCATGTAAGTCAGCGCGTTGTCGCCGGTGACTGCCTCGACCCGGCGCACGCCCGCCGCCACGCCGCCTTCGGCTGTGATGCTGAACAGGCCGATGTCGCCGGTGCGGCCGACGTGCGTACCGCCGCACAGTTCGCGCGACGAACCGATGTCGAGCACGCGCACGTTGTCGCCGTATTTCTCGCCGAACAGCATCATCGCCCCCAGTTTCTGGGCTTCGGCAATCGGCAGGACGCGGCACTCGGTCGCCGTATTGGCGAGAATCTCGGCATTGACGATATTCTCGACACGACGGATTTCCTCGTCGCTCATCGGCTGGTTATGCACGAAGTCGAAACGCGTCTTGTCCGGATCGACCTGCGAACCCTTTTGCTGGACGTGGTCGCCGAGCACTTCGCGCAGCGCCTTGTGCAGCAGATGGGTGGCCGAATGGTTGCGCATCGTGCGCTGGCGGGCCAGCACGTCAACCTTGGCAGTGACACCGTTGCCGACGCTGAGCGTACCGGTCTTGACGACACCGTGATGGCCGAAAACCGTGGCCTGGATCTTCTGCGTGTCCTCGACGGCAAAAATGCCATGCACCGACTGCAGGGCGCCGCGATCACCGACCTGACCGCCGGACTCGGCGTAGAACGGGCTGTTGTCGAGCACGACTACGCCCATTTCTCCCTCGTGAAGCTCGTTGACCGCAATACCGTCCTTGTACAACGCGAGCACGTTGGCCTTGTATTCCAGATTGTCGTAACCGTGGAAGGTCGTTGCCGGGCCGCTGTAATCGAGATTGGTCGCCATCTTGAACTTGCCGGCGGCACGCGCCTGCTCCTTCTGGCGTGCCATCGCCGCATCGAAGGCGGCTGCATCGACGGTGATCTGGTGCTCGCGGCAGATATCCTGCGTCAGGTCGAGCGGGAAGCCGTAGGTGTCGTGCAGCTTGAAGGCAGTCTCGCCATTGAACACACCACCGTCGCCAAGCGCCTTCAGTTCGCCTTCGAGGATGGCCATGCCGTGCTCGATGGTTTCGAAGAAGCGGTCTTCTTCCTGCTTCAAGGTGGCGACGATCTTGTACTGATTCTTTTCCAGTTCCGGATAGGCGCTTCCCATCTCGGCGACCAGGTCCGGCACCATCTTGTTGAAGAACGCAGCGCGGGCGCCGAGCTTGTAGCCGTGACGGATGGCGCGGCGGATGATCCGGCGCAGCACGTAGCCGCGACCTTCGTTGCCCGGAATGACGCCGTCGGCAATGAGGAAGGAGCAGGCGCGGATGTGGTCGGCCAGCACCTTCAGCGACGGCGAATCCATGTCGGCCGCCGAGGTTTCGCGGGCAGCCGCCTTCAGCAGCGCCTGGAACAGGTCAATCTCGTAGTTGGCGTGCACGCCCTGCAGCACGGCGGAGATGCGCTCCAGCCCCATGCCGGTATCGACGGATGGCTTGGGCAGCGGATGCATGACGCCGTTTTCATCGCGATTGAACTGCATGAAAACGTTGTTCCAGATTTCGATGAAACGGTCGCCATCTTCTTCCGGCGATCCCGGAGGTCCGCCCCAGTGCTTTTCGCCGTGGTCGTAGAAGATTTCCGTGCACGGGCCGCAAGGGCCGGTGTCGCCCATCATCCAGAAATTGTCGGAAGCGTAGCGCGCGCCCTTGTTGTCGCCGATGCGGATGACGCGCTCGACCGGCACGCCGATCTCTTTCGTCCAGATATCGTAGGCCTCGTCGTCCTCGGCATAGACGGTAATTGTCAGCTTGTCCTTGGGCAGTTTGTAGACCTCGGTCAGCAGTTCCCAGGCGTAGCTGATCGCGTCGCGCTTGAAGTAGTCACCGAAACTGAAGTTGCCGAGCATCTCGAAGAAGGTGTGATGGCGGGCGGTGTAGCCGACGTTCTCGAGATCGTTGTGCTTGCCGCCGGCACGCACGCATTTCTGCGAAGTCGTGGCGCGGCTGTACGGACGCTTGTCGAAACCGAGGAAGACATCCTTGAACTGGTTCATCCCGGCATTGGTGAACAGCAGCGTCGGGTCCTCGTGCGGCACCAGCGAACTGGAGGAGACGATCTGGTGTCCCTTGGCGGCAAAGAAGTCGAGGAATTTCTGGCGAATTTCGGCGCTTTTCATGTGAGTCCGGCCTTCAAGGCGTTGAATACGAAACCGGTGATTTTAAATGAAAGCGTGCTGCTTCAGCGAAACAGCAAAGAAAAACCCGCCGGATGGCGGGTCATGTCCCTCGGCAAGCGCACTGATCAGAGTACACGCCGCCGATCGACACGGCCATCATGGTTGTAATCATGCTGGCGGTCATGCTTCTGCCGGGCAATATGCCGCTGCTGCACGTCCTGCGCCTGGTGCAGCCGGGCGCGCTCCTTCCGCGTCACGACACCGTCCGCCTTGGCACGATTCTCGATGTTGTCCACATGCTGCTGCCCGCGCGCCAGGCGGTTTGCTTCGCGCTGCGTCAGGCTGCCTGACGCAGCCCCCTGGTCGATACGGTATTCCTGCCGGGCCTGGCGTTGATCGACGTGCGGCGTCGCCGGCTGGGCCAGCACGATGCCATGCAGGGCAAGCGACAGGCTCAGGACAACAAGATTCTTGACGGCTTTCATGATTTTCTCCTGAAAATGGAAACGAACTGCACGCCTGCCATTACAGGGGAAAATCAGCCCGCAGGATGCAAGCGTTTGTAAGCAGCTGTTTCGGGAGAAAAAAGATCAAGGCGGTCGGTAAACACGGCGGTCACGCCGCGGGCAAACAGCTTTTTTGCCTGCGCCGGCCGGTTGACCGTGAAACACAACACCGGGATAGCCTGCGCCCTTGCGGTTTCGAGCACATCATCGGTCAGCCTGTCGGCAGCACAATGCAGGGTCGACGCATCGAGTTGGCGAAAAATGGCAAGCCAGTCGGCTGGTACCGTTTCGAACAGCACACCGCGCGGGAGATGAGGCGCCCGTTCGCGGGCGACGACCAGCGCTTCCAGCGAAAAAGAAGAAAGCAATGGCAAAGGGCCAGCCGCAGGCCAGATGGCGGCGGCCTGGGCGGCAACTGCGGCGGCCGTTTCCCGGTCAAAGCCGCGCGCCGGCTTGATCTCGACATTCGCCAGCAAGCCAAGCTGGCAACACAGACGGGCCGCCTCAACGAATGGCGGAACGACTTCGCCATCGCCGGCATCAAGCCGCTGCATGTCCAGGTCGGACATCGCCGACACCAGCCCGTGGCCGTCGGTCGTCCGCTCCAGCGTCTCGTCGTGAATCAGGAAAGGCGAACCGTCGCCGTTCAGCATCACGTCGAATTCGACGGCCCGGAAACCCATGGCGGCGGCCAGCCGGATACCGGCCAGCGTGTTTTCGGGAGCCAGCGAACCACCACCACGATGGGCAATCCAGCGTGGCAGCGTCAGCGACATCAGAAGGGCTGGGTCTTTCTCAACGCCGGCCGGGCCCCGAGCACCGAATTGCCACGGGTGACCGCGGTATCGAGGGCCGCCTTGGCCGGTTTCTGGTCAGCCCAGACGGCAGCCAGTTCCTCGTCGGCGATCATGCGTGCGCCATCGACATTGCTGACACGCAGCGCCGGCGCATCGGGCTTGCCCTGCAGCGAGAGGTAAGCCGCGTCGAGCGCCTGCTTGCCATCCTGCAACAGACGGCTGAGCGAGGCCAGACGGGCTGCTTCGGTCATCGGCAGACCACCGTGGCTGCGCACCAGCTCGATCTGGATTTCCGGCGACAGCAGGAAGGAGACAAAACGGGCCGCCTGCTTGTATTCGGCTGCCGCCTTGCCGGCACCGACCCAGATCGACGGGCCATCGGCCAGCGTCGGACGACGACCGCCATAAACATCGTCGTGAAACGGTATCGGCGCAACTCCGAGTTCGACACCACGGGCATCCTGGAAATCAGCGTACTCACGCGAATCAGTCGTGATCATCGCGCACTGGCCGTCGCGGAAACGCTGGCTGGCCTCGTTGCCGTTACCATACTGCCGATAATAGCGGGCCTTGCTCCAGGTCGCCATCATCGCCACATGCTTGACCTGCGGCAGGGCGTTGAACTTCAAGCCGCCCTTGGCGTCCGTGGCCGGCACGCCGGATACCGCGCTGACGTTGTCGATATGCACCCAGACCGGCCACGAGGAGGTATAGGGACAATCAAAACCCGCCGTCTGCAGCTTGTCGAGGAAACCCTGCATCTCGAACCAGGTTTTCGGCGGCACATCCGGATTCAGGCCTGCCTTGCGGAACGCATTCTTGTTGAAGAACAGCACCGGCGTCGAATACAGCACCGGCAGCGCCACCACCCGGCCACGGGCATCGGTCACACCGGGCTTGAGCACTTCGGACAGGCTGAGCGACAGCGGCACGCCCGCCTTGCTCATCATCGAGTACAAGGGCACGAAATCCTTCGGTTGACTGAGCACATCACTCATTTCGTAGCGACTGAGCAGATTCAGTGTCCCCGGCTTGTCACCCTTTTCCAGACGCACCAGCTTGATGACATTGCCGGTTTCCTTCCGGTAACGCTCGACCACGGCAGCCAGCCGCGCCTCGTTGACGGCATCCAGATTGTGCGCCAGCGTTGGCTCAACGGGAGTTGCAGCCTTGGCTGGCGGCTTTGCCGGCGCCTTGGCGGCCTGGACGGAGAAGGGGAAAACGGTACAAAGAGCAATAAGCAACGGACGAACGACTTGCAACATCTGAGGCACCTGGAGAAAAGCGAGGACGCATTATAGCGTCCCGGCGCCTTCCGGATTTCGACACAATGGTTGCAATATGCGAGAATCGCCGCATGATCAAGCATGCTTCAATTCTCGCCCTTGCCGTGCTGGCGCTATCCGGCTGCGACCAGGTCGCCGGCAAGCTCGGCCTCGAAAATCCGGCCGCCAAGGAAGCCAGAACCGATGCCGAAGGCAAGGCTGTCGGCAGCGCCTGCCGCCATTCCGGCCGGGCCATCGAGGACTGCTACGCGATCTACAGCTGGCTGCCCAAGGCAAGCGTCTATACCGGCTGGCGCGAGATGGATGAATACATGCGTGAAAACAAGCTGGAAACCATCGAACCGCAATTGCCGCCGCCCGAACCTCCCGGCGCCAAGAAGAAGCGCGCCGTGACCACCCCTCCGGAAGAGCTCGCCGACCCGGCGCCGACGGCAGTACCGGCAGCATCTGAAACAACAGATGACAAGGCAGCCAAGGACGTCAAGGCTGAAAACGGCAAGAACTGATCCCTGGGGATCAAACCCGTGAGAAGAATGCGATGAACAGGCTGCCGGATTTTCTGCACGGAATACGCGGCAAGCTGATCGCCATCTTCGTCCTGATCAAGGTCGTGCCGCTGTTGCTGCTGGCGTGGTTCGCCTGGCACACCGCCCAGCTGCTTGGCGAGGATGTCTCCGTCAAGGCCGGCAACATGGCCGACACTTCGTTGCAGACCATCCAGGAAATCGGCAAGACAGTTACCGACGATTCGATCCGCGCCCTCGACGAGCGGTCACGCGAAGCCATCGAGATGCTGACCACCGATGCCGCGCGCAATATCGCCGATTTTCTCTACGCCCGCGATGCGGACATCCTCCAGGCGGCAGCCACCGAACCTTCCGAAGCCGCTTTCCGGCGCTTCCTCGAACAGCGCAAACGCACGCTGTATCAACACGGCCCCTGGCAACTGGCGCCCGACGGCAAATCCTGGGAACCGGTCTCGCCGCCATCGCGGGAAGCCAGGGTGACGCGCCCTGTCCTGCCCGACAACGCCCGGGACTTCAACGTCCGCCCCCCCGAATATTTCGGCGAGCCCGAGCAGCGTCCGCTGTTCGTCGAAATGACCTACATCGATCTGGCCGGCAACGAGAAGATCAAGGTCACAACCGGCAACCTGACCGAAAAATCGCTGAAAAACGTTGTCGACCGCAAGAATACCTTCGTCCGCGCCGAAACCTACTTCCCCGAGCTGCAAAAGCTCAAGGCAGGCGAAATCCATGTTTCCGAGGTGATCGGTGCCTACGTGCCGACCGACCTGATCGGCCCCTACCTGCCCGAGCGGCTGGAAAAGATCGGCACGCCCTTCGCCCCTGAAAAATCCGCCTACGCCGGCACCGAAAACCCCGTTGGCAAGCGCTTTCGCGGCATCGTCCGCTGGGCCACGCCGGTACTCCGCGACGGCCGGGTCAGCGGCTACGTGACGCTGGCGCTCGACCACGACCACATCCGCCAGTTCACCGACCGGCTGATGCCCACGGCCGAGCGCTACACGCCGATCATCGACGCCATCAAAGGCAACTACGCCTTCATCTGGGATCACAAGAGCCGCTCGATCGCCCATCCCCGCGACTACATGATCGTCGGTTACGATCCGGAAACCGGCCATCCGGCAACACCCTGGCTGGACAGCGAGCTATACGCCGAATGGCAGGCCAGCGGCCAGCCTTCACATGAATTTCTGGCCACCATCCCGCCCTTTCGCGACCAGCGCCTGACGCGCAAACCCGCCGGCGAGCAGGTCAAGGCGCGCACACTCGGGCTCGATTGCCGCTACCTGAACTTCTCGCCGCAATGCGACGGCTGGAACGCCCTGACCGAGCACGGCGGCTCCGGTTCCTTCGTCATCTTCTTCTCTGGCCTGTGGAAGCTCACCACCGCCGCTGCCATTCCCTACTACACCGGTCAGTACGGGAAATCACCGCAAGGCTTCGGCTTCGTCACAATCGGTGCCAACGTCGATGATTTCCACAAGGCCGCGAGCGAAACCGCAGTCAAGATCAACACGCTGATCGGCGAGAAGGACAAACAGTTCAAGGCCCAGCGCAGCGATCTGCTGGACGGCATCGAGCAGAGCCTGCGGACCACCGCCATCGGCCTGTGGGGATCGACGCTGCTGATGGTCGTTCTGGTCATTTTCATCGCAATCTGGATGGCCAATCTGCTGACCGGCCGCATCACGTCGATGATTGCAGGGATTCGCGCCTTCCGCGACGGCGATCTCGGGCACCGGCTGGATGCCAGCGCCACCGACGAAATGGGAGAAATGGCGCGCTCCTTCAATGGCATGGCTGACTCCGTCGAGGAATCGTTCAAACGCCTGGAGGAAGCCCGACAGAAGGCGGAAGAGGCCAGCCGGGCAAAATCCGCCTTCCTGGCGACCGTGTCGCATGAACTGCGCACGCCGCTGAACGGCATCCTGGGTTTTGCCGACCTGCTGCGCACCGACCTGAACAACCCCGACCATCTCGAATACGCCAGAATCATCCACCAGAGTGGCGAACACCTGCTCAGTCTGGTCAGCGAGATTCTCGATCTGGCCAAAATCGAAGCTGGCGAAATGCAGTTCCAGCGCGGCGACATTCCGCTGCACAGCTTTCTGGAAAGCTGCCTGTCCACCTACGGCAGCAGCGCCAGCGCCAAAGGCCTGAACCTGTCGCTGCAGCTGGCTGGCGACCTGCCGGAATACCTGCAGGGCGACCCGACCCGCCTGCGCCAGATCATCAACAACCTGCTCAACAACGCCATCAAATTTACCGACGAGGGGGCAGTGATCCTGGCCGCCCGCGTCGATCACGACCACATCGCCATTTCCGTTTCGGACACGGGACCGGGCATTGCCGCCGAACATCACGCCGTGATCTTCGAAAAATTCAAGCAACTGGAAAACTTCCTGACGCGTGAACACGGCGGCACCGGACTTGGCCTGGCGCTGGTCAGACAACTCGCCGAACACATGGGCGGTTACGTCACCGTCGAATCCGAGCCCGGTGCCGGCGCCTGTTTCACCGTATTCCTGCCGAAAAAAGAAATCAATGACTGAGCGCCTCGCCTTGATCGTCGATGATCACCCCACCAACCGTCTGATCGCCGTTGCCTTGCTGCGCAAACTGGGTTGGCAGACGCACGAGGCCGATTCGGGTGCCGGTGCCCTGGAACTTGCCGGTCGCCACGCGTTCCGTCTGGTCCTGCTCGACATCAGCATGCCCGGACTGACCGGCGAGGAAACCTGCAAGGCGCTGCGCGAACAGGCGCATGGCAACGCTTTGCGGATCATCGCCTATACCGCCCACGCCTTTCCTGAGGAGCGCGCCCGTTTTCTCGCCGCCGGTTTTGATGACATCCTGGTCAAGCCGATCAACAGGGAACGCCTCGAAGCCCTGATCGAAAATATCTGAGCTCCCCCTAAGCGGAATCAGCCATGGGCAGTCGGACTGAACATCACAAATTCTTCGACATCGCCACGCCCCCTTCACGGGTATAATCATGCCCCATGTCTGAAATCAATACCTTAGCTGGCGAGAACGCCATCATCATCGCTGCCGACGCAGTGCCCGAAATCACCTTTGCCGACCTCGGCCTGGCGCCGGAGCTCCTGCGCGCCGTGCTCGACGAGGGCTACACCAAGCCGACGCCGATCCAGGCCCAGGCCATTCCGCTGGTCATCAGCGGCAAGGACATCATGGGTGGCGCCCAGACCGGTACCGGCAAGACGGCCGCATTCACGCTGCCCATCCTGCAGCGCATCCTGCCCTTTGCCTCCAGCAGCCCGTCACCCGCCAAGCATCCGGTGCGCGCGCTGATCCTCGCGCCGACCCGCGAACTGGCCATGCAGGTCTACGAGTCGGTCAAGACCTACAGCAAGCACACGCCGATCCGCGCCATGTGCGCCTTCGGCGGCGTCGATATCCGGCCGCAGATCGCGGAACTGAAAAAAGGCGTCGAAATCCTCGTCGCCACGCCTGGTCGACTGCTCGATCACGTCGAAAACAAGAGCGTCAGCTTCAATTCCGTCCAGGCCCTGGTCCTCGACGAAGCCGACCGCATGCTCGACATGGGTTTCGTCCCGGACGTCACGCGCATCCTCAACATGCTGCCGGCGCAGCGCCAAAGCCTGCTGTTCTCGGCCACCTTCTCGGAAGAAATCAAGCGGCTGGCCGACACCATGCTCAAGTCGCCGATCCTGATCGAGGTCGCCCGCCGCAACCAGGTCTCCGACACCATCACCCACCGCGTCCATCCGGTATCCGAATACGGCAAGCGCGGCCTGCTGACCAAGCTGCTGAAATCCGGCGAAATCCGCCAGTGCATCGTCTTCTGCCGCACCAAGCAGGGTTGCTCGCGCCTGACCCGCGAACTGCAGCGCGCCGGCATCAAGGCCGATGCGATTCATGGCGACAAGAGCCAGCTGGAGCGCATCAAGGCGCTCGAAGCCTTCAAGGGTGGCGAAACCGACGCGCTGATCGCCACCGATGTCGCGGCACGCGGCCTGGATGTCGATGACCTGCCCTACGTCATCAATTACGAACTACCGCACACCCCGGAAGACTACGTGCACCGCATCGGCCGCACCGGTCGCGCCGGCAAGTCCGGCAATGCCATCTCGCTGGTCAGCGCCCATGAAGTCGGTTACCTGGTTGATATCGAAAAGCTGATCAAACGGCCGATCGAGCAGGTTGAAGTCGCCGGCTTCGAACCGGAACCGGAATACGAATATCCCCCGGGCAACAAGAAGAAGCGCGCTGCCCCGCCGGCCAAGGCCCCGGTGGCCAGCCGGCCGGAGCGCAGCGAACGCAGTGATCGGTACGAACGACCGGAACGCAACGACCGCCGTCCGGCCCGCCGCAATCCAATGATTGCTGCCGATGGTTTCGATTTCAGTAAGCCCTACGAGGAAACGACGCCCAGAGGAGAAGTGCCGGATTCGCCGAATGCCCCGGCGAAGGCTGATCCGCACAAGCCGAAGCGGGTCGTGGCTGCCCTGCTTGGCGGCATTGGTCGCAAGCACTGAGGCTCATCCGCCACAACTGAAAACGGCCGCGACAAAGCGGCCGTTGTTTCATTCGCCCTCAGGAGCGCGCGACAAAACCCGGTGGTGGTTTGACCTTCGGCATTTCTATTTCAAGCAGCCGGATGACCGCCAGCGACAGGTTATCTCCGCTACCGCGCGCACGTAGGCGCGCCAGGTCGATGATTTTCTCGCAAGCTGTGCGCGCCGAATTGGCCGCCAGCAACTCCCCCATCTCGGCCTCGTCGAAATAGGCCCAGACGCCATCCGAGCACAGCATGAAGCTGTCTCCCGCCTGCAGGTCGGCCGTATCGGCAAAATCGAAACGCGGCTCGTCCTGCCCCCCCAGTGAAGTCATCAACACATTGCGATTGGGATGGGTCAATGCCTGTGCTGGCGTGATCTTGCCGACGGCGACTAAATGTTCGACAAATGAATGGTCGACCGTCCGCCCAAGCAATCCACTGCCGCGGAAGCGGTAGAGTCGACTATCGCCACAATGCCCCCAGGTTACCCGTCCCGGCTGCAGCAACAGCATGACAGCGGTACTATGCGGGTCCTTTTCGTTCATGAAGCGCGACGCCTTGATCATCGTGTGCGCTTCGCGCATGCTGTTCTCAAGCAACCATCGTGCGCTTTCATCGGCCGGTGAAAAATGCTCGAAGTTGCTTCGCGCTGTATGAACCACCTGCTCGGCAGCCAATGCACCGCCGGTGTGCCCCCCCATCCCGTCAGCCACGACAGCCAGCGCCACGCCTTTTTTGCGTGGGTGCGGCAGAATCGTCACACGATCCTGCTGTTCCTTGCGATCTCCCTGATGCTGTGCCGCACAGGCATCAACAGCTATCGGCATTCCCCTGCCCTCCAAGCTGGAGAGGTTATCACGAAAGGCATACTCAAATTACAGCGAACAAGCACTGCCAAAACGTTCAAGCACGACATCGACAAATTCCGGCAATGAATCCTCGCCTAGCCCCAATTCTGCTTGTACGTCTGCTTTGACATCTTCCCATTCCGGATTCGGCAGCCGCTGGTCGCGGGCATGGATCTCAATTGCCAGCAACAGGATGGCCACCATGCTGCGCGAATCGTGATCCCCCAGCTCGACCATCGAATGCTGATAGCGGATGGCATCACAAATAAAGTCAGGCAGGCACCAGTGCCGAGCCACCAAATAACCGACCACGGCGTGATCCGTGTTGAACTTGCGATCCTCCTCGCGCCAGTCTGCCCAATGCCCCGGGATGCCCAGGCGCAATTCGTGGCAATAGGTCGGAAAACGCTGTAGCAACAGAGGCACACCACAGGCATGAAAAATGCCAGCCAGATAGGCCTGATCAGGAAAGAGATTACAGACGGCAATCCGCTCATCGGCAATCAGCATGGCCAATTGCCCGACGGCTTGCGAACGCGCCCAGAACGCCTCGTAGATACGCTTTTCCTTGCGCACACTACCCGCCATCGTCAGGGCAATGCCCTGTGCCAGATGGTAGGTCTGCTCAACCCCAACCGCATGCAGTATTTGCTCCAGTGAATCAAACGGCTGGTGCTGGCGATACGCCGGATTACCCACCACCTTGAACAGCATGGCGGTCAAGCCTGGGTCCTGATTGATGGTCCTTGCCAGCAAACGCACATCTAGCTCCTGGCGCGCCATCAGCTTGCGCAATTCTTCCAGTACGCGTGGCTGGGGGGGAATCTTGATGCCGCCCTCAAGAACACGACGAATCCGCTCCGAATCCGCCTTGCCCAAGGTCTGAGTAATTTCCTGTACCGATGAACCGCCGCTCATGTCAAAGCCTCGTCAATCAATTCTATCCAGTGGCGAACCGGCGTCATGCCGCCCGCCTGCAAATGCGTCAGACAGCCAATATTGGCCGTGGCGATCAATGCCGGCCCGCCGGCATTGAGGGCGGTGAGCTTGTTGGTGCGCAGCTTTTCCGCCAATTCCGGCTGCAACACCGAGTAGGTTCCGGCCGAACCGCAGCACAGGTGCCCGTCGGCAACCGGCGTCAGAACGTAGCCGGCTGCTGTCAGCAAGTTTTCGATGATGCCACGAATCTGCAGCCCGTGCTGCAGCGTACACGGCGAATGGAAAGCCAGCTTGCCGCGCGCCGCTGGCGACAGCAACACCTGCAGGCGCTCGCCCTCGGCAGCGACGATTTCCGACGGATCGCGACACAGGGCACTGATTTTTGCTGCTTTTCCGGCGTAGACCGCATCATCGGCCAGCAGATGGGCGTAATCCCGGACCTGCACCCCGCAACCCGAGGCGGTGACAACGATGGCCTCGACACCGCCTTCCACATGCGGCCACCAGGCGTCGATATTGCGGCGCATGTCGTCCTTCGCCCGCGCCTGGTCGTTCAGGTGAAAACGCACGGCGCCGCAGCAACCGGCTTTCGCTTCCTCGAACAATTCGATGCCCAGACGGTCGAGAACACGCGCCGTCGCGGCGTTGATGTTCGGCGCCAGCGTCGGCTGCACACAGCCGGCGAGCGTCAGCATGCGCCGGCCATGGCCTTGTTTCACCGGCCATGGCCGGCCGGTCTCCGGCAACGGCGGCAGCTTGTCGGCCAGGCTGCTCGGCAACAGCGGCTTGAGCGCCCGTCCGATACTCACCGCCGGCGCGAACAGCGCCGGATTGGGCAGCACGGTCCTCAGCAAGGCGCGCGGCAGCGATTCGCGCAGCGGCCGTTTCAGCTTCGCTTCCACCACCTGACGGCCGACGTCGAGCAACTGGCTGTACTTGACCCCGGAGGGGCAGGTCGTTTCGCAGGAACGGCAGGTCAGGCAACGATCGAGGTGGCTGCGCGTCTTCTCGGTCACCTCATGCCCTTCCAGCACCTGCTTGATCAGGTAGATGCGCCCGCGCGGCCCGTCGAGTTCGTCGCCAAGCAACTGGTAGGTCGGACAGGTGGCGGTACAGAAACCGCAATGCACGCACTTGCGCAGGATCTCGCCGGCAATCCGGCCGGCGTGGGTGTCGCGAATGAAATCGGCAAGTTGGGTATCCATCAGAACTCCGCGTACAACCGACCGGGATTGAGGATGCCCTGCGGGTCGAAAACCTTCTTCAGGCGTCGGTGCAAGGCCAGCAGTGGCGGCGGCAACGGCGCGAAAGCGCCCTCCAGGCAGCGCAGCGATTCCGGTGCCCGGTACAGCACGGCATGACCGCCGGCCGCGGCAGCCGCGGCGCGCATGAGCGCCGGCTCGACCTCGCTGCCATACCAGCGCAGGGCACCGCCCCACTCGCTGGCGCGCAGCCCGGGCAGCGCCAGCGGCGCCGCGGTGGATGGCAGCGCCAGGCGCCACAGCGACTGCCCGGCGTAGGCCGGATGGCTCTGTTCGCGGACCGAAATCCACCATTTTTCAGCATCGACCGCAACATTCCCGCCCAGCCTGCGGCACGCCGCATCGACCGCTGCAGCGGCGCCGGACAGCCGCAGCCACAAGCGCTGCTCATGCCAGAACGACGCCGATACCGGCAAAGGCTGGCCGCCCCAGGCGTTCAGCCGACGGATGGCTTCCGCTTCGTCGCAGGCGAATTCCAGCGTCGTCTCGGCAACCGGCTGCGGCAGGACCTTCAGCGTCGCCTCGGCGATCACGCCGAGCGTGCCCAGGCTGCCGGCGATCAGTCGCGAGACATCGTAGCCGGCGACGTTCTTCATCACCTGGCCGCCGAAGTTCAGCACCTGCCCGCTACCATCGACCAGCTTCACGCCAAGGACGAAATCGCGCACCGCTCCGGCCTGCATCCGGCGCGGGCCGGACAGCCCGGCGGCGAGACAGCCGCCCAGGGTGGCACCGGAAAAACGCGGCGGCTCAAAGGCCAGCATCTGTCCATTGGCGGCCAGTGCCGCCTCAATCTCGGCCAGCGGCGTGCCGCACCTGGCGGTGATGTAGAGCTCGGTCGGTTCATAGGCAACGATGCCGCGATGGCCGGCCAGATCGAGCACCTCGCCCGACAGCAGCCCACCGTAGAAGTCCTTGCTGCCATGGCCGCGCAGGCGCAGCGGCGTGCGCGTGTCGTGCGCGGCGCGAACGGCCGCGACGATATCGTCCAGCGTCATCAGAAGCGCTCCAGTTCGGGAAATTTCAGTTCGCCACGATGCACGCGCATGCGCCCGTACTCGGCGCAGCGGTGCAGGCTGGGCACCGCCTTTTCCGGGTTGAGCAGGCGCTTTTCGTCAAACGCCGCCTTGACGCGGTGGAAGGCCTCCAACTCCGGCGTCGCGTACTGCACGCACATCTGATTGATCTTCTCGATGCCAACGCCGTGCTCGCCGGTGATCGAACCACCAAGCGCCACCGACAGTTCGAGGATGTCGGCACCGAAGGCCTCGGCCCGCTCCCATTCGCCGGGCAGCGAAGCGTCGTACATGATCAGCGGATGCAGGTTGCCGTCGCCGGCATGGAAAACGTTGGCACAACGCAGGCCGTATTTCTGCTCCATGGTAGCGATGGCGGCGAGCATTTCGGCCAAGCGCTTGCGCGGAATGGTGCCGTCCATGCAGTAGTAATCCGGCGTGATCCGCCCGACCGCCGGAAAGGCCGCCTTGCGCCCGGCCCAGAAACGCAGGCGCTCGGCTTCGGATTGCGAAACGCACAGATCGTGCGCGCCGCTTGCGGTCAACACCGCCATGACGCGGGAAATCTCCTCGGCCACTTCTTCCGGCGTGCCGTCGGACTCGCACAGCAGGATGGCCGCCGCATCGAGGTCGTAGCCGGCCTTGACGAAGGGTTCGACGGCGGCGGTCGCGGCCTTGTCCATCATCTCCAGGCCGGCCGGGATGATGCCGGCGGCGATGATCGCGGCAACCGCGTCGCCGGCCCTGGCGACATCATGGAACGAAGCCATCACCACCTGCGCCAGTTCCGGTTTCGGCACCAGCTTCACCGTCACTTCGGTGACCACGCCAAGCAAGCCTTCTGAACCGATCAGTAGCGCCAGCAGGTCGTATCCGGGCGCATCCGGTGCGCCGCCGCCGATCTCGAAGATCTCGCCCTCGATCGAAACGACGCGCAGGCGCAGCACGTTATGCACAGTCAGCCCGTATTTCAGGCAATGCACGCCGCCCGAATTCTCGGCAACGTTGCCGCCGATCGTGCAGGCGATCTGCGAAGACGGATCGGGCGCGTAATAAAGGCCATACGGCGCGGCAGCCTCGGACACGGCGAGGTTGCGCACGCCGGGCTGGACGACGGCAGTGCGACTGTCGCGGTCGACGCGCAATATCTTGTTGAAACGCGCCAGCGACAACACCACGCCCTCGGCATGCGGCATCGCGCCGCCGGACAGGCCGGTGCCGGCGCCACGGGCGACCACCGGCACGCCAAGCTGGTGGCAGGTGCGCAGCACGTCGATCACCTGGCCTTCGCTTTCCGGCAGGCAGACGGCCAGCGGCATGGCGCGGTAGGCGGTGAGGCCGTCGCATTCGTAGGGCCGCAAATCCTCGTCCTCGACCAGCAGGCAATGCGCCGGCAGGATCATTTTCAGGCGACGGACCAGCGTGGCACGATCAGTTACGAAAGAAGATTCAGGTCTGCTCATGGGGTGATTTTAAACCGCGACACGAAGCGCAGCCATGCGGGAAAGCCACCATGTTCACACAGAAATTTACCCGCCCCCTAGCAGCCTCCCTTCTATAATTGGAAGCAAAGGAGCAATCTCCCATGACCGACTGGAAGACGCCAGACAACCGGCGCCTGCTGGAGCGCCTGCTGCATGAACTCGATGCACGCATCAGCAGCAACCCGCCAGACGAGATCTTTGCCATCGAAAGCACCAACGTCGCCTGGCCAAGCATCAAGGACTGCCTGCTGGAAACCCTGGATAGCGGCGACGAGACACGCTGCGAGGCGATGATCCGGCAACTTGCCGGCAGCGATACCCCGTTCATGCTGTTCGCTCACCAGTTCGGTGTATTGCGCAATCTGGTCCTCAAGCTGGCACTCGAAGGCGGCGCCATCGGCGACGCGCAGCGCGTCATGACGCTGTTCGAGGAGATGGAAGAAGGCTTCGCCGCCATCTACCTGCGTGTTTTCCTGAACCGTCTGGGCACGCGCAACCATCTGCGCCTGACCCACATTCGCGCGCTCAACGACAAGAACATCCTCAGCTACTTCGAAAGCCATCTCGAATGGATGGCCAGTCTGGTCGAAGCGGTGCGCACGCGCGACCTGCTGCAGATGCCCGAACTCGACCCGACCCGCTGCCAGTTCGGCAGCTGGCTGAACGAAGAGGGCGCGCGCCTGATCCGCGACCGCAGCCATATCGCCCAGATCCGCGAGTTGCACGAAGCCATGCACCACGTGGTAACCGAGGTTGGCGGCATCATGAATCACCAGCGCGCCAGCGGTCCGGTCTATGCGCTGCTGAAGAAGGCGGAGACCTACTCGCTGGAACTCGGACACGAGATTTCGCTGCTCAACAGCATCGTCATCATGAGCGTGTACAGCAAGGACCCGCTGACCGGCTTCCTCAACCGACGCTTCCTCGACCGCGTGCTGATCACCCAGATGGAACTGGCCAAGGCTACTGAATCGCCGTTCAGCGTCATCATGTTCGATCTCGATCACTTCAAGGACCTGAACGACCAGTACGGCCACCAGGTCGGCGATCAGGCGCTCGAACACATCGCCGGCATCGTCCGCGAAACGCTGCGCCAGTCCGACCTGATCTTCCGCTACGGCGGCGAGGAATTCCTGCTGGTTTCACCGTCGACCAGCCTGGCCCAGGGCCGCAGCCTCGCCGAGAAGCTGCGCGAGCGCATCGCCAGCAATCCGCTGCCGCACCAGCCGGCGCTGGCGATGAGCGCCAGTTTCGGGGTCACCGAGGTGTCGCCGGAATCCTACGAAGTGGTCGACACGCGCCTGGTCCACGACGTCATTGCCGCCTGTGACGGCAAGCTCTACGCGGCCAAGCACAGCGGCCGCAACCGGGTCGTCTAGACGATCAGGATCGCCCGGAAGTCATTGACGTTGGTCCGCGTCGGCCCGGTGACCAGCAGGTCGCCGAGGCTGGCGAAGAATCCCCAGGCATCGTTGCCGGCCAGCGCGGCCCGCGCATCCAGGCCGAGCGTGCGCGCCCGGGCCAGCGTCTCCGGACCGGTGAAGGCGCCGGCGTTGTCCTCGGTACCGTCGATACCGTCGCTATCCGCAGCCAGCGCATGGACACCCGGCATGCCCTCAAGCGCCAGCGTCAGGCCAAGCAGGAACTCGCTATTTCGCCCGCCACGACCGGCAGCGTTGCGTACGCTGACCGTCGTTTCGCCGCCGGACAACAGCACGCAGGGCTTTTTGCCGGGAAAACCGTGTCGACCGCAGGATTTTGCCATCCCGGCCAGCACCTTGCCGACCTCGCTCGCCTCGCCTTCAATGGCGTCGCCGAGGATCAGTGGCTCGACCCCGAGCCGGCGCGCTTCCAGAGCCGCCGCTTCGAGCATCTGCCGTGGCGAGGCGATCAGCCGGAAAGCGGATTGCGCCAGCCGCGGATCGCCGGGCTTGGGCGTTTCCAGCTCGCCGGCGAGCAAGCGGGCACGCAGGGCAGCGGCGACAGGAATCCGGTAATGATCCAGCACCTGCAGCGCCTGCGCCGCCGTGCTCGGATCGGCCACGGTCGGCCCGGAAGCGATCACCGCCGGGTCGTCGCCGGGCACGTCGGAAATGGCCAGCGTCAGCACCGGCGCCGGCCAGGCGGCGATGGCCAGACGCCCACCCTTGATTGCCGACAGATGCTTGCGCACGCAGTTGATCTCGCCGATGGCCGCCCCCGAGGCGAGCAGGGCTGCAGTCAGCGCCCGCTTTTCCGCCAGCGTGATGGCGGCGGCCGGCGCCGCCAGCAGCGCCGAGCCGCCACCGGAAATCAGCGCCAGCACGCGGTCTGCTGCGGTCAACCCGGTCAGCAGCGACAAAATGCGCAGGGCAGCCGCTTCACCGACGGCATCGGGCACCGGGTGCGCCGCTTCGACGATCTCGATACGCGCGCAAGGCACACCATGCCCGTAACGGGTCACCACCAACCCGCCGAGCGCCCCGGACCAGTGATCCTCGACCGCCCTGGCCATAGCCGCCGAGGCCTTGCCGGCACCAACGACGATCAGCCGCCCACCCGGCCCGGGCGGATCGAGCTCGGCCAGCGCCGCCGGCACGCAGCGCGCCGGGTCGGCCACCGCAATGCCGGCGGCAAACAACCGCTGCAGGAAATCGCGCGGATCGATCATCGCCGCAACCAGCCCAGACCAGCCTCGGTCGTCGTCTGCGGCTTGTACTCGCAGCCGACCCAGCCGGTATAGCCGAGCCGGTCGAGCAGATCGAACAGGAAGGGGTAATGAATCTCGCCACTGCCGGGCTCGTGCCGGCCGGGATTGTCGGCGATCTGGACGTGGCCGATGTGGCCGATATTGGCTTCGATGGTACGCGCCAGATCGCCCTGGATGATCTGCGCGTGATAAAGATCGAGCTGCAGTTTCACATTGCTGCGGTCGACGGCCTGCAACAGGCGAAAACCCTTGCTGACATCGTCCAGCCAGTAGCCGGGCATGTCGATCCGGCTGTTGATCGGTTCAATCATCACCGTGGCGCCGATGGTCGCGAAACGGTCGGCGGCATGGCGCAGGTTGGCAACGAATGTCGTCTCCAGCATCGCTTCGTCGCAACCGGCCGGACGCAGGCCGGCCAGGCAATGCACACGCTCGCAATCGAGCACCATCGCGTAATCCAGCGCCTGTTCGACACTCTCGGCGAATTCGCCCTGCCGCTGCGGCAGACAGGCCAGGCCGCGCTCGCCGGCCGCCCAGTCGCCGGGCGGCAGGTTGAACAGCACCTGCTCGACATCGGCCGACTGCAGCCACTGCGCCACCTCGTGCGCCGGCCAGTCGTAGGGAAACAGATACTCGACCCCGGCGAAGCCGGCAGCGGCGGCCCGCGCGAAACGCTCGGGAAACGGAACCTCGGTGAACAAAAAACTCAGGTTGGCGGCGAACTTTGGCATGACAGCGACGGTCTGTGTGCGAGCCGGAAAGTATAATTCCCGGACAACAAAGGAGAAGGCATCTTGAACAGCGAAAATCAACAAAACAACGAACAAGGCAACGACACAGAACGCAAAGGCAACCGTCTGTCGAAAATCGTCACCCGTACCGGCGATGCCGGCACCACCGGGCTCGGCGATGGCAGCCGGACAACCAAGGACAGCCTGCGCATAACCGCCATCGGCGAAGTCGACGAACTGAACTCCAGCCTCGGCCTGCTGCTGTGCGAGGAGCTGCCGGATGCCGTACGCGCCGCGCTGCTCGATATCCAGCACGACCTGTTCGACCTCGGCGGCGAACTGTGCCTGCCCGGCATGGAAGTCATGAAGCAGGCGCAGGTTGCCCGGCTGGAAGAACTGGCCGAGGAATTCAACCGCGAACTGCCGATGCTCAAGGAATTCATCCTGCCCGGCGGCACCCGCCCGGCCGCCATCACCCACCTGTGCCGCACCATCTGCCGCCGCGCCGAGCGCGCGATGGTCGCCCTGCACCACGCCGAAGCCCTGTCCGAGCCGGCCCGCCGCTACATCAACCGGCTGTCCGACCTGCTGTTCATCCTCGGGCGCAGCCTCAATCGCGCCGGCGGTCGCGGCGACGTTCTCTGGCAAAAAGGCAAGAATGCGGATTGATGCTTGCTCCCGGTGATGCCGCGGCAGGATAATCAGGCATAACCCTCAGGTAGCAACCGTGTACCGCGTCGTCACCAAATACCGCAATGGCACTTCACGCCCCGTCGTCGAGCGCGGACCCTGGCACACGTCCAGGGAAACCGCCGAAGACTGGGCGGATTCACTACGCATGCACGGCTACATTGTCCATATCGAATCCCAGAACGGCCTGAGTGATACCGGACTGGGCGGAGGCGATGACAACGCCGACCTGATGGCCGCGCTGTCGAGCATGGCCTGATCCCCGGCCCTAAGCCTGCGTCCGTGTCACCGCCTTGCGGAAGCGCAACAGCGCGATGTTGAAGAAAACCGCGCCGACTGCGGTCATTGCCAACAGGTCCTGCCAGACAACATCGATGCCGGCACCGCGGTAAAGAATGCCCTGGGCCAAGCGGACAAAATAAGTGGTTGGCGCCGCCAGCATGATGTTCTGGACGATATGCGGCATGCTTTCGCGCGGGGTGACACCGCCGGAGAGCAGCATCAGCGGCAGGATGGTCAGGATGATCAGCAGCCCCAGCTGCGGCATCGAGCGCGCCAGCGTGCCGAGAAAGATCCCGATCGACGCGGCAGCGAACAGGTAGATCACCGCAGCAAAGAGGAACAGCGGCAGCGATCCGGCAATCGGCACCTTCAGCACCCATTGCACCATCACGGTCAGTGCGAAACAGACGCCGACCAGTACCGCCAGCCCGTTGGCCCAGATCTTGGCCATCATGATCTCGAACGGCGTCAGCGGCATCACCAGCAGGTGCTCGATGGTGCCGTGCTCGCGCTCGCGAATGAAGGCCGCGCCGACCAGGATGATGGTCAGCATGGTGATGTTGTTGATCACTTCCATGACGCCGCCGAACCACACGCCGGTCAGGTTGGGGTTGTAGCGCACGCGCGACACCAGACGGATCGGCGAGGCGCTGCTTGCGCGCGTGCCGGTCAGGTATTCGTTAACCTCGCCGAGCGCGATCTGCTTGATGTAGCTGGCGCCGATGAAGGCCTGGCTCATGATCGTCGCGTCGATGTTGAGCTGGATTTCCGGTTGCCGGCCGGCGAGCACGTCGTGTTGGAAATTGGCCGGGATGACCAGGGTGAAGCTGTAGGTGCCAAGGTCCATGCCGCGATCCAGTTCGGCCAGCGTGATCGGCTGCGGCTGGCGGAAGTACGGCGGGTAGAAGGCATCGACGATGCGCATCGACAATGGCGAGCGGTCCTCGTCGACCACCGCCACCGGTGCATTGTGCAGTTCCTGAGAACTGGCCGTTGCAGCTTCGTAGATCGCTCCCGAGAAGGCCCAGCAGATCAGCACCAGCAGGACCTTGTCAGCCCACAGGCTCTTCAGTTCCTTGAGGCCGAGACGGTAGATGTTGGCGATCGACATCTAGCGCTCCTGCTTTTTCAACAGGACGACCGACAGTATCGTCAGCACCGGGATGAAGGCGGCGAGCGCGAGGAAATGCGGCAGCAGGTCGGCAAAGCCGAGCGCCTTGGTGAAGATGCCGCGGCTGATGATCAGGAAATAGGTGGCCGGGAAGCACTGGCCGATCCAGTAGCCGGCACCTTCGAGCGCGCTGACCGGGCTGGTCAGCCCGGAAAAGCTGACGGTCGGCAGCATGCTGATGATCGCGGTGCCGAACAGCGCGGCGATCTGCGTGTTGGTGAAGGTGGACACCAGCAGCCCGAAGCCGGTGGTGACGATGACGTAGAGCAGCGCGGCGACACACAGCGCGGGCAGGCTGCCCTTGACCGGCACGTCGAACACCAGTTGCGCCTGGACGAGCAGCAGCAGGAAACTGATCATGGCGACGACGATGTAGGGCAACTGCTTGCCGAGCAGGAATTCCAGCCGCGTCACCGGCGTCACGTAGAGATTGGTGATCGAGCCGAGTTCCTTCTCGCGCACCACGCCAAGCGCCATCAGGATGGCCGGAATGAAGATCAGCAGTAGCGGAATCACCGCCGGCACCATCGCGTAGATGCTCTTGACGTCCTGGTTGTAGCGGTAGCGCGAGACGATGTTGACCGGGTAGACGCTGCTCGTGCCAGTCGTTTCGCGGACCAACTGGTTGACGTAGTCGAGGTGCATGCCCTCGACGTAACCGCGCACCGTTTCGCCGCGATAGGGCATCGCGCCATCGACCAGGACACCGATTTCCGGCCAGTGCCCGCGCCGCAGGTCACGGCCGAAGCCGGCGGGAATATCGATGGCCAGCGCCAGTTCGCCACTGTTCATGCGTTGGTCGAGCGCGGCCGAATCGGTGATCGGCGCGCGCTCGATGAAATAGCGCGATCCGGCGATGTTCTGCACGTAGGCCCGGCTTTCCGGCGAACCGTCGCGGTCGAGCACGGCAAAGCGCAGGCCTTCGACATCCAGCGAAATACCGAAACCGAGCACGAACATCAGCAGCACCGAACCGATCAGCGCGAAGGCCAGACGCACCGGGTCGCGGCGCAGTTCCAGCGATTCCCGGTAGGCGTAACCGAGCAGCCGGCGCAGACTGAAAACGCCGCCATTGTTACGGTCGACCGCGGTTTTTGCCGATTTTCCGGGGTCGACCGCAAGCATCGGCGGCGCGTCGGGTAGCTCGTTGGCGCCGGTCGCCTCTTCCAGGTAATCGATGAATGCCGCTTCCAGCGTCGCCGCGCCGCGCTGCGCGCACAACGCCGCCGGCGTGTCGCTGGCGAGGACGCGGCCGGCATGCATCAGCGAGATGCGGTCGCAGCGTTCGGCCTCGTTCATGAAGTGGGTCGAAATGAAGATGGTCACGCCCTGCCCGCGCGACAGTTCGACCAGCAGCGACCAGAATTCGTCGCGCGCCACCGGGTCGACGCCGGAAGTCGGCTCGTCGAGGATCAGCAGCTTCGGTTCGTGCACCACCGCCACCGCCAGCGACAGGCGCTGACGAATGCCCAGCGGCAGTTCGGCCGCTGCCTGATCGGCATAATCATCGAGCCCGAAACGCGTCATCAGCTCGGCGATGCGCGGCCCGCGCCGGGCATCCGGCAGATGGAACAGGCGGGCGTGCAGATCGAGGTTGGCGGCCACCGTCAGTTCGCCGTACAGCGAGAACGACTGCGACATGTAGCCGACCTGCTTGCGCGTTGCCAGATCCTTCGCATCGACCACCTTGCCGAACAGCCGGGCCTCGCCCTCGGTCGGAGCCAGCAGGCCGGTCAGCATCTTCATCGTCGTCGTCTTGCCACAACCGTTGGAGCCGAGGAAACCGAAGATCTCGCCAGCCTCGATACGGAAACTGACGCGGTCGACCGCCGTAAAATCACCAAAACGCTGCGACAGGCCCTCGGCCTCGATGGCCACACCGGCACCGTCGCCACGGCGCGGCGGGATGACCAGTGCGTGGTGCGCCCGCCGCCGTGCCTCGGGCAACAAGGCGATGAAAGCCGCATCGAGCGTCGCCTGCCCGGTCCGCTCCCGCAATTCGGCTGGCGTGCCGGTGCCGATCAGCTTGCCGTCGTCCATCGCCGCCAGCCAGTCGAAACGCTCCGCCTCTTCCATGTAGGCGGTGGCCACCAGCACGCTCATGCCCGGCCGACGCGCCCGGATGCTGTCGATCAGTTCCCAGAACTGGCGCCGCGACAGCGGATCGACGCCGGTCGTCGGCTCGTCGAGGATGAGCAGGTCGGGATCGTGGATCAGCGCGCAGCACAGGCCGAGCTTCTGCTTCATGCCGCCCGAGAGCTTGGCCGCCGGGCGATCACGGAACGGTGACAGGCCGGTCGCCGCGAGCAGGTCGGCGATGCGTCCGGCACGCTCGTTTTTGTCCTGACCGAACAGTCGACCGAAGAAATCGACGTTCTCGAAAACCGACAAGGTGGGATACAGGTTCTTGCCCAGCCCCTGCGGCATGTAGGCAATGCGCGGTTGCACCGAGGCGCGGAAACGGCGCTCGCCGATGTCGCCCCCCAACACCTCGACCTGCCCTTCCTGGATTTTCCGGGCACCGGACACCAGCGCCAGCAGCGACGACTTGCCGACGCCGTCCGGTCCGATCAGGCCGACCATACAGCCGGCCGGCAGAGCGACATCAAGCGCATCGAGCGCCGTCACCGCGCCGTAGCGCAGGCTGACGGCTGCCAGGCGGGCGACCGGCGGGCGGTCCATGATCCTTACTGCCCGTCGATCGCCAGCTTGGCCGGCCAGGCGACGTCAGGGTCGAGGCGGACCCAGGCGACACCGGGCATGCCACCCTTGGCCAGGTCGCGGTGCGCCGCCAGCCAGGCCGGATCAGCCTTGACCTTGATGCGGAACATCAGTTTCTCGCGCTCGCTGCGGGTTTCCACCTCGCGCGGCGTGAATTGCGCTTTCGGCGCAACGAAACTGACATGGGCCGGAATCACCTGCTCCGGCAAGGCGTCGAGCACGATGCGCGCGGCACTGCCCAGCACCACCCGCCCGGCTTGATCGGTCGGCAGGTAAATGGTCATCGACATGTCGGTCAGATCAAGCAGCGTCAACGCCTTGCCGCCAGCCGCCAGCACCTCGCCCGGCTCGGCCAGGCGGTAGAGGACACGGCCGGAAATCGGCGCCTTCAGTTCGCTGTCGGCCAGCGTCACCAGCAAGGCATCGCGCTTCGCCTCGGCAGCGGCGACGGCTGCATCGGCTTCGCCGATCCGCCCGCGCGCCTGGGCCACGCCGGCCATCGCGCCCTCCATGCCGGTCAGATCGGTATCCAGCTTGTTGCGGCTGATGAAGCCCTTGTTGACCAGTTCCTCGGAGCGCTTCAGGGTCTTGCCGGCCAGGCTGACATCGGATTCCGACTTGCGCATGCCGGCCTGCGTCTGCTCAACCGCCTTGCGTGCCTGCTCGACCTGCGCCTCGGCAGCCCTGACCTGGGCGCGCAGGTCATCGGCATCGAGCCGGGCGACGACCGCACCGACTGCCACCATATCGCCTTCGCGTGGCAGCACCTCGCGCAGCCGACCGGCGATCTTGCTCGCTACGTCAACTTCGGTCGCCTCCAGCCGGCCATTCCCGGTCGCCAGCCCTGCTGGCAACTCAACCGCACGGTGCTGATAGAGATAAACAGCAATTGCTGCGGTCAACACCGCCAGCAGAAGAAAAATCAGGCTCTTGCCCAAACGGGACAGTTTCATGGCACACCTCTAATGACCAATGAGTCATTACCTGTCCTGATTATAGGCCGCCCGTCCAGGCAAGACCAGCCTCAATCCGGCTCACCAGGATCACGAAAGAAAAACAGCCACGCACCACCGATGGCGGCGAGCAGCGGCAGTTCGAACAGGAAGGGAAACTTCCAGGCGATGGCTACGGTCGTACCGACGAGAAAACAATAAAGAAGGAAACGCAAGCGGTGTATCCGGAAACGCCACGACCCACACTTCGGTTTTATCGAAGAATCATCTCTCTTCAAGACGATTCAAAGTGGCGAAAAATTGGGTAGGATGAGCCCTGCAGTTACCACAAAGGAGGCTCAGGAAATGAAGGTAAGCACTTCGATCAAGCAGGGCGCCCAGTATCTCTGCATCAAATTCGGCGATGTCGTGACAGCCATCGAACAAGTCGCGGTCGTCAAGGGACTTGCCATGTGGGAAGTCGAGCGTGCGATGGGTTCGGGTTCCAGGAAACGGCTGATCGTTCCCGCCCGCTCACTGATGCCGCTTCAGCCGGAAGCTGCCGGAGCCTGACCGCCGGCAGAGATGCGCACGCTGGCGGGTCCGGTGAGATTCGAACTCACGATGGGTTTCCCCACGCCGGTTTTCAAGACCGGTGCATTCAACCGCTCTGCCACAGACCCGTTTGCGGCGCGCATGATAACACAGCCCCCGGCTACGACGAATGTCCTGTCAGGAGTGCTTTTGGTTTGAAACTTATGACGGTCTCCGTTAGTCTTAGCTTTTGTTGAAACCACACACGGGAGTTTTCCGCTGATGAACACCAATTTAGAAATCGCCCGCCACGGCTCGGCCGAACTCGCCACGCAACAGAATCGCGTGTTGCGCAACACATACATGCTGCTCGCCCTGTCGATGGTTCCGACCGTCATCGGTGCGCTGGTTGGCGTGCAGATGGGCTTCAGCTTCTTTGCCGGCAGCCCGATGATTTCCTTCCTGCTGTTCATCGGTATCGCCTTCGGCTTCATGTGGGGTATCGAGAAGAACAAGGACAGCGGTCTGGGTGTTGCCCTGCTGCTCGGTTTCACCTTCTTCATGGGATTGATGCTGTCGCGCATCCTGCAGGTCGCGCTCGGCTTCTCCAACGGCGGCTCGATGATCGCGCTGGCCGCTGGCGGTACCGGCGCCATCTTCTTCACGCTGGCCAGCGTCGCCAGCGTCAAGACGCGCGACTTCACCGGCATGGGCAAGTTCCTGTTCGCCGGCGTCATCCTGGTACTGCTGGCCGTCGTTGCCAACATCTTCTTCCAGATCCCGGCGTTGTCGCTGGCCATCTCCGCAGCCGTTGTCGGCATCTTCTCGGCCTACATCCTGTACGACATCAGCCGTATCGTGCACGGTGGCGAAACCAACTACGTCAGTGCGACGCTGTCGGTCTACCTGAACGTCTACAACGTCTTCGTCGGCCTGCTGAACCTGATCATGGCCTTCACCGGCGAACGCGACTGATCGTCCGGCGGATCAGCAAAGGGCGGCTGCGGCCGCCCTTTTTCATGGGCGCTCGAACAACGCGATCGACTCGACGTGCGCCGTATGCGGGAACATGTTGACGATCCCGGCCGCCTTCAGGCGATAGCCCTGAACCGCTGACAGGACGCCGGCGTCACGCGCCAGCGTTGCCGGATTGCACGACACATAGACGATCCGTGGCGGCGCCTGCCTGCCGAGCGCCTTGACCAGTTCCAGCGCGCCTTCGCGCGGCGGATCGATCAGCATCTTGTCGAAACGTCCCAATGCCGCCAGCGACTCCTCGGTGCACTCGAACAGGTTGGCGACGCCAAACTCGACCCGGTTACCCAGACCGTTTGCGACAGCCGCTTCCCGCCCCCGCTTGACGAGCGCAGCACTACCCTCGATGCCGAGCACCGACGCGCCCGAACAGGCTATCGGCAGCGTGAAATTACCCAGACCACAGAACATGTCGGCAATCCGCTCGCCCAGCTGCGGCTCGAGCAGGCGCAGGGCACGGCGCACCATCACCCGATTGACCGCATGATTGACCTGGGTGAAATCGGTCGGCCGGAAATCGAGCTCCAGCCCGAATTCCGGCAGCGTGTAGGAAAGTCGCGGCCCCGGCACGGGATAAAAACGGAATGCCGTGTCCGGCCCTTTCGGTTGCAGGTAAATGATGACCGAGTGGCGGTCGGCAAATGCACGCAGCAAATCCTCGTCTTTTGCGGTCAACCCCTGCAGGATGCGCAAAACCAGCGCCGTACAACGCTCACCGACGGAAACCTCGACCTGCGGCAGACGATCGCTGATCGACAGACTGGCGAACAGCTCGCGCATTGGCAACAGCAAGTCCGAAACATGCGGCGGCAACACCGCACAACTGCGGATATCGGCAATATAACTGCTGCGCCACTCGTGAAAACCGATCAGCATGCCACCGCGCGACGGCAACTTGCGCACCCCGAGCCTGGCCCGATGGCGATAGCCCCACGGTGCGCCGTGAATCGGCGGCAGGATGGTTTCCGCGCGAACCCGGCCGATATGCCACAGGCTGTCTTCGAGCACCCGCTGCTTGGCTGCAATCTGCGCCGACGGTTCCATATGCTGCATTGCACAGCCGCCACAAACGCCAAAATGCGGGCAGGCCGGCTGGACCCGCGCCACCGACGGCTTCAACACCTGAATCAGGTGCGCCATCTCGTATTTCGGCTTGCGCCGGAAACTTGCGTACTCGACGATTTCCCCCGGCAGGGCACCATCGACGAAGATGGCCTTGCCATCCTGGCGGGCGATACCCCGCGCCTCGTGATCCAGCGACTCAATAATCCCGATCGGCACGGTCGACTCCAATAAAAGCGCGAATTCTATCAATCGGGTATATTTGGCGCCATGGCTCGTGAATTGATCGACTCATGGAATGACTACCTGTCAGCCGCCGACCGGCTCCTGGCAATGGCGACGCGCTCCCTGATCATCCACGATGAAGACCTGTCGGCACTCAGGCTGGATGCTCCGGAGCGCCTCGCACACCTGTCCAGGGTACTGGCCGGACACAGCGATCACCCACTGCGCATTACGCTGCGCGAAGCCAGACACTACCAGATCAGCAGCCCGCGACTGCAACAGTTGCTGAATACTTGGGCGCACCGGACGGAAATTCGTCAGACACCAACCGCCTTAGGCCGCTTGCGCGACAACTTCCTGATCGTTGACGGCACCCACGCCCTGATCCGCCCGGAAAAAACCCTGCCACGCAGCACCCTGCTGATTGATGAATCAGCTGCAGTGGCCCCCTATTTGCTGCGATTCGAGGAAATCTGGGGGGAGTCACGTAAAAATTTGTTGCAAACCCCGCTTGGCCTGTGACATTTGCGTATCTCGCTGCGCTGCAGCAATTTGTTTTGCGCTATAATTTTGCACGGATCGGCCTACGCCGACCGATATATCTATTCGGATTTTGTAGCTTCTTGTCGATAAGGAAATCTCATGAACAAGTCTATCCTCGCTGCCGCCCTGTTTGCCATCGCCCTGACCGCTTGCGGCCAGAAGGAAGAGCCGGTTGTTGCCGCTCCGGCTCCGGTTGCTGCCCCGGCTGACACCGCTGCTGCCCCGGCAGCTGCCCCGGCTGATGCAGCTGCCGCTCCGGCTGCTGCCCCGGCTGACGCTGCTGCCGCTCCGGCTGCTGCCCCGGCTGACGCTGCTGCCGCTCCGGCTGCTGTTGTCGATGCCGCCAAGGCTGCTGTCGAAGAAGCCAAGAAGTAATCTTCTTCGCGAGCAATAAAAAACGGGGCTTCGGCCCCGTTTTTTATTGCTCATCCTGATTCCGCAGACACAAGTGCCTGCGGAATGAACAAGAGAATTACTGTAGCTGCTGCTGCAGCAAGTTCAGTATCTTGCGGGCGGTATCCGACTTGTCGGCACCACCTTCGCTGGTCAGCACCTGAACCGTCGAACGACCGCCAGCATCGGCAACGTGAATGCGATACTGCTCGCGGGACACGGCCGATTTCTCGGAGCCTTTCCAGAAAACCAGCTTGGACAGTACGCCGTCGCTTTTCTTGCTGCCATTGTCAATCTCCGGATCAACGTAGCGGACGAAATAGAGCCCCCGCGAACGATCGCGATCTTCAACGGTGAAACCGACGCGGTCCAACGCAAGACCAACACGACGCCAGGCACGATCAAAACGATCAAAGACTTCCAGCTTGCCGCTGCCATCTTCGCTGCTCGTCGCCAGACGGGCACGCGGCTCAGCCTTCGGCGTAGCCAGTGCCACTTCGGCACGGCGTTCCTCGGCGCCCAGACGAACCATCAGGCGCCGCAGCATCTCTGCTTCCAGTTCCGGATCCGGCGTCCGCGGCTGCCAACGAGTTTCATCCTTGGAGGAGGAGGTATAAACCTCTTCCATCGCCCGGTGACTGATATAGATTTCAGTTGTGCCCTTTTCGGCACCTGGCTCAAGACGCGTCCTGAACTTGTCGCGCTCGCCGGTGGAATAGATGGAATCAATGAGCCGGCCCAGCGTGTTGCGCAGGAAATCATCCGGAATCTTGGCGCGGTTTTCTGCCCAGTCGGTTTCCATCACGCCGGCTTCCGGACGCTCGATATTGACGATGAAACCGGTTTCCTGCCAGAAGTCCTTGATGTTGTCCCACAAGGCATCCGGGGCGGCGGCAACGACCAGCCAGCGCTGGTTGCCGGATCGCTCGACGCGCACCTTGTCAATTTGCGGCAGGACGACCGACTGACCAGCCTGTGCTTCTGGAGAACGTTCCGCCGCATAGGCGGAGAAGGTCGCTGACCCCTTTCCGGCATCATCCGGTACCAGATAGCGGTCATCGCGAGTCAGCTGCGACAGGTCCGGCGGCACTTCCAGTGTGGCCACCTTGCCGGCTGACTTGTATTCAATCTTGCGCGAGTCAGGCAAAACGCCACAACCGGCGATGGCAACAGCGACAAGCGACAGGGTGAGGCCGGAAATCCGACGATTCATGTTTTTCATACTCCGTCAGGCATTAATGCCGGCCTGGCGCATCGCGGCCAGCACGCGCGCCTGGTTGGCTTCGGACAGCGGGGTCAGCGGCAGGCGGATACCGGCCGGCATCAGCCCCATCCGGCTGACAGCCCACTTGACCGGGATCGGGTTGGCCTCGCAGAACAGGTCGCGATGCAGGCCAAGCAGCTTGAAATGAATTTCCTTCGCCTTCGTTACATCGCCAGCCGCTGCCGCAACGCACATTTCGTGCATCAGGCGCGGTGCGACATTGGCGGTAACCGAAATATTGCCGTGGAAACCCATCATGATCGACAGCACGCAGGTCGGATCGTCGCCGCTGTACAGCGCGAAGCCCTTCGGTGCACGCTGGATCAGGTCGTAGGCACGGTCCATGTTGCCAGTGGCGTCCTTGACCCCGACGATGCCCGGCACCTCGGCAAGACGCAGGATGGTGTCGTTGGCCATGTCGGCGACTGTGCGGCCGGGGACGTTGTACAGCAGCACCGGCAGTTCGACCGCCTCGGCAATCGCCTTGAAATGGCGATAGAGGCCTTCCTGCGTCGGCTTGTTGTAATAAGGCACGACCGACAGCGCCATGTCGGCGCCGGCCTGCTTGGCGAAGCGGGTCAGTTCGATGGCTTCCGCCGTCGAATTGGCGCCGGTACCGGCAATCACCGGGATACGGCCAGCGGCATGATCGACAGTCAGCTTGATCAATTCGCAGTGTTCCTCGACGTTGACCGTGGGCGACTCACCCGTGGTGCCGACGACGACGATCGCGTCGGTTCCTTCCTGAACGTGGAAGTCCACCAGCTTGCGCAGTGAATTCAAATCGAGGCTGCCATCCTCGTGCATGGGCGTGACGATGGCGACAAGGGATCCGGTAATCATGGCCTGTTTGCTAGAAAATAATCCGGTGATTGTAACTGAAGCCTTCCGACAGGTGAAAGGCGCTCCGTAACCAATTGTTATTTATCGACTAACCAGCACAGCCGGCCACGTGCCAGCCGCATTTTTCCGGCCGGCAACCGGAGTTCCGGATGGCGATCCGGCCCAGCCACGAGAATCTGCCGGGCAAACTCGTCCAGGCGGGCGGCGACCGGAGGCTGCCAGCCGAGAAGGCGCAGCCGCCAGCGCAGGAGATTCTTCAGACGGGGGAATGACAATCCGCGCAACACGGGCAGTCTGGCGGCCTCACCATCCGCAGCCGACTGCCAGTCGAGCGCCGCCAGCTCGTCAAGCAGCTCTGCGGCTTCGGCGAAGTTGCCGGCGGCCTGGGCAAGCGTTGCCTCGGCAGCGGGAAAGTGCCGATTTATTGCGGTCAACACCTCGTGGCGAAGAAAATTGCGCGACAACCGGGTATCGCCGTTGCTCTCGTCTTCGATCCAGGCCAGACCATGCTGACGGGCATGGGCTTCGATCTCGGCACGCGAACTGTCGAGCAACGGGCGCAGGATACGCAAGGCGCCAGCACCGCGCTCGGCGCGCATCGCCGCCGCCCCGGCGACGCCGGCACCGCGCAGCAGGTTGAACAACAGGGTTTCGGCCTGGTCGCCACGATGCTGCGCCAAGAGAACACAGGCACCGGCCGGCAACAGCTCGGCAAATGCCGCGTAACGTGCTGCGCGGGCGGCCGCTTCAATACCCTGGCCGCTGTTGCGGTCGACGGCCACACGCGCACAAATCAGCGGGATCGCGAGGCGTCGGCAATAGTCGGCACAGAAGTCGGCCCAGGCGTCGGCATTGGGTGACAGGCCGTGATGCACATGAATGGCGCCGACCCGCCCGGTAAGATCTAGGCGTGATAGCAGGTGCAGCAGGACGACGGAATCGCAGCCGCCGGAAAGGCCGACGTAGAGGGTGTCGGCAGCGTCGATGCGGGCGGCGACGAAAGCGCCGACCCGCCCGGAAAGATCAGGCGACAGGCTGTTCCTTGAACCGGCCATAACTCATCAGGCGCTCGTAGCGCTGCGCCAGCAGTGCCTCGACAGGCATCCCGGAAAGCTGCTTGAGCGAATCCTGCAATGCCTTCTTCAGGCTGGCCGACATCGCGGCATGATCGCGATGGGCGCCGCCCAGCGGCTCGTTGACGATGCGGTCGATCAGGCCCAGGGTTTTCAGGCGCTGCGCCGTGATGCCCATGGTTTCCGCCGCTTCCGGCGCCTTGTCGGCGCTCTTCCACAGGATCGATGCACAACCTTCCGGTGAAATCACCGAATAGGTCGAATACTGCAGCATCTGCATGGTGTCGCCGACGGCGATGGCCAGCGCGCCGCCTGAACCACCTTCGCCGATGATGGTGACGATGACCGGCACCTTCAGTTCGGCCATCACGTACAGGTTGCGACCGATCGCCTCGGACTGGCCGCGTTCCTCGGCGCCGATGCCGGGATAAGCACCTGGCGTGTCGACAAAAGTCATCACCGGCAGACCGAATTTCTCGGCCAGCTTCATCAGACGCAGCGCCTTGCGATAGCCTTCCGGACGCGGCATGCCGAAGTTGCGGTAGATCTTGTCCTTGGTATCGCGCCCCTTCTGGTGGCCGATGACCATCACCGACTGGCCATTGAAGCGGGCCAGACCGCCGACAATGGCATGATCGTCGGCAAAGCTGCGGTCACCATGCAATTCTTCGAAGTCGGTGAAGATGTGCTGGATGTAGTCCAGTGTATAGGGGCGCTGCGGATGGCGCGCCACCTGGGAAATCTGCCAGGGCGTCAGCTTGGCGTAGATATCCTTGGTCAACTGAGCGCTTTTCTTCTCCAGGCGCCCGATTTCTTCCGAGATATCAACGGCGGTATCGTCCTGGACGAAGCGCAACTGTTCGATCTTGGCTTCGAGGTCGGCAATGGATTGCTCGAAATCGAGGAAACTTGTTTTCATGGACTGCTCGGTTCTGAAGTTGGCGCGCATTTTACCCCAAAGGCCCAAAGGGGAATGTGTCAGTACTCAACAGGTACCGGGTCGAGGCTGCGCCAGAGATGCCAGGTGGCGACCGAACGCCACGGCCGCCAGCGCTCGCCGAAATCCGCCAGCACCCGCCGCGGTTGCTTCCCGCCGGCGAAGTAGCGCGTGAAAATTGCCCGTTGCAGACCGATGTCGTCAAGGGGAAAGACATCCGGACGCATCAGGTTGAAAATCAGGAACATCTCGGCCGTCCACCGGCCGATGCCGCGCACCTTGCACAACTCGACGATCAGCGCCTCATCATCCAGACGATCCCAGCCCGCAGGATCGAGACGCCCATCGATAAAATGCTGCGCCAGATCACCCAGATATTCGATTTTCCGCTGCGACAGGCCACAACCCGCCAGCCCATCGCAGCCCAAGGCCTGCACGCGTGTCGGCACCAGTTCGCCAACCCGTTCGGAAAACCGCCCCCAGACTGCGTCGGCGGCCTTGACCGAGATCTGCTGACCGACAATGGAGCGGGCCAGCGTGGCAAAGGCATCGCCCCGGGAAGCCAGCGACGCCCCGGCATGGCGTTCGACCAGTTCAGCCATCAGCGGATCGTCGACGGCGAGTGCCCGGGACGCCTCGGCCCAGTAGTCGGGAAGTGCGGTAAAAACCGTCATTTGCTGCGGTCGACCGCAAAAAAACGGAAAAATTGTTGAACAGCGCCAGCCACGCCATCCAGCGAATTTGCTACCATTCTCGAAACCTCCAAAACTGCCAGCCAATGACACCAAAAGGATACGCCTTCATTCACCCGCTGCTTGGTCACAACGACATCTGCGCGGGCTATCTGCTGGAATATGCACCGGACACTGCGCCGGCCGAGACGGAAGGATATCTCTTCGAGCACCCGCAATTCGGCGAATTCGACCACCGCCATCCCTGGTTCGTTCCGGCAACCCCGCTTGAGCCAGCCCATCCGGAACGCATCATTGCCACATTCCAGAGCGGCAAGGCAGAAAACACCTGCGAACTGGAAGCCGGACTGCGCCAGGCCAAGCGCAAGCTGGCACTGGTAACGTCACCAATCAACAAGCTGCCGGCAACCGGCACCTGGGACAATCTACTGATCACCATCAGCCAGGCCAGGACCCAGCCCCCTTTTACCCTGCACGGTCTGTCAACGCGCACCCTGATCATCGCCACCAGCCTGCAGAACCACAACGACCGTGAATGGGCGCTGGCAAATGCGTGTACGTTAAGCACGGGGGAATACCTGATGACGCGTTCGGCCTCCGGAAAAAAATCCGACACCACGCGCCAAAAGATGCTCAAGTTGCTGGCGTTGATTGCCCAGGACGCAGACACCGGTGAACTCGACGAGATTTTCCGCCAGGAAACCAAGCTCTCCTACAGCCTGCTGCGCTTGGTCAACTCAGCCGCCATCGCACCTCGAACACCGATCACCAGCTTCACCCAGGCGATCAACCTGCTCGGACGCAGACAACTGGAACGCTGGCTCCAACTATTGATCTATGCCGACCCAGAAAACGGAAATCAGCCGAATCCCCTGCTCTACAAGGCTGCCGTCCGTGGCCGGCTGATGGAACTGCTCGCCCCCCGCCTGCAGCCCCAACCGGAACTGCCCAATCTGGCGGACAGCGCCTTCATGATCGGTTGCTTCTCGCTACTCGACGTACTGTTGAACATTTCCATGCCGGAAATTCTCCAGCAACTGCCGCTGGCAACCAGCATGAATGATGCACTGGCTCACCATGCCGGACCGGCCGGCAAGCTGCTGCTGGCGCTGGAAGCCATGGATCGACGCAATCTGGCGGTCGCCGGGCAACTGCTCGGTGAACTCGCACTTGATCCAGCGCACATCCTCGACGCACAAATGCAGGCCCTGAGCTGGGCCGGACGCATCCACGCCTGATATCAGCCGAAGCGGCCACTCAGGAAGGGGTTGTAACGACGTTCCTCGCCCAGGGTCGACATCGGCCCGTGGCCGGGAACGAAATCGACATCGTCGCCGAGCGCGAACAACTTGTCCTTGATCGAGGCCAGCAAGGTTGCATGGTCACCGCGCGGAAAGTCTGTGCGCCCGATTGATCCCTGGAACAGCACATCGCCGACCTGGGCCAGCTTGCTCGGCGCGTGATAGAAGACCACGTGCCCCGGCGTGTGTCCCGGACAATGCAGGACATCGAGTTCAACCTCACCGAAACTGACCTTGTCACCATCCTGCAGCCAGCGATCCGGCGTGAAGGAAGCGACATCCGGAAACCCGAACATCTTGCTCTGCTTCGCCATGCCGTCGATCCAGAAACGATCCTCTTCGTGCGGCCCTTCCACCGGAACACCACCGGTACGTTCAAGCAGTGCAGCGACACCGCCGGCATGATCGATGTGACCGTGGGTCACGAGCACCTTGGACAGCGTCAGACCTTCGGCCGCCAGTACAGCCAGGATACGATCAACGTCGCCACCGGGGTCGATGACTGCCGCCTGGCGGGTCTTTTCGCACCAGAAAAGGGTGCAATTCTGTTCAAATGGCGTGACGGGAATGATCTGGTAGCGCATGGGCAGCAATAAAAGTGGCAACAGGCGCGATTATCGCATGCGCCGACGCTTGCCCGGCGCCAACCGCCCCCTTACACTGGCCGCCATCAGCACAACGCTAGCCTTTCTCCGGAACACCAAACGCATGATCGACCACCCCCTGCCGGACCAGGATGCCTGGGTACTGCTGTTCAGCAACAACAGCATGCCGGTCCTGCGTGTCACCAAGCGGCGACTGGAGGAAATGCGCGCCGACATCGACAACGTCGATGCGCGTGAACTGGCCCGCGTCATCCTGCAGGACCCGATCATGACGGTCCGGGTGCTGGCTTATATCCAGCCACTCCGCGGCCGTTCGTTGCAGAACGACATCACAACCATCGCCGGGGCCGTGATGATGGCCGGCCTGCTGCCGTTCTTCCGTCGTTTCGACGCCCTGCCGACCATCGAGGACACACTGAAAGGCTACGATCCGCATGCCCTGCTCGGCATCCTCCACGTCATCCGGCGCTCCCAGCGGGCCGCCGATTACGCCCAGGACTGGGCGATCTGGCGCCACGACCTGGGCATGGAGGAAATCCGTATTGCAGCCTTGCTGCACGATCTGGCGGAAATCCTGGTGTGGTGCTTTGCCCCGAAACTCGGCCTCGCCATCCTGGCCCGGCAACAAGCCCAGCCAACCATGCGCAGTGCCGATGCCCAGATGCAGGTCCTCGGCCTCAGTTTTCAGGAAATCCAGCAGGCGCTGTGCAAGGTCTGGCACCTGCCCGACCTGCTGGCCCAGTTGATCGACGATCACCACACCGAGCAGCCGCGGGTGCGCAACGTCTCGCTGGCGGTTCGACTGGCCCGCCATTCGGCCAATGGCTGGGACGACCCGGCGCTACCCGACGACTTCTCCGATATCGGGACACTGCTCAACCTGACGCCCGACGCGGTCCGCCGCCACCTCGGCCTGGATAAGCCGGCAGCCGACGATCAGCCGCAATAACTGAGGTTGGTCCAATCGAGCAGCAACCCGGGCATCTGATAGGCCATGAAGATCATGGCCAGCACGGCGAGCAGCAGCGCCAGCCCGGCGCCGGCGAGAAACCATCGCCATTGTGGCTTCATGCCACCGCCGCTTGCCGCGCCAGCGGCTTTTCGTTGATCGGCCACGAACACAGCGCCGCCAGCACCGAGAGCACGATGGCGATGATCCAGGCCATATCGTAGGAGCCGGTCTGGTCGAAGATGCGTCCGCCCAGCCAGGCACCGAGGAAACTGCCCAGTTGATGACCGAGGAAGACGATGCCGGTCAGCATCGACATGTAGCGCAGGCCGAATATCTGCGCCACCAGCCCGTTAGTCAGCGGCACCGTACCCAGCCAGAGAATGCCCATCACCGCAGCAAAAATCCAAGCACTTGCGGTCGACAGCGGCACCAGCATGAAAATCAGGATGGCCACCGCGCGCACGGCATAGATCACCACCAGCAGATCCTTCTTGCTGCCACGCCCGCCGGCCCAGCCGAACAGGAAGGAACCGAAGATGTTGAACAGGCCGATCAGTGCCACCGCAGTCATGCCGACGTTGGCGGTCAGCCCGCCATCGACCAGGAAGGACGGCAGGTGCAGCATGATGAAGGCGGTCTGGAAGCCGCAAACGAAATAGCCCCAGAACAGGTAGTGGAAGCTTTTCTGACCACCGGCCTCGTGCAGTGCCTGGGCGATCGACTGGCCACCACCGGCGGCAGGCTTGTGGCCATCGGCCATGGCATAAGCCAGCGGGGCGATCAGGCCGACACCGCAGGCGAGCAGGACCAGCGCACTCTGCCAGCCGTAGGCGGTGATCAGTGCCTGCCCGATCGGCAGCACGGCGAACTGGCCGAAGGAGCCGCCAGCGCTGGCAATGCCGAGCGCCAGACTGCGCTTTTCCGGCGTCGTGTGACGGCCGATGACGCCCATGATTACCGCGAAGGTCGTCCCCGACAGGCCGAGGCCGATCAGCACGCCAGCCGACAGGTCGAATGCCAGCGGCGATGCCGCCTGCGACATCAGCACCAGACCGATCACATAGAGCACCGCCGCGCCAACCACGGTGCGCCCGGCACCGTGGCGGTCGGCCAGGGCGCCGGCGAAGGGCGAGGCCAGGCCCCAGACCAGGTTCTGCAAGGCAATGGCAAAGGAGAAGGTTTCCCGGCTCCAGCCATGATCCATGGTCATTGGCTGGAGGAACAGGCCGGCGGTGTGGCGCACGCCCATCGACAGGGTCAGGATGACACAGCCGACGGTCAGGATGATCAGCGGCGTGCGCCAGGAAGCGGAGTTGGTATTTGCGTTCATCGGTCTTCGATTCACCGGATCAGTTCGGGTTCCCGGCACGGGCTTCAAGATTTTCCCAGCGTTCGAGCAGGCTCATCAGTTCGTCGTCAATCGCCGCCAGCCGGTCGGAGGCCTTCTGCGCCGCCTGAGGGTCGCGCTGGTACAGCGCCGGGTCTTCCAGTTGCAGCGTCAGCGCCGCCTGCTCGGTTTCCAGCCCGGCGATCTTTTCCGGCAGCGTTTCCAGCTCGCGCTGCTCCTTCCACGACAGCTTGTCGCCCTTGGCCTTGACGACATCCGCCGGTTTCGCCGCCGGCTTTGCCTCGGTCTTCGGCTTGTCGGCCGCCGCCCTGGCGACGCCAGCCTTGTAGCTGGCCCAGTCGCTGTAGCCGCCGGCATATTCCTTCCAGACACCATCGCCTTCGGCGGCAATGGTCTGGGTGACGACGTTGTCGAGGAAGGTCCGGTCGTGGCTGACCAGGAACAGCGTGCCGTCATAGTCCTGCAGCAGTTGTTCGAGCAGTTCCAGCGTATCAATGTCGAGGTCGTTGGTCGGCTCGTCGAGGACCAGCACGTTGGCCGGCTTGGCGAACAGGCGGGCCAGCAGCAGCCGGTTGCGCTCGCCGCCGGACAGTGAACTGA
>Ga0209066_10000633_pt1 | contig 50279 bp, 38 predicted proteins | sample All_14_2_FD_187198 | JGI IMG/M metagenome (GOLD analysis project Ga0209066, IMG submission 187198) | Freshwater microbial communities in response to fracking from Pennsylvania, USA - Allegheny Zone_MetaG_DW_15 (SPAdes) (version 2) ... | reverse complement strand
GGGCGGGTGCTCCGGGGAGTGGTTGGCTTGCGGCTCATCTGGGTTGGGATCTAGTAATGGCGCTTTCCGGATTGATAGATCTTGATCTCTTCCTGCAGACTGGATGCCAGCCCGGTGTCTGCCCCGCTCAGTGAGAGGGCTTTGTTTGCCGTATTCACGGCCTGCTTGAAATCACCCGTCTGTGCCTGGGCGGCGGCCAGGATGCGGAGGATCAGGGGATTTTCGCCCCCGGTGGCCTGGTTGGCCAGTCGTGCCAGCTGGAGGGCGCGGGTGCCATTGCGCAGCGATAATTTCGGGGTGGTGGCCAGCATCCAGGCGAGGTCGCATTGGCCCTCCACACTGTCCGGCTGGAGTTTGTGGGCTTTTTCAGTGTGGGCCAATGCTTCATCGGCCATCCCCTGTTGCAGCAGGAGACTGCCGAGGTTGCCGTGGGCTTTGGCATAATCAGGGTTGATCACCAGGGCTTTGCGAAAGTGTTCGATGGCCTCGCCGTCCTGTCCCTGCTGGAGCAGGGCGGTACCCAGGTTGTTGTGCGCCTCCACATTGGCCGGGTCGATCCGCAGGGCCTCGCGGAAATGAGTGATGGCCTCTGTGAGCTGTCCCAGTTGGAACAGGGCGTTGCCGAGATTGTTGTGGGCTTTGGAGTGGTTTGGATCGATATGCAACACGGCCCGGAAGTGGAGCGCGGCCTCATCGGGATGGCCCAATTGGAGCAGGGCGGTTCCCAAATTGTAGCGGGCCTCCACATAACCGGGATTGATCCGGAGGGCTTCTTGGTAGTGTGCGAGGGCTTCATCGGCCTGTCCCATTTTGAAGAGGAGGACCGCGGCATTGTAGTGGGCCTCGGCGTATCGGGGATTGATCTGGATGGCCTCGGAGAACTGTTCCATGGCCTCGGGTGCCCGCTTCTGCAAGAGCAGCGTGTTTCCGAGATTGTTGTGGGCTTCCGCATAACGGGGGAAAATACGGATGGCCTCAAGGAAGTGTTGCAGGGCTTCCCCGACCCGGCCCTCGTGGATCAGGGCATTGCCCAGGTTATTGTGGGCGATGGCATTGTCGCGGGTGCACTCCAGCGCATGGGTCCAGAGGGTATGGCTGTTTTTCCAATGGGACAGCTGCTGTGCGGCGGCCACCGATAGAATCCCCAGCACAACGGCGGCCAATCCGGAGAGCGCGGCTGTGCGATGTCGCCATTGGGGCGCCACTTCCGCCACCAACCAAGTGACCGCCAGTCCGAGCCCGATCTGGGGGAGGTAGGTGTAGCGGTCGGCATAAGCCTGGAATCCAACCTGCACCATGCCGATGACGGGAACGAGCATGCCGAGATACCACAGCCATCCCACGAGCAGGAAAGGTTGCCTCCAGCGCAGAATCCAGGCCGCGGCACTGAAGCCCGAGACGAGCAGGATGGACAAAATCAGCGGCCACGAAACCCAGCCAACGTTCAGGATGGGATAAAGCACGGCCAGATCGACGGGCCGGACCCACATGCCGAGGTAGGCAACATAGGCCACCAGGGCATTGGCCGACTGCTGGAGAAGGTCGAGTTGCTCCAAAGGCTGCATCACCCCCCGCTGCGCGATGATCGTGGCCGCACAGGAGACCAGGGTCAGTAAAAAGAGGGGCAGTTTCTCAAGCAACAAACCGGGCAAATGAGAGAGCTGCCGCAAACGCTTCAAGGGCCAGTAATCCAAAAGGAGCAGGACAAAAGGCACGGTGACGAGCATGGGCTTGCTCATCAAACCGAGGGCAAACCAAAGAAGAACCAGGGCATAGGACTTCCGGGAAGCGGGATGGCGGACAAAGCGGACATAAGCCCGGAGGGTGAGCATGAAGAAGACCCCGCTCAGGACGTCCTTGCGTTCGGCGACCCAGGCGACCGACTCAACCCTCAGGGGGTGGATGGCGAAGAGGGCGGCGACAAAGGCGCTGCGCCAGGTGGCCCCGGTCAGTTCTCGGAGCATGAGGAAGAGCAACACCGAGGCGAGGGCATGGAGCAGGACATTGTGCAGGTGGTGCCCGGCGGGATTGAGTCCGAAGAGCTGGCAGTCCAGCATGTGGGAGAGCGTGGTGAGGGGATGCCAGTTGTCCGCGTGGACATGGGTGAAGGCCCAACCCACGCCTTCCAGGGTCAGTCCCTTGGCGACGACCGGGTTTTCGTAGACGTAGGCGGTGTCATCGTAATTGACGAAATCGTGGTAAACGGTCCGGCCGAAAACAGCGCAGACCAGAACAAGAATGGCTGCACAGATCCCCCAGACCCGCCAGCCTGGCCCGGAATTTGGAGAAGCGGGGTCAGTGGCTTTGTATGAGCCGGGGGGTGTTTGGGGTTGGCAACTCATCCGGGGTAGATCGGATTCAGTCTGATGCCGCTTCGGCTGAACGGATGACTTCCGAAAGGGGGATGCCCTGTTCTACGGCGATTTTCCGGCAGTCCTCGAATTCGGCCTTTCTCTTGAAACCGCCGCCGGGAAGCTGGGCGACTTTGACCCGTACCGGGCCCCAGGGGGTCCGGACATCCTGGATCGTCCGGGGAAGTTTGAGCCGCGATTCCATGCGGGTGCGGAGCCCGATGGCCGGGGTTGAGCGCAGGATGAGGGCGGCAATGACATCCTGGTTTTCAGGCCGGGCGAGCACTTCCAGGCGGAAGCCGGGCCGCCCTTTTTTCATGGTGACAGGGGCCACGGTGGCATCGAGTGCGCCCGCTTGGAGGAGGGCTTCCACTGCGGCCGCGAGAATTTCCGGGGAAACATCGTCGAGGTTGGTCGTCAGGACCGCCACTTCGTCACGCTCGAAACCGTCGGTCGGGTGTGCAGGCGATGGAGTGGAGGAACCCAGGAGCATGCGCACCACATTCGGGCGTCCGGGCAGGTCCCGGGTTCCCAGCCCGTAGCCGATGCGCTGGGTGGCAAAGTTGTGCAGCGGGGCGAAGGATCCGGCAAATTCGGCAAGAAGGGCGGCCCCGGTGGGGGTGATCAGTTCGAAGGGAACGTCAATCTGGGTCAGGGGGACCCCCTCGAGGATAGCCAGGGTGGCCGGGGCGGGTATGGGGAAGGTTCCGTGGTCGCATTTCAGGGTTCCATGTCCTTCGACGAGGGGGGAGGCGAGGACGTCCTTGATCCCGAGGAGGTGCAGGCCGGCGCAGGCACCCACGATATCGACGATCGAATCGATGGCCCCGACCTCATGGAAATGGATTTCCTCGATGCTTTTTCCGTGGATCCGGGCCTCGGCCTGGCCGATTCGGCGGAAGACGGAAATGGCCCGGGATTTGACCAGATCCGGGAGCGTGGACCTGGCGATCAGTTGCTTGATCCCGGTGAAAGACCGTCCATGGGCGTGTCCGTGCTTTTCCCCGTGTCCGTGTTCATGTTCATGGGAGTGGTCATGGCCGTGGCTGTGACCGGAGTGACCGTGGTCATGGGCATGGTGGTGGCCGTGGTGTTCCTCCCCGCAGTCGTGGCTGTGGACGTCGATGTGGAGGTAAGTGCCCTCAATGCCGCATCGGATCTGGCGCTCGGTCCGGAGGTGGACATGCTCGGGGAGGCGGAGTCCACCGAGGACTTTCTCGAGTTCCGCGGGGTCCAGGCCGAGGTCGATCAAGCCGGAAAGGAACATGTCCCCGCTGAGTCCGGAGATGCAATCAAGGTAAAGTGTGTTTGCCATAAAAGGCGAGGATGCCAGAGGAAATTGACTTGGCAGCATTTTTTCCTTTTGACGTGGGGGGGGCGATCTGGAACCTTGGACGGCCAAGTCATGAACATTCACGAATACCAAGCCAAAGAGCTGTTGGAAAAATTTGGCGTGGCCACGCCGAAGGGCCAGGTCGCCCGGACACCGGACGAGGCCGATCAGATTTCGCGGCCCCTGGGGAACCGCCTGGTGGTCAAAGCCCAGATCCATGCGGGTGGGCGGGGCAAGGGGACGTTCAAGAGCGGATTCAAGGGCGGCGTCCAGCTGGCCAAGACCGCCAGCCAGGCCCGCGATTTCGCCGCGCAGATGATCGGTCAGGTACTGGTCACTCACCAGACCGGGCCGGAGGGCAAACTGGTCCGCAATGTTCTCGTCGCCGAATCGGTGGATATCGACCGTGAAATTTACTTCGCCATTCTGATGGACCGGGCCACGAGCCGCCCGGTGATCATCGCCAGCCAGCAGGGCGGAATGGACATCGAGGAAGTGGCCGCCCGCACGCCTGAGGCGATCTTCCGCGAGCCGGTCAATCCGGCGCTGGGGCTCCAGCCCTACCAGGCGCGCAAGCTCTCCAAGCTGTTGGGATTTTCCTCCGCACAGATGCGCGACTCCTGCCGCCTGTTCCATGCCACCTACCGGCTCTTCATCGAGTCCGACTGTTCCATGGTGGAAATCAACCCCTTGGTGGTGACCAAGGGTGGCGAGGTGCTGGCGCTGGATGCAAAACTCAATTTCGACGACAACGCCCTGTTCCGCCAGGAAGCGATCCTGGCGATGCGGGATGAAAGCGAAGAAGATCCCCGCGAAGTGGCCGCCTCCAAGGTGGGATTGAACTACATCGGGCTGGACGGGAACATCGGCTGCATGGTCAACGGCGCGGGCCTGGCCATGGCGACCATGGACATCATCAAGCACTATGGCGGCGACCCGGCCAACTTCCTTGACGTGGGCGGGGGGGCGAATGAACAGCAGGTTACAGAGGCCTTCAAAATCCTCGTGGCCGACAGCCAGGTCAAGGCGATCCTGGTCAACATTTTCGGCGGCATCATGAAATGCGACATCATCGCCCGCGGCATCATCGCGGCGGTGAAAACAGTGGGGCTGAAGGTCCCCTTGGTGGTCCGGCTCGAGGGCACCAATGTGGAGGAAGGTCGCAAGCTGCTCAAAGAATCCGGTCTCGATCTCATAGCGGCCAACCAATTGTCCGAAGCCGCGGAAAAGGTCGTCCTGGCCGTGAAAGGAAAATAAGCCATGTCTGTTCTTGTTGATAAAAACACCCGCCTGTTGGTCCAGGGAATCACCGGTAAATCCGGGGCGTTCCACGCGAAAAACTGCCTGGACTATGGAACCAATGTGGTGGCCGGGGTCACCCCCGCCCGCGGGGGCGAAACGTGGGAGGGCAAAGTTCCCGTCTACGATACCGTTTACGAGGCCAAGAGGGAAACCGGCTGCAATGCGACGATGATTTTTGTCCCGCCGCCCTTTGCCGCCGACTCCATCATCGAGGCGGTGGATGCCAACATCCAATTGGTGGTCTGCATCACCGAGGGCATCCCCGTGGTCGACATGATGCGGGTGAAAGTGGCCATGCAGGGCCGCCGCTCAATTTTGATCGGGCCGAATTGCCCAGGGATCATCACCCCCGGCCAGTGCAAGATCGGCATCATGCCGGGATACATCCACAAGCCCGGCTCCGTCGGGGTGGTTTCCCGGAGCGGAACACTGACCTACGAAGCGGTCTGGCAGTTGACCAGCCTTGGCATGGGACAAAGCACCTGCATCGGAATCGGGGGCGACCCGATCCATGGAATGACCCACCGCGACGCCATTGAATACTTCAATGCCGACCCCCAGACCGAAGCCATCGTCATGATCGGCGAGATCGGCGGGTCGGAGGAGGAGGAGGCCGCGGCCTACATCAAGGAACGCGTGCGCAAACCCGTGGTCGGCTTCATTGCCGGGGCCACGGCGCCTCCCGGACGCCGCATGGGGCATGCCGGGGCGATCATTTCCGGCGGCAAGGGCACGGCTTCCCAGAAGATCGAGGCCCTCCAGTCCTGTGGCATCACGGTTTGCAAGACGCTGGCGGAAATCGGCGACACCATGAAGCGCGTGCTGGGCAAATAAGCCCGGCCGCTCCCGGTTCGCTTGCTGTTCCCGCCCCGGGCGGATCATCGGGCGGGGCCTGTCACGGGCCCCGTTCTGTCCCAAAAAAACCGATCCCGGTTCCTTCTCAGTTGCCAGCGGCGTCTGATGTCATATAATCATGGGCCTATGCCCGTGACCTCGAAAGGATTGGAAGGAATTATTGCCACTGATACCGCCCTCAGCGATGTGCTGGGAGCGGAAGGGCAGTTGTTATACCTCGGCTACGACATCAACGAGCTGGCGGGCAAGGTGAGTTTTGAGGAAGTGATTTACCTCCTCTGGCACGGGGAACTTCCCACGCGCAAGGAATTGGATTTCCTCTGCGGGGAATTGCGCAATGAGCGCGAGTTGCCCCAGGGCGTGATCGATTTTCTGCGGGACTGCCCCAAGGATGCGAACCCCATGGATGTCCTGCGCACGGGTGTTTCCATGCTTGGTCTCTATGACCGTGGCGAAATCGGCGAGGATCCCCTGGAGCCCAACCGCCGCCGCGCCCTGTCAATCACGGCCAAAGTCGGGGTGTTGGCGGCCTATTTCCACCGGGCCCGGCAGGGACAGACCCTCCCGCCTGTGCGCACCGATCTTGGCGAAGCCGCCCATTTCCTTTACCTGATGAACGGCACCGAGCCGGGGCCGGAAGCGGTCCGGACGCTCGATATGGCCTATGTGTTGCATGCCGACCACGGCATGAACGCCTCCACGTTCTCGTCGCGGGTGACCATTTCCACCCTGACGGACATCTATTCGGCGGTGACCAGCGCCATCGGAACACTCAAGGGACCGCTTCACGGCGGGGCCAACGAAGGGGTCATCCGCATGCTTCTGGAAATTGGTTCGGTCGAACAGGTCGAACCCTGGCTGGAGGAGCAACTGGCCATGAAGCGCAAAATCATGGGCATCGGCCACCGGGTTTACAAAACCCTCGATCCCCGCGCCCCGCACCTCAAGCGGATGGCCGTCCAGCTTACCTCCGAGTTGGGCGAACCCAAGTGGGTGCAGATGAGTGAAAAGATCGCCGCCTACATGCTCGATAAGAAAGGGCTGCACGCGAACGTCGATTTCTACTCGGCCACGGTTTATTACAGCCTCGGGGTGCCCCTCGACCTGTTCACGCCGATTTTTGCCATCTCGCGCACCGCGGGCTGGACAGCCCATATCCTGGAACAATTGTCCGACAACCGCCTCTTCCGCCCCTCGAGCGAATACGTCGGGCCGCCTGTGGGCAAGAAGGTGCTTCCCATCGACCAGCGCGGGCGGAAAAGCGCTTCCTGACCCATTTGTAGGGGATGCCTTTATCGGCTTCCAGGGAGCGGGTGGTTTTTTGCCGGTCCGGTCCGGGGGGAATCCAGTTGTTTTTTCCGCAGGACGTCCTAATTTTTTATCGTGCTGAAGGTCCTGCTCAGTTCCAAAATCCACCGCGCCGCGGTGACCGATGCCTCCATGGATTATGAGGGCAGCATGGCCATTGACTCCGATTTCCTGGAAGCCAGCGGCATGGCGGAATACGAGAAGATCCTTGTGAGCAACCTCGCGAACGGCGAGCGCTTTGAGACCTATGTGATCAAGGCTCCGGCCGGCAGCAAAACCATCAGCCTCAATGGGGCCACCGCGCATCTCGGCAAAATCGGCGACCGGCTGACCATCATGAGCTTTTGCCACCTGACCCCGGCGGAAGTCGCCACCCATCATCCCCGGGTCATCCTCCTCGACGAAAACAACAACATCATCAACCGCAGGGGCATTTAAAACCAAGGCCTCCACGGGAAAATTTCATCATGTCACACACCAAATTGTTCATACCCGGTCCCGTTGAAGTCTCCGAAAAAACCCTGCAAGCCTTCCGCAAGCCCCTGATGGGACACCGCGGCAAGGGATTCCAGGATCTCTACGCGCGCGTGCAGCCCAAACTGCGCGAGCTCGCCTACACCCAGCAGCCTGTTTTCCTCTGCACCGGCTCCGCCTGGTGCGTCATGGAGGCCTCCCTGCGCAATCTGGTCCGCAAAAAAGTCCTCACCTGCATGAGCGGGGCCTTCTCGGACAAGTGGTACGACGTCGCCATCAAATGCGGCAAGCAGGCGGACAAGCTCCAGGTCGAATGGGGACAACCCATTCTTCCCGCCCAGATTGACGCCAAGCTCGCCACGGGCGAATTCGACGCGATCACGCTGATCCACAACGAGACCTCCACCGGGACGGTCAATCCACTGGAAGAAATCGCCGCGGTGGTCAAAAAATATACCGAAGTCATGTTCATTGTGGACACCGTCTCGTCGTTCTCGACCGTCAAAATCGACGTCGCAGGGCTGGGAATCGACGTCATGCTCGCGGGTGTGCAGAAGGCGCTGGCCCTGCCTCCCGGTGCCGCGGTGTTCACGGTTTCCGAACGCGCCTTCGCGCGTGCCGAGACGGTCAAGGACCGGGGCTACTACATGGATTTCGTCGAGTTCCGCAAGAATGCCGAATCGAACATGACCCCGACCACGCCCTCGATCTCGCACCTTTACGCCTTGGAGAGCAAGATGGAGGACATCTTCACCGAGGGATTGGAGAAACGCTTCGCCCGCCACAAGGCCACGCGTGCGCTGGTGCACGACTGGGTGAAGAAGAACGGTTTTGAAATCTTCCCCGGAGCCGAATATTCCTCGCCGTCGCTGACCTGCGTGAAAAACACGCGGGGCGTGGATGTGCCCAAGCTGATTGCCTGGCTGAAGGACAACCACCAGTGCATCATTGATGGCGGCTACGGCAAGATCAAGGGCACGACCTTCCGCATCTCCAACATGGGCGACGAGACGGTGGAAACCGTCGGGCAGTTGCTGGGCTGGCTGGATGACGGGCTGAAGAAACTTTGACTTGGGCGTCATAGTAGCCGGAATCGTTGATTGCGGTTGCCCTGTAGCTGTGGGCCCAAAAGCAGGAAAGGCTGCGGCTCTTTCCTGGTTGAGATTCGGGACGGCAAGCGCTTGAATGGATCCATGAAGATACCCGGACTCCGCAGCCCTTATGACACGGTCAACGGCCTGGTTTATTTCGGCCGGATGCTCGACAAGATCCGCCTCCACAAAGCGGGGAAACTTCCCCCGGATTACATCGAGAATCTCGGCGACGGGTTCGATCTCCGCTGCTGCAAATTGCTGAGGCTTCCCTACGAAGCCATCAAGACCCGCACGCTCGAGGGAGGCGGCGATGAGGAAATCCTGGCCTGGGCAGAAAAGTCGGTTCGCGCGCTCGACGCGGAGGACAAGGAAGTCTGGAATGATTTCATGAAAAAGAGGGGCTGGAACGACGCAGCCCATGAGCGACTGATTTTCCGCCTCAAGGAAGCCGGGATTCCGGAACGCACCGACATCCAGACGATGTTCGATTACATCGATTGGGATGAGGGGTGCAGGGCCTAGGTCGGACCAATATCCGAACCCGAACCACACACCCCGGCGTGTTCTGTGAACACGTCCGCCCCTCTTCATAGAGGGGATGGGGGGCCTGTAGTTTAGATCAAACCAGCGGAATTTCCTCGCCGGGCTTCGGGATCAGGACCTGCATTTTGGGATGGCGTGATTTGAGTTCACCTTCGAACCATGCCAAGGCCGGGGCGTCCCCGTGCACCAGCAGGCACTGCTTCGGCTGGAGGCGGCCGATGTAATCGAGGATGTCTTCCCGGTAGGCGTGCGAGGTGAAATCAAAGTGGCGCACCGGGCAGCGCACGGGAACGTCATCCATGTCGATGTTGAGCCGGACGCCTTCGCCCGCCGGGGTGCGGCGCAGGTGGCCGGCCGGGGAATCGGGATCGCTGTAGCCGACAAAGAAGATGGCGTGCTCGGGGTGGGGGAGGAATTTTTCGGCCACGCGGTTCGACGTGGTCTGCTCGGTCATCATGCCCGAGGGCAGGAGGTAGAGATGCCCGGCCTGGGGCTTGAAGCGGCCGGCATTTTTCAAATCGAAGACTTCCGGGGAGATGTCCTCAAGGATGCGCAAACGGGGAAGCAGCCGGTCGGAAATGTCGGCCGTGCGGTCGTGGACCTGTGTGAAAACTTTGCCGAGTCCGCCGATCCAGAGTTTCTCATAGGGCAAAAGGCCGCGACGGTTGGCGTGGTGGAGGAGGGCGAGAAGCTCTTGGGTCTTGCCCATGGCAAAAATGGGCATGAGGACGGCGCCGCCGCGCTCGAACACTTCCCGTATGGCCTGGAGCAAATCCTCCGTGGCTTTCTCGCGGGAAAACCCCGCCGGGGTCGGGTTGGCACCGCGGGTGGTTTCGATGATGAGCGTGTCGATCCCGCTTTCCGGCAGCCGTGCCCGTCCCATGATGGTCTGGTCGCGGAAGTTGATATCGCCGCTGTAGAGGATGCGGTGGCCGCCGAGGGTGAGGTCGATGGCCGTGGAGCCGAGGATATGCCCGGCGTGGTGCATCTCGAAGGTGTGCGGGTCGGGGTCGCCCGGATCGATGGGGAATCCGTCGATGGACCAGCGGCGGTTGAGGTGGCAGGCCTGCCAGCGGACGGAGGCGTCGTCCACGTCGCGGTGGGTGAACAGGGGGTATTCGAGGATGCGTTTTTCCTCGCGTTGCCGCTTCATGACATTGACCGAATTGTGGAGGAGGGGCCCGGCGAGGTGATAGGTGGGCTCGCTCATGAAGACCGAGGTCTCCGGGTAATAGTCCTGGAGGAGCGGCAGGGCCCCTACGTGGTCGTGGTGGGCGTGGGAGAGGAAGATGGCGTCGACGTCTCTCCGTTTGAGCAGGTCGAAATTGGGGAGGGCGAGGGAACTTTCTGCCTTGGGGTGCATGCCGGCGTCAAAGACGACGCCTTTCCCCCCGGCCGAGAGGTAGTAGCAATTGGCTCCGATTTCGTTGGCGCGGGTGAGGTTGAGGAAAAAAGACACGACAGGCGGGGTTAATTCGCGCCTTCGGCGAGTAGGTTGGCGGGGATGGTGGTGCCTTTGCGTTCGCCAAGACCGGTGAGGTATTCCTCGCGGAGCTGTCCGCGCCGCTGCTGGAGAAGCTGTTCCTTGAGGCGGGGGAGGACTTCCGCCTGTTTGGTGGCGTCGGGTTCACCCCGGGAGACGAGGTGGAGGAGGACAATGTTCCCTTCCTGGGGGAAAGGCTGGGAAAGCTGGCCGGGCTTGAGTTGCATGGAACGGAAGCGGGCGGTGTTCAGGAGGGGATTGGTGGCGCCCTTGGCGTCCTGGGCGGCGACGACAAAGGTGGGGAGGGGTAGGACCTTCTGGCCGGCTGCGGCTGCGGCCTGAGTGAAGGTTTTACCAGCGTCCAAGTCCTTGCGGATATTCAGGGCGATATTCTCCGATGCGGCCTGCAGCCGGATATTGGATTCGCTTTCGATGTAGGCCTTGCGGACCTCTTCCTTGACGGTTTCAAACGGGCGCACCGAGGGGGGCTGGATTTCCCGGAGGTGGAGAATGGCATAGCCCTCGGCAACCTGGACGTAATCGCTGACGGGGCGTTCCGGGGTCAGGGTGAAGGCCATCTGGGCCAGGGCGGTTCCGGTGGGCCCGCTGAAGACAAATCCGTCGCGCGCGAAATAGGGGGAGGACTGGAGTTCCAAGCCGGCGGCCTTGGCCTGGGCGGCAAAATCCGGGGCGGGCTTGCCGGTTTCAAGGGCCGTGTAGAAGGGTTCGGTGAACTGGTAGGCTTTTTCGCCGAGTTCGCGGCGGACTTTGGCCTGGGCATCGGCGGGCAGGGTGGAGACGTTGGCCGGCAGCTTCAAGAGGATGTAATCCACCTTGCGCTGTTCGGGAAGGGAGAAGCGGTCGGTCCGCTTGTCATAGAAGCTGCGGAGGGTCTGGTCGTCCGGCTGGATTTTCCCGATTACCGACGCGGGAGTGATCTGGATATAATCCATGGTGACCGGGCCATAGAGGTTGCGGAAGGCCTCTTCGGCTTCGGCCACCTGGATGACGGCCGCATCCTGGAGACCGCCGAGCCAGGCTTCGATCAGGATCTGGTCGCGCATGATTTCGAAGAACCGGTCAAGGGTGACCCCCTGGGGAGTGAGGACATAGTCCTGGAAACGTTTGAAATACTCGGGCGAAAAGGTTTTTTTAACCGGATCCTGGAAGATCGGGTGTTTGCGGATGGCATCCTGGACGTCTGCGGGGCTGGCGGTCAGGCCGGCTTGGTGGATTTCGGCCAGGAGCAGGAGACGGGTCCAAGCCTGTTGCGAGATGGCCCGCGAGATATCATTTCCGGAACCCGGGACCTGTCCGGTGCCCATGGTGTAGGCGATGCGGCTGGCACGGATGGAATGCTGGAAGTCGGTCAATGAAACCGACCGCCCCTCGATTTTGGCTGCGAAGACAGGGCCCCGGCCACGGCCCCGGCCGGACCAATCGCCGAAAAAGACAAAGGAGACGCCGATGATGGCGAGGACGATGACGAGAATGAATTTGAACTTTTGGCTGAGGAAGGTGAGCATAAAGGGAGTTTTCTCTTGTTATTTCGAGTGTGGGCGGCACAACTGGTTCATGATCAAAGTCCAACCCATGTGGACCCGGGCCGTGATGTTGGCGGCCATTCTGATTGCCAGCCACACTGCCCAGGCGCAAGATAAAATCACATTAAAAGCGGGGGAACCCGCCACAGGGGAAGTAATTGCCTATGACCGTGCAACCGGCATGGTGACCTTGAAAAATGACAAGGGGACCATTCCCTACCCGGGTGTAACCATTGCCAAGGTGGAAATTGGGGAGCGTCCTGATTTCAGCAAGGGGGTGACCGCGGTCATCGAAGAACGCTATCCAGAGGGCATCTCCCTGCTCAAGCCCCTAGTGGACAAATTCCTCGGTTTGGACTCGCCCTGGGTGCCCCAGGGTGCGGCCTACCTTGCGGACGCCCTGGCCAAGACGGGGAAAACCTTTGAAAGCCAGGAGCTGGCCGACAAAATCGTCAAAGCCTACCCCAACAGCATTTACCGCTTCCAGGGCATGATCAGCAAAGCTTCCTCCCTGGTGGCCACCAAGAAATACGACGAGGCACTTGCCGTTCTGGTCGAAGTGGAAAAGGCGGTGCCCCCGACCGCTGCGCCCGATGCGCGCACCATGCAGATTCTGGGGGACCTGCATTTCAACCGGGCCGTGATCTACAAGGCCAAGGGCGACAAAGCCAAGGCCTACGAGGAATTTTTGACGGTTTCTTCCATCTACCACAAGCCGGCCAAGCGGGCCAAGGTGGCCTTGGCGGAGGCCGAGGCGTTGCAGAAAGAGAACAAGGGTCTCTTCGTCAACTGATCCGCCTATGTTGAGATCTGTGATGTGCCGGGCGAAAGGCCCCGCAGGAGGCCTGTTTTTATTTCTGGGTGCGTTGGCGGCCACGGCCCAGGCGGCAGACGGCGGCCGCACCTTGGGGGATATTTTCCACTCCGGCGGCTCCATCATGTGGGTGCTGCTGATCCAGTCGATCCTGCTCGTGACCCTGGTGGCCGAGGGATGGCGCCGTTTCCGCCTGGCCAATCTCCAGCCCGCGGAAGCCCATGGATTGGTGAACCGCCTGGTGGCCGAGGGCGACCTCGCACGGGCCCAGGCTGAATGCAGCACCCGGACCGATCTTTATTCCGCGGCGGTGGGCGGTGCACTCGGGCGTTTTTCACGCGGTCCGGATGCCGTGCGCGACGCCGCATCCGACGTGTTGCACGTCCGGGCGACGAGCATGAGGGGCTGGCTGAATTACCTTTCGGCCATCGGGGTGACGGCGCCCATGCTCGGGCTGCTTGGAACCGTCACCGGGATGATCAAGGCATTTGAAAACCTGGGGCATTCGGGCGTGGCGGACATGACCGGCCTTTCCGCTGCCATTTCCGAAGTGTTGGTGGCCACGGCAGGCGGGCTGATCGTCGGGATCCCGGCCTTCGTCGCCTACTATCTCATGAAAAACCACCTGGCCGGTTCACTCGCCGAGGTGGAAAAGGATGTCTTCGATCTCGTCGACTCCCTGCCCTACGGGGCTACGCCGGCCGAATCCCGCGAAGTAGAATCCGGCGGACAGGCGGACTGAGTGTCCCGTCCGGCCGGACAAGGCAATCCATGAGGACCCGCCGGATTGATGTGGATGCGGGGGGTGAAGCCCCGGAATTCCAGGTGTCGGCCATGGTCGATATTCTGATGACCCTGCTGGTTTTTTTCGTGGCCACGGCCACCTTCGAGAGCGCCAGCCAGCCGGCCGACTTGAAGTTGCCCTTGGCCTCGCACGACCTGCCGGATGAACCCAAGGCGGGCGAGGTGGTGGTGCAGGTGGAAAAGGGGGCGGGCCGGATCCTGGTGGAGCGGCAAACCATCGGGAAGGCGGGGGATTTGGTGCCACTGATTCGCGAGAGAATCCGGCTCAGCCGCCGGTTGCGGGGCGAGGCCTCGGATTTCCAGGTCATCATCCGTGCGGATCGCGACACGCCCTATCGCCGGGTGGAGGAAATCATGCGCGCGGCCGGCCAGGCGGGCGCTGTGGACGTACTGTTTGCCCTTGAGAAAAAAGAAGCCGGGAGCACGGAATGAGACGGCGGAGGCTTGATGTCGGCCAGGATGAGGCGCCTTCCGTCCAGATCACGCCCATGATCAACGTGATCATTGTGATCGTGGCCCTGTTTGCCGGAGGGTCGACCATGGTGCGGCTTGAGGAGCGGCTGGGGGTCAAGCTGCCCACCCTTCATTTTGATCCGGGCACCAAGGTGGAAAAAACCCTCCTGCTTGAAATCAAGGCCGACGGGCGTTACTGGGTCCAGGGAAAACCCGTGGCCGGGAAAGACCTGGAACAGAGACTTGCGGAGGGCCGGAATGGGGCCGTCATGATCCGGCCGGAGGGGACGACCAGCCATGCTGCGGTCATGGCGGCACTGGAGGCCTGCTCGGGCGCCGGTGTCGCGAAGGTGAGCTTTGCCCCGGCCCGGTGATCCCCGCGGGGGCATCGGCTGCCCCCGCGAGATCCGGCGGTGTCTCAGGCGCGGCTGAGGTACTTGCCCGTGCGGGTGTCGATTTTCACCAGCTCGCCTTCCTTGATGAACAAGGGGACCTGGATGCTGAGGCCGGTTTCGACAATGGCCGGCTTCTGCACATTGTTGGCGGAATCACCCCGGACGCCGTCGGCTGATTCGGTGATCTTGAGAAGAACGGTGGGGGGCAGCTCGATTTCCGCCACGCGGCCTTCCACGAAAACCACATCCACGCGGCAGTTTTCCGTGAGGAAATTCTTCGCATCGCCCACGAGTTCGCTAGTCAGCGTGACATTTTCATAGGTCTCCGGGTTCATGAAGATCCAGTCGCTCTGGTCCTTGTAGGAGAAGTCCCACTTTTCACGGCGGACATCGACCAGTTCGATCTTGTCCGTCGAGCCCAATCGCTCGTCGGAGGAGCGTCCGGTGTTGATCGAGCGGAGCGAGGCCTGGACGAAGGCGCGGAGGTTTCCGGGGGTACGGTGTTGGGTTTCGAGCACGATGCAGATGTCGCCTTTGTGACGGATCGCCATGCCTTTTTTGAGGTCGTTTGCGTTGACGCTGGGCATTTTATTCTTTCTTTTCTGGGTTTATAAAACTTTCACCTTGGTCAGGTCCTGGATGTCGATCAGGCCGACGGGCTTGTTCTTCGAATCAACCACCGGGAGGTCGTTGATCTTGTGACGGGAGAGGATATTGAGCACGTCGACCGCGAGCTTGTCAACCCGCACGCTGACAGGCTTGGCGGTCATGACATCGCGCAGGCGCAGGCTGCCCACGTTGCTGCTTTTCTGGTAGCCGCGGGTGAAATCGCCCTGGGTGTAGATGCCGGCGAGAAGGCCCCGCGCATTGGTGACAATGGCGGCCCCGCAGCGCATCCGCGTGATTTCCGCCAGTGCATCCAGCACCGTCGAGGTATCGCGGCAAACTGCCACCCGGTCCAACGGGCGCATGACATCCCGGATGCCTAGGAGGAGGTGGCGGCCAAGGTTGCCTCCGGGGTGGTAGCGGGCGAATTCATTCTTGTTGAATCCACGTTCCTCCAGGAGGGCCATGGCGATGGCGTCTCCCAGTGCGAGCATGACGGTGGTGCTGGTGGTGGGGGCCAGGTTCAGCGGGCAGGCTTCGCGGCTGACCGGAATGTGCAGGTGGATGTCGGCGTTGCTTGAAAGGGTGGACTGGGGATTGCCGGTGATGGCGATGATGCCGAAGGCCTCGCGTTTCAGGTTGGGCAGGATCCGCAGGAGTTCGTCGGTTTCACCGCTGTAGCTGAGCGCCAGGACCATGTCGGCCTTGCCGATGACTCCCAAGTCGCCGTGGGTGGCGTTCAGGGCATTGAGCACGACAGCCGGACAGCCCGTGCTGGTGAGGGTCGCGGCAATTTTATCGCCGATGTGCCCCGATTTACCCACGCCGACGACAATGACCTTTCCGCCGCGGCGGCAGGTCTCCATCAGGCCGAGAACAGCCTGGTCGAATGAGGCATCCAGCTTTGTCCGGAGGTTGCGCAGGCCGGCAATTTCCAGATCAATGACTTTTCGGGCCCGGGTTCGCAAACGCATGAACATCCATAGAAACGAAGGACGGCCTTGCGTGCAATGGCTTTTTGCCGAAAATCGTCCAAATGATGGTGTTTTTGCCTTGTCAGCGTCCATTTTGTGACTAATAGGCGGCGCAATAGGCAGGTTGGCAGATTAACTTGACACCACAATAGGTAGTAGTATGGTCGCTTCCTGCTTATACATATAGTATAGTTTAGAACGATTACTAAGTATTTTCCCGTAAAAAACTTAACCCTTGGACGACAACGACTAAAGGAGATTCCGCCATGATCCAGCCCGCTACCCCAGTTGATGTAAGTGACACATTTGAAACACGTTTGGCCCGCAAGAGTCTCCGAACCGCCGGGGCTGGCATGAAATTCAAGCGCTGTTTCAGCAGCGAGGGAACCCATCCTTTTGACGCAACGGAGTGGGAACTTCGCACTGCGGAAATCACGGACGACTCCGGGAAGATCATTTTCAAGCAGGAAAACGTCGAGGTGCCCAAATCCTGGAGCATTCTGGCGACCAAGATCGCGGTTTCGAAGTATTTTTACGGCGACCTCTCGCACGGAACGGATCCGTTGAAGGGTGGGCGGGAGAATTCCATCCGCCAGTTGGTCCACCGGGTGACGCGCACGATCACGGATTGGGGCATGGCCGACGGCTACTTCGCCACGGAGGCCGATGCCGAGGTGTTTTACGAGGAACTGACCTGGCTCTGCGTCAACCAATTCGCCGCCTTCAATTCCCCCGTCTGGTTCAATGTCGGGCTCTATCACCAGTACGGAATCGGCAAGGACAGCACCCGCGGGAATTTCTTTTTCAACCGTGCGAGCGGCCAGGCTGAACGGGCGCCCACGCAATACGAATATCCGCAGTGCAGCGCGTGCTTCATCCAGAGTGTCGAGGACAACATGGAATCCATCATGGAGCTGGCGCGCAGCGAGGCGATGCTCTTCAAATTCGGATCCGGCACGGGGAGCGATCTCTCCACACTGCGTTCCACCCGCGAAAAAATGAGCGGCGGCGGACGCCCGAGCGGCCCGCTTTCTTTCCTCAGGGTCTACGACCAGGTGGCCAGCGTGGTCAAATCCGGCGGCAAAACCCGCCGGGCGGCCAAGATGAACACCCTCAAGGACTGGCACCCGGACATCGAGGAATTCATCGACTGCAAGCAGAAGGAAGAAAAGAAGGCCTGGGCGCTGATCGAGCAGGGCTACGACGGCAGTTTCAATGGCGAGGCCTACGGTTCGGTCATGTACCAGAACGAAAACCTCACCGTCCGCGCGAGCGACGCTTTCATGGAATCCGCCATCCGCGACGGCGAATGGTGGACCAAGGCGGTGCGCGACGGCACCCCGGTCGAGAAAAAGAAAGCCCGCGAGCTCTTGCGCAAAATTGCCGAGGGCACCTGGATCTGCGGCGACCCCGGCATGCAGTTCGACGACACCATCCACAAATGGCACACCTGCAAGGGCACCGACCGGCAGCATTCGACCAATCCGTGCTCGGAGTACCTGTTCCTGAACGACACGGCCTGCAACCTCGCGTCCATGAACCTGATCAAGTTCAAGCGGGCGGACGGCAGCTTTGACATCGGGCGTTTCCAATCCGCGGTGCGCCTCCTGATCACGGCCCAGGAAATCCTGGTCGACCGGGCCAGCTACCCCACGGCCCCGATCGCGGTCAATTCGCACATCTTCCGCACCCTCGGCCTGGGCTATGCCAATCTCGGTTCGCTCATCATGAGCTACGGCCACAGCTACGATTCCCATGAGGGCAGGGGACTGGCCGGGGCGATCACGGCCATCATGACCGGCACCGCCTATGCTGTCAGTGGAGAGCTGGCCGGAGAGGTCGGCGCATTCCCGGGTTACCTGGATGCGGTCACCCCCTCGACAACCAAGCCCGTGGCGAAGGACAACGTCCAGCCCATGCTGGATGTCATCGCCCTGCACCGCAAAGCGGTCAATGAGATCGATGCCAGCTGCCCCGACGAACTCAAGTTGGCCGCGGCCCAGTCCTGGGACAAAGCCCTGGAAATCGGGCGCAAAAACGGCTACCGCAACGCCCAGGTGACCGTTCTGGCCCCCACCGGGACCATCGGCTTCCTGATGGACTGTGACACCACCGGTATCGAGCCCGATATCGCCCTGGTCAAATACAAGCTCCTGGCCGGCGGCGGGATGCTCAAGATCGTGAACAACACGGTCTCCCCGGCGCTCCACAATCTCGGATACTCGGAGAAGGAGATCGAGACCATCGTCGCCCATATCGCGAAATTCGACACCATCGAGGATGTGGATGAAAACGGCGCCTGGGTCCGCAGCGGCCTCAAGTCCGAACACGTCTCCGTCTTTGATTGCGCCTTCAAGGCGGCCAAGGGCAAGCGTTCCCTCGGCTACATGGCCCATATCGGCATGATGGCCGCGGCCCAACCCTTCCTTTCCGGTGCCATCTCCAAGACGGTCAACCTCCCCAAGGAGGCCAGCGTCGAGGACATCATGAACACCTACATCGAGGGCTGGAAGCTGGGCCTCAAGGCCATCGCCATCTATCGCGACGGCTCGAAGCGTTCCGCGCCGCTCAATGTCCAGAAAACCAAGGACATGGGCACCAAGCCGGAGGAAGTCGCCGTGGTCCTGGCCAAGGAAGCGGGCATCCCCCTCCCGGTCCGGCGCCGCATGAGCGACACCCGCATCTCGATCACCCACAAGTTCGACATCGCCGGCCACGAGGGCTACCTCACGGTGGGCCTGTTCGACGACAAGCAGCCCGGGGAATTGTTCGTCACCATGGCGAAGGAAGGAAGCACCATCGGCGGCCTGATGGACTCCATTGGAACGCTTACCTCGCTCTCCCTGCAATACGGCGTCCCCCTGGAAGCCATGGTCAAGAAGTTCGCCCACGCCCGTTTCGAGCCCAGCGGCTTCACCAAGAATCCCGACATCCCGATCGCCAAGTCGATCATCGATTACATCTTCCGGTGGCTGGGCAACCAGTTCATCGAGGGTTACCGCGAGGCCAATTCGCCCAATGCCCACCAGCAGGAATTGCCCCTGAAGGAAGTGGCGGCGGCCGAGAAGAAAGCCCTTAACAAGCCGGTATCCGACCTCGCCATCGAGGGCGATCCCCAGGTGGCCCACCACCGCACGGTCATGCTGAAGTCCGTCACCGCCAAAACGGAGGAAGGCGATGAGCTGACCATCCGATTCCGTGACGGCATCACCTGCCCGGATTGCGGCAGCAGCAAGATCAAGCACACCGGATCCTGCGCCACCTGCCTCAATTGCGGGGCCAGTCTGGGCTGCAGTTAGTCGATTCCACCGCAACAGAAGCCGCCCCGGATGGGGCGGCTTTTTTGTCTTCCGCACCGGCCGGGTACCGGTGCCGGGACCTGTTTCGGGGTGCCTTTCTAAATTGTTGGAGGAAAGTGAGTTAAAAAAGGAAAAACCCGTAAAAAACCATTGCGCTTGGGCGCTTGTTTTGTGAGAATTTCATCTTATGTCAGACGCGGATAAAAGACCCAGCACGGGTGTATCGAATGTGAATTATGACGCCTCCAAACTGGGCAAGTTGGAGGGTCTGGAAGCGGTCCGGAAGAAGCCCGGCATGTATATCGGGGGAACGGATGAACGGGCCCTCCACCACTGTGTTTCCGAGGTTCTGGACAACTCCGTCGACGAGCATCTCGCGGGATTTTGTTCCAAAATCGAGGTCATCATCCATGTCGATGGCTCCATTTCCATCCGCGACAACGGCCGCGGCATCCCGGTGGATATCCATCCGCAGTACAAGATCCCCGGCGTCGAGATGGTCCTGACCACGCTCCACTCCGGTGGCAAATACGGCCAGGGCGGTTACAAGTTCTCCGGCGGTACCCACGGCGTGGGCGCCAAGTGCGTCAATGCGGTGTCCGAGTGGTTTGAAGTCGAGGTTTCGCGCGACAACAAGGTCCACCACATGGAATTCGAGCGCGGCAAGACGATCAAGAAGCTCGATGTCATCGGCAAAACAAAACAAACCGGCACGCTCATCACCTTCAAGCCGGATGCGGAAATTTTCCGTGAGACCACCGAGTTCAAATCCGAGATCATCGCCCAGCGCCTGCGCGAGCTGGCTTTCCTGAACTCGGGATTGGAGATCATTTTCAAGGACGAACGCGGCCAGCACGATGAGGAACGTTTCCTTTACAAGGACGGGGTCGAGGAATTTGTCAAACAGCTCAACAAGTCCAAAACCGTGGTCAACGCCAAGCCGATCTCCATCCGCCGCGAAGCCGATGTGGCCATGGACGACAAGACGGTGGAAATCCACCTGGAAGCGGTTCTGCAGTACAATGACGGCTACAACGACCTGGTCTTCTGTTACACGAACACCGTCCACAATCCCGATGGCGGCACGCACCTCGTCGGCTTCCGCACGGCCCTGACCCGGTCGATCAACCAATACGCCAAGTCGAACAACGTGCTCAAGGAAAAGGACCCGAGCATCTCCGGCGACGACGTACGCGAGGGCCTGACCGCGGTCATCTCCATCAAGCACACCGACCCGAAGTTTGAGTCCCAGACCAAGGTGAAGCTCCTTTCGCCGGAAGTTGAGAGCATGGTCAGCTCGGCCACGTACGAGGCCCTGATGATGTTTTTTGACGCCAATCCCGGCGTGGCCAAGAAGGTCATCGAAAAATCCCTGACCGCGGCGCGCGCGCGCGAGGCCGCCCGCAAGGCCCGTGAGGCTGTGCGCAAGACCGCCATGTCCGGCGGTGGTCTCCCCGGCAAGCTGGCAGACTGTTCCTCACGCAACCCGGAAGATTCCGAATTGTTCATCGTCGAGGGCGACTCGGCAGGTGGCTCGGCCAAACAGGGGCGCGACCGCCAGCACCAGGCCATCCTTCCCATCCGCGGCAAATTGATCAACGTCGAGAAGGCACGCCTCGACAAGGTGCTGGAAAACACCGAAATCCGTACCATGATCACCGCCGTTGGCACCGGGATCGGCGACGGCGAAAGCGAAGGGGCGTTCAAGATCGACCGCCTGCGCTACCACAAGATTGTCATCATGACCGACGCCGACGTGGACGGTTCCCACATCCGGACGTTGCTCCTGACATTCTTTTACCGCCAAATGCCTGAATTGGTGAAGCGGGGCTTCATCTATATCGCCCAGCCCCCGCTCTATTCCGTGCTGCGCCGCAAGCGCCTGGAATACGTCGACGACGACAACGCGCTCAACAAGATCCTGATCCAGCTCGGTTGCGAGGATGTGCGCCTTCGGAATCTGGCCGACAAAAAGGAACTCAATTCCAAGCAACTCATGGAAATCCTCGAGTTGCTCAACAGCCTGGACAAATTCAGCAAGGCCATGGCCGGCCACGGCGGCGACTTTGCCCAGTATTTGGAACACCGGGACCCGAAGAGCCACGAACTTCCACGCCATTTGGTCAAGATCCGCGAGGGCAATACGGAGTCGGTTGACTATTTTGTCAACGATTCCCAGTTGACTAAATTTGCCGAAGCCAACCCGGACCTGCCCATTTTCGAGCAACCGGTGGAAAAGGAAGAAGAAGCCCCCGCCAAGAGCAAGGAAGCGAAAGACAAGCCCAGGCGCCGGTTCAGGCATGTCGAACTGCACGAGACCAAGGCCATCACCGAACTGCTGGCCAAGCTGGCCAAGAAGGGCCTGGAGATCGAACATTACAGCGCTGCGGACAAGCCCCTCTTCGAAATGATCGAAGGCGAGGGGGACAATGCCAAGGTGAAGCCCCTCTTCGCCATTCCCGAGATCCTCAATTCGGTGAAGGAAATCGGCCGGGGTGGCGTCCAAATCAAGCGGTTCAAGGGTCTTGGTGAAATGAACGCCAAGGAGCTTTTCGAGACCACCATGGATCCCAACAAGCGCAAGCTTCTCCGCGTGTCCATCGACGACGCCGTGGAGGCCGAGGAGATGTTCAGCAAGCTCATGGGGGACGAGGTCGAACCCCGCCGCCAGTTTATTGAAGACAATGCCCTGAACGTCCGAAACCTGGACGTATAATCAGCCGCAGGACTCCATTACCCAATCACCCAATCCCTTAATCACTGCTTTTTATGGCCGACCAAGACCCCCCCAGCTCCCTGTTTTCCCAGGGCGAACGCATCGAACGGATCAATGTCGCGGACGAAATCAAGAATTCGTTCCTCGACTACTCGATGTCCGTCATCATCTCCCGCGCGCTCCCCGATGTGCGCGACGGACTCAAGCCTTCCCAGCGGCGGGTGTTGCTGGCGATGCATGACCTGAACCTGTATCCCGGCCGGCAACACCGGAAGTGCGCCAAGATCTGCGGTGACACCTCGGGCAACTACCACCCCCACGGTGAAGCGGTCATCTACCCGACACTCGTTCACATGGCCCAGCGCTGGGCCATGCGGGACATTCTGATCGATGGCCAGGGCAACTTCGGCTCCGTGGAAGGCGATCCGCCGGCCGCCATGCGGTATACGGAAGCCCGCCTGACCCACCTCGGGGCCCTCCTGATGGAGGACATGGACAAGGACACGGTCAATTTCGTCCCGAACTACGACGAAACCCGCGAAGAGCCCGTCGTTTTTCCGGCAGCCTTCCCGAACCTGCTGGTCAACGGCGGCACCGGCATCGCTGTTGGCATGGCGACCAATATCCCGCCCCACAATCTGGGCGAAGTGGTCGACGGCATCTGTGCCACGATCGACGATCCCGAGATCACCATCAAGGCCCTGATGAAACACATCAAGGGGCCGGATTTCCCGACGGGCTGCACCGTCCTCGGCCTCGAGGGTGTGCGCAATTATTTCAACGGGGGCAAGGGGAGCATCCGTGTCCGCGGCCGCATGCACACCGAGGAACACAAGGGTGGCAAGGAAGTCATCATCATCACCGAGATCCCGTTCAACGTGAACCGGGCGGAGCTGGTCAAACGCATCGCCGAATTGACGAACGACAAGGTTCTCGGCGAGGTGAGCGATGTCCGCGACGAATCCGACGAGAACACCCGCGTGGTGGTCGAGCTGAAACGTGATGCCGTCACCAAGGTGGTGATCAACAAGCTCTACCAGCACACCGCGCTCGAATCGTCCTTCTCCGCCAACGTCCTGGCCATTGATGCCGGCCGCCCGAAGACGCTCAACCTCAAGGAGCTGATCAACTGCTACATCGAGCACCGCCGCGAAGTCATCCTGCGCCGCACCCGCTACGAGCTCAAGAAGGCCGAAGCCCGGGCGGAAACGCTGGAAGGCTACCTCATCGCGCTGTCCAACCTGGACGACTTCATCGACATCATCCGCAAGAGCCGCAACCGTGACGAGGCCCGGCTCAAGCTGCTGGGTTACGAATTCCCCCGGAAAGTGGTGGAGAAATTCGGGATCACCATCCGCAACGAATCCCGTCTGCAGAGCGGGCGCTACCTCATTTCCGAGGCCCAGGTCGAATCGATCCTGGAATTGCGCCTCTACCAATTGACGGGCATGGAGCGCGAGAAGCTCCAGACCGAGTACAAGGAATTGCTGACGAAAATCGAGGACCTGATGGACATCCTGGCCAAGGAGTCCCGGGTTCTTTCCATCATCAAACAGGAATTGTGCGTGGTGAAGGACAAGTACGCCACCAAGCGCCGCACGGATTTCGCCGCCGACGAGGGGGACATGGCCATCGAAGACCTGATCGCCAATGAGGCCGTCCTCATCACCATGACCCACAACGGCCTGATCAAGCGGACGAACGTGTCCAGCTACCGTGCCCAGAAGCGCGGCGGCAAGGGCGTCATCGGCATGACGATGCGCGAAAGCGAGAAGCCCGAGGACTCGGATTTCATCGAGCATCTCTTCTCCGCCTCCACGCATGACTACCTCATGTTTTTCACCAACCTCGGCCGCGCCTACGTCGAGCGCGTCCATTCCATTCCGGACATGGGCCGCAACGCGAAGGGCAAATCGATCGCCAATGTCCTCTCGCTCAAAACAGGCGAAACCGTGGCCGCCCTCATCCGTATCCCCTCGAAGCGTGACAACAAGGGGGAGGACATCACCTGGGAATCGGAAGAATACCTTTTCTTCGCCACCCAGCAGGGAACGGTCAAGAAAACGGCACTCAAGGATTTCGCCAATACGCGGGCCGGGGGCATCATTGCCATCGGCATCGAACAGGGAGACCTGCTGATCGAGGTCAAACTCACCGATGGCAAACAGGAACCCGTCCTTATCACCGCCGAGGGCATGAGCATCCGCTTCGAGGAGTCGGATGTCCGCTGCATGGGCCGCCCGGCGGGCGGGGTCCGCGGCATCAGCCTGGACAAGGGCGACAAGGTGGTCGGTATCGCCATGGCCCAAAAGGACGCGACCTTGCTCGTGGCCGGGGAAAACGGCATTGGCAAGCGCACCGGATTCGATGAGTACCGCACGCAGTCACGCGGCGGCAAGGGCATCATCACCATGAAGACCGGCGACAAGACCGGCCGGGTGGTGGGTGTGATGACGGTCCGCGACACCGACGAGATGATGTTGACCACGCTCAAGGGCCAGATGGTCCGGATCAGCGTGGCCGGGGTCCGCGAATGCGGGCGCAATACCCAGGGGGTCAAACTGGTCAGCCTTGATCCGGGCGACAAGCTCACCAGCATCGCACCCGTGGTTTCGGTCGACCAGGAAGACGAACTCGGAGGCGAAGGCTGACCGGGGGCAGGCGGATGAATTCAGCGGGCTGGAGACAGCCCTCCCAAGCGGCGGCCTGTTCCTACACGGCCGCCGTTTTTTTGCCCTCATGCGGGGCCAAAGCCAGGGTGGCAGCGTTGGCGGTATTTGCCCGGCTGTTGGCCCGAAATCCGGTGGAAGACCCGGTAGAACTGGCTGGGCGAGGAGAATCCACATTCGTAGGCAATCGTCAGCATGCTCTTATCCGTGGTGGCAAGGAGGCGCTGGGCATGGCCGATCCTCAATTGGTGCAGGTAATGCAGCGGGCTGATGCCGCAGTGTTTCTTGAAAAGGCGCTGGGCGTATTTCGGGTGCAGGCCCGCCTGCACGGCCATCTCCGTGAACGTCAGGGGTTCCTCGGCCTTCCGGCACATCAAACCCAGGAGCGTCGAGAGGGCATCCGTCCCGCTCTTTGACGGGGGCGACTGGGCGTGGGGGGTACCATTGAGCGCAAGCCGCCTGACCCTGGCTTCGATTTCCAGCCGCGCAATTTCACGGAGGGAAGGCTTCCCCAGTTCCCGCGACCAACGTTCCATAAGCAGGCAGTCGAAGGCATCCAGGGAGTCCGGGGGACCCGAGAAGAACCGCCCACCGAGCACAGAACGCAGGAAGTCGTTGGAAAAAGGGATGCGCGTGAAGAAGGGCATGGGCAGGCAAACCACGCGCAGCTCCATCTTTCCACTCCATTCCGCCCAGCGGTGCGGGATGCCCCCCCAGAAAAGCGACAATTGTTGGGGAGGGACCACGACCCGGGAATTGTTGAATTGGTAGACCAGCCTGCCCTCGACCAGGAGGGTGAGTTCGACCTCATTGTGCCGGTGAAAATCCACCATGGGCCGCGGACGGCCGCGCTGGTGGAAACACGACCAGTCAAAAGTGGGGATCGGGGACACCAAGGTTACTTTTTAGGAGACCTTGTGGGCCGGAACAAGAGGAAGTTTGGGACGGCTTTGCCAGAATGGGTGTCTTATGCCTGCCATCCATTCCACATTCCCAAGGCTTGGAGCCTTCTTTTTCCACAACGGCCTGTCGTCCCGGCAGGCCCTGATCGGCGAATTCAAGGGTTATGGTTTGAAGGAAGTCCAACTGGGGGCCCCGCTCATCACGGAATTGGTGCAAAAGCCGTCCGAGGCCAGGCAGGTGGCACGGGACTTACAGGATGCCGGGATGAACATTTGCGGACTGGCCGGATACCGCAACCTGGTTTCGCCCGATCCGGCGAAACGGCGTGCGAACATGGATTTCCTGAAAAAATGCCTCGAGTTGGCCCCCGACCTGGGCACCACCGTGGTGGCCACGGAAACCGGCACGGCCAATCCGGATTCCGAATGGGATCCCAGCCCGGAAAATGATTCCGCACCCATCTGGCAGATGATGATCGACGCCATCGGGGAATTGCTGGAAACGGCGGGAAAGAATGGAACGACCCTGGCCCTGGAGGGCTATGTCAACAATGTGATGGGGCGCCTTGACCAGGTGGACCGGGTGTTCCGGACCTTTTCATCCCCGAATCTGGCCCTCATGCTGGACCCCTACAATTACATCACCCGCGACCTCATTCCCACGGCGGATATCATTTGCGCGGAGTTCATGGAAAAGCACGCCGACCGCTTTGTGATCGCCCACCTCAAGGATGTCGCCCCGCTGGGGGCTGATGGGACGGCCAGGGACCACAATGGCAGGGCGGACCTGGTCGGCACGCCGGAATTCTGCACGGGGATCTTCCCCCAGCAGATTTACATGAGATTTCTGAGGGAAAGGCGGCCGGATCTGCCGATCATCGTCGAGCATCTTCCCGATGCGAACATTCCCGGCGCCCTGCAGCGTTTCCGTTCCCTCGTCGGACTTCCGGTCTGGTAGGCACAGGTCCCCCCCATGAAAAACAAGAAAGCCGCGGCGAAGAAAAAGACCTATGGCCTGGCCCGGACTTCCGGCTCCAAGCGGGTGGAGGCGCCGGAGTTGGATTACCGGCCCAAAATTCCCGCGGGATACCGGCCCAAGATCGGTCTGATCGGCTGTGGCGGAATCACCCAATCGCACCTGCGCGCCTACCGTCGTGCGGGCTTGGACGTGGTGGCCCTGTGCGATGTGGTGGGGAAGCAGGCCGAAGCCAGGGCGGCGGAATTTTATCCCAAAGCCGCCATCCATACCGATTACCGGGCATTGCTGGCGGACAGCCGGATCGGGGTGGTGGACATTGCCACCCATCCGGACATACGGGTGCCGATGATCGAGGCCGCGATCGAATCGGGCAAACACGTATTGAGCCAGAAACCGTTTGTCCTGGACCTGGATGAAGGTGAGCGGCTGGTAAGGCTTGCGGAACAACGGGGGGTCCGCCTGGCGGTGAACCAGAACGGGCGTTGGGCGCCGCACTTCAGTTATATGCGGCACGCTGTGGCCCGGGGGTTGGTCGGGGATCTGCTCGGGGTTCATTTTGCCCTGCATTGGGACCATTCGTGGATAGCAAAGACGGCCTTCAACGAAATCCGCCATGCCATTCTTTACGATTTTGCCATCCACTGGTTTGACATGACCCAATGCCTGATGGGCGACCGGCAGCCCGGGCGCGTCTTCGCCTCGTTTGCCCGCGCCAAGGACCAGAAGCCGAAACCCGCGCTCCTGGCGCAGGCCCAGGTGGAATACGGGGGAGCCCAGGCTTCCCTGGTGTTCGATGCGTGTACCCGGTTCGGCGCGATTGACCGGACGGATGTGATCGGGACCCGGGGATCCATCTACAGTACGGGTCCCGACCTGAACCACCAGAAGGTGACCCTTCACCGTGCGGAGGGAATTTCCCGGCCGAGGTTGCGGGGAAAGTGGTTTCCGGACGGATTCCTTGGAACCATGGGCGAGCTTCTTTGCGCCATTGCGGAAAAGCGGGAACCTTCAAACAGCGCCCGGAACAACCTCAAGAGCCTCTCGCTCTGTTTCGCCGCAATTGCCAGCGCGGAGCAGGGGGCCGCAGTCATTCCCGGCAGTATTCGCAGGCTTCCCGGGGACTGATCCCGATGGTTCCCCCCGGAAAAATGGGGGCTCCATTCGCTATTGGCGGACACCGCAACCGGCGGTAGGCTTTTTCCATGTCTTTTGTGGAGGAATTCAACCGGCTGGCATCCCTGCGATCGCCGCGGATCCAGGCCTTCCAGCGGTATCTGGAGCCGGGGCAGGATCTCGAATCGATGGCCGCTTTGGCCGCGGCCGCGACGCGCCAGCATTTCGGGCGTACCATGCGGCTTTTTGCGCCGCTTTACCTGTCCAACGAGTGTGTCAACAACTGCAAGTATTGCGGATTTTCCCGGGACAACCCGATCTTCCGCACCACCCTGACCGTGGACCAGGTGGAGACGGAGGCACGACACCTCGTGGAGCAGGGTTTCCGCAACATCCTGCTGGTGGCCGGGGAACATCCGAAGTTTGTCAGCAACGGCTATTTGGAAGCCTGTGTGGAACGCCTGGCGGGTTTCGTGCCCTCGGTTTCACTGGAAGTCGGGCCGATGGAGGCCGCCGAGTACCGCCCCATTGTGCAGGCGGGGGCGGACGGGCTGGTGGTTTACCAGGAGACCTACGATCGTGCGACCTATGATGTGCTGCACACGGCTGGTCCGAAAAAGAATTTTGACTGGCGCCTGGAATGCCCCGAGCGGGCCTACGAGGCGGGATTCCGGCGGATCGGCATCGGGGCTTTGCTGGGATTGGGGGACTGGCGGACCGAGACCCTGGCTCTGGTGGCGCATTGCGACTATCTGCTGAGGCACTGCTGGCGTTCGGCAATCACGGTGTCGCTGCCCCGCTTGCGTCCTGCCGCGGGCGAATTCGAGCCCACCCATCCGATTTCGGACCGTGATTTCACCCAGTTGATCTTTGCCTTGCGGCTGACCTTCCCGCAGGTGGGGTTGGTCCTGTCGACACGCGAGCCGGCACGGCTGCGCGACGGGCTCATGCCCCTGGGAATCACCATGATGAGTGCGGGTGCCAAGACGGAACCCGGGGGCTATACGGGGGCGGGACGCGAGATGCTGCACCGGACAGAGCGGGGGAAGCAGGTGCCCCTGATCAGCACCGAGGGCGAGTACGCCACCGAGCAATTTGCCATATCCGACGACCGGTCTCCCAGGGATATTGCCTGCAAATTAAAGTCACTCGGCCTCGATCCCGTGTGGAAAGACTGGGACCAGGCCTTGAGCCATCAAGTAGTGGCCGCATAAATATGGGATCTGATGGGTATTCCAATTGTAGGGGGAATCCGCCTCAGGCGGACCCGCTCCCCGGGGACGCGAGGAGCGCGTCCCCTACATAATCGCATGTCCACGGCAAACAAAGTCGTAGTCTTCCTGAACGGCCAGGCCCGGCAGATTCCGGATGACACTGCGCTGGAAACTCTCGTGGAGGGCCTGCAGCTGAAACCCAAAATGGTGTTGATCGAGCTCAATGGCCGTGCGCTTTTGCGGCATGAGTGGGCATCCGTTTGCCCGGCGCACGGTGACCGCTTGGAAATCCTCCGGGTGGTTGCAGGCGGCTGAACTTCTGCTGATTGAAAGCCCATCCGCAGAGGCTCCAAACATCAAACGCACGAATAGCGATTGATCGCCGGGAAGAATAGGCGCAAGGTACCCAAAGGGTTTCTGCGTGCCACGCCGGAGGGTGCGTTTGCGGCTGACTCCCCTTGACCGCGGTCGCCTTTTTATGAAATTGGGCATACGTGCAAAATTGATCGGGAACATGGTCATTGCCGCCGCGTTGCCACTGACGGTCGCCATCGTCACCCTCCTGACCGTCGGCTACCGGTACCAGGTCCATGAGCGCGGAGATGCCTATCACAACGAAGCGCAGCATGTCGCCCAGAACCTGCGGTTGATCACGGAGTGCCAGGTGGATTCTCTGCGGGTTCTCCTGGACCAGGCGGACATGGGCCGGCTGGTCCAACAGCAGGGCGCCCCTGGCAAAAGCGCCGGGGTATTGGCTTCCATGAATGATATTGCCGCCATTGAGCAGCGCTGGCCGGCACTGGCTCCGGATGGCCCCGAACTCCGTCCGCTCCTCCAGAATCCGCTCGCGGCACGCCTGCGGCATTTCCAGACAAGCCATCCCCATTTTGCGGAAATGCTGCTGACCGACGCGGGCGGCCGGTTGATAGCGGCCACACAAAAAAGCAGCGACTATTTCCAGGCTGATGAGGCGTGGTGGCAGCGGGCGGTGCATCTCAAGCGGGGGGAGGTATGGATCGAAGGATTGGCCTTTGACGCCAGTGCGGGGGTGGTTTCGTTGGATGTGTGCCTGCCCGTCTGGCCGGAGGGTGGCAGTGGAGTATCGCCTCCTTCGGGGGTTCTCAAGGCTGTCATGAACGTGTCGACGGTTTTTGGTTCAATTCCCTATCTCCTGTCCGATCAACAATCGACGCGCGAAGTGGTTGATTCCGACGGCCGGGTACTCCTGCGGTTGAGGGGGCACCGTTTTGAGCCCGGGGATGAAAATATTCCGCCTGCTGCCATGCGTAAATTGAATGAACGGCGTGACGGCTGGGTCAAAACGCCGTGGAATGGTGGGAGGGCACAAATGACCGGCATCACCCCGTTGCGGCTTCTTGGGGGTTTTTCCGCGGAAACACCACCCCGGGAACTCCAGTCCCTTTTCGTCGTCGTCCGTGATGATGCCGATTCCGTCCTGAAACCCATCCGCCAGCAATTGATCTGGATTTCCGCCCTGGGCGCCCTGCTGGGTTTTGGCTTTGTGGGTTTTGGCATTCATATGAGCGGGCGGCATTTTCTCAGGCCCTTGGAAACCCTGCGTGCCGCCGCCCAGGCCGTGACCGCAACCGTCCGGAGCGGGGGCGGTGGGGAATCCTCGGCCGGTTCCACATCCGCCGGGATCGCGGCGGCGGAAAAAGTGCGCCAGGCGGGACAAATCCGCACGGGCGACGAACTCGAGGAACTGGCCCGGGACTTTTCGGGCATGGCGGAACGCCTGCTGCATTACCAGGTCCAATTGGAAACCGAAGTGGCCGCCAAAACCGCGGAAATCCAGAGCGACCTGGCCATGGCACGGGATTTCCAACAGGCCCTTTTGCCGCGCGACTATCCACCCATTCCCTCCATCGTGGATGGCAAGGGGATCAGCCTGGACTTCCATCATATCTACCGCCCGGCAGCCGCATTGGGCGGGGATTTTTTCGATGTGATCAAAATTGATGACCACCGCGCCGGGGTCATCATTGCCGATGTCATGGGGCATGGCACCCGTTCCGCCCTGGTCACAGCGATCCTGCGTGCCCTCATGCATGAAACCGCGGGAAAGAGCAACGACCCCGGCCTGTTTCTTTCGGTGCTCAATCGCGCGTTCCACGGGATAGTCCGGCAGACGGGACAGGTCGTTTTCGTTTCGGCCGTTTACATGATCATCGACACGAAGGAGGGAACCCTGTCCTGCGCCTCGGCCGGACACCCGAGTCCCCTGCTGGCCAACCGGCGGACGCGGGAAATCGGGCCAATCTTCACCCACCTTGGCGACAATCCGGCCCTGGGCTTGTTTCCGGAAAGCTGCCACACGGTTTTCACCCACAAATTGCGGGAGCAGGATATCATCTTCCTGTTCACGGACGGTATAGTCGAGGCAACCAATGCCGGGGGACAGGAATTCGGCAACGTGCGGCTGGCCGGCGCCATTCATTCCCATATGGACCAGGAACTGCCCCTGTTGATCCAATCCGTGGTCAAGACGCTGGGGAACTTCATCGGGGAATCGCCGCTTCAGGATGATATCTGCCTGGTGGGTGTCGAGGCCATGGCCCACCGCGTACTTTGATGCCGGGGATGATTCCAGCCGCCGGATTTGCCAAATGGCCCGGAATTGCCTAGTCAGGACCGATGGGCATGGCTGTGACATTCTGGGGGGTGAGGGGATCAATCCCCACACCCGGTGATGCCACCCGCCGCTTCGGGGGCAATACATCATGTGTTGAAATCCGGACGGAGGATGCGCTCCTGGTCTGCGATGCCGGATCGGGACTGCGCCCGCTCGGCCTGGATCTCAAGGGGCGGGGAAATGGACCCTGGAAGGTTCATCTTTTCCTGACCCACGCCCATTGGGACCACATCCAGGGGTTCCCATTTTTTGACGCCGCCTATTCGTCCGCGAACCAAATCCTCGTCTACGGCACGGAGTCGGGCGACGACCGGAATTACCAGTTGTTGTCCGGGCAAATGCAGGGCGGGTATTTCCCCGTCTCATTCCTTTCGCTCAAGGCCTCGGTGGGACCGGCCTACATGCCCGGGGGCCGGGTGAGTATCGGGGGTACGGATGTGGAGGCATTTCCCCTCCATCATCCCGGCGGCTGCTTCGGCTATGTCTTTGAAAGTGGCGGAAAGAAGGTGGTCTATGCCACGGACCACCATATCTGCTGGGACGGTGGACCGGACGAACCCCGGCCTGTGCCGAAGGCCTGTCTCGATGCCGCGCGGAATGCGGACCTGCTCATTGCCGATGCCCAATTCACTGATTCGGAATATCTGGCCCACCCGGACTGGGGGCACTCCAGTGCTTTGACCGTGACCGACTGGGCCCTGCAAGCCGGGGTCAGGCAACTCGCACTTTTCCACCATGATCCTTCACACAGCGATGCGGACATGGACCGGATGGTTGTCGAATGCCGGGCCCGGGTCCGCCGGCAGAATGGGTATTTGACCGTATTTGCAGCCGAAGAGGGAAAGTCGGTCACTTTTCCCTAGAGCCCGTACGATCCGTCTTCTCCCCCTTGCCAGAGGGCGCAACATCGGGCAGTTTTCTCCAGACATGTTCGCGGCTCCATACCGCTGGGTCGAGTTGCACCTGGCCCTGAAATTCCTCCGTCCCAAGCGCAGCTATGTCTCTGCCATCACCATTCTTTCCCTGCTCGGGGTCCTGGTCGGGGTTGCCGTGCTCATTGTCGTGCTGTCCGTGATGGACGGCTTCGAGCGCGAACTGCGCGAAAAAATCGTCGGTTTCAATGCCCATTTGACCGTGACCAATTACGCCCTGATGAAAGATTATGAGGAAGTTATGGCCGAGGTGCGGAAGCAGCCGGAAGTGGTGGCGGTGACCCCGTTCCTGCTCGGGCCGGTGCTGGTGGAAATTGGCGGCCGCGTATCCACCCCTTTCGTCAAGGGAATCGATCTGGAGAGCCACGAAGCCGTCATTCCGATGAAGAAGTACATGGTGGCGGGGGAATGGCAGCTCGGGCCGGACTCCGTCATTGTCGGTGAGGAGTGGGCCCGCCGCAACCAGGCCTGGGTGGGGGACAAGATTCTCGTCTATTCACCCCGCAACCTTTCCCGGATGCGCGAGCCGAGAAAAACGGGTGATGAAAGCTATTTTTTGCCCAGCGAGTACACGATCCGCGGTCTCTTTTCGACGGGGTATTTTGAATACGACTTCAACTTTCTCATATTCAGCCTGCCCGAGGCCCAGCGACTGTACGCGGTGGACGAAGGCGTCCATGGCTTGGCCGTGCGACTGAGGGACGCGATGGATTCCGATCCGGTCAAACAACGCCTGAACAGGACCTTGAAACCGCCGCTGACGAGCATCACCTGGATCGATCAGAACCGCACGCTCGTGCAGCAGGTGGCTGTCGAACGGCGCGTGATGTTTTTCATCCTGCTTTTCATCATGGTGGTGGCCGCGTTCGGCCTGATGAGCACCCTGATCACTGTCACGGTGCAGAAAACTCGCGAAATCGGCCTGCTCAAGGCGCTTGGGGCAAGGGACATCCAGATCGCCACCATTTTCACCCTCTACGGCCTCGTCGTCGGGGTGGCCGGGTCTGTTCTCGGTGTCGGCGCAGGGCTGGCGATGGTGGCCTACCGCAATGAATTCAGCCGGTGGATTTCAGCCACTTTCCGCATCGATGTTTTTCCTGCGGAAATCTACCACTTCCTGCAGATCCCGGCGGTGTTGGACGGATCCACCGTCGTGGTCATCGCCCTCTGCGGGGTTGTCCTGAGCACCCTGGCCGCCCTGATTCCCGCGCTTGCGGCCGCGCGCATTGACCCCGCCCGGAGTCTCCACAACCCATGATCCGCCTCGAGAACATCCACAAGTCGTATGCCTTCGGCCGCCATGGGGCGCTGCCCGTGCTTCGTGGCATCGAATTGGAATTGCCCGGAAGCGGTGTCCTGGCCATCCGGGGGGCCTCGGGTTCCGGGAAATCCACGCTTTTGCAAATCATCGGGGGGCTGGACCGTCCCAACGAGGGACGGGTCCTGGCGGAAGGGAACGATCTTTCGGATTTTTCGTCGCAGGAACTGGCGGCCTGGCGGGGGAAGACGGTGGGGTTTGTTTTCCAATCCTACCACCTTATGCCCGAGCTGAATGTGCTGGAAAATGTGGCCCTGCCGGCCTGGCTGGCCGGGAAGGACGGGGAGAAACGGGCCCGCGAATTGATCGATGAAGTCGGCCTGACGGACCGCATCCTGCACCGTCCCGGCGAACTGAGCGGCGGCGAGCAGCAGCGTGCCGCCCTGGCCCGGGCCCTGATCAACGACCCGGCAATCGTGCTGGCGGACGAACCGACGGGCAATCTTGACGCGGAAAACCGTGAGTTGGTCCTCAAATTACTGCTTGATTTGACCAACCAAAGAAAGAAGGCTCTAGTACTTGTCACCCATGATGACGAGGTGGCCCGCAAGGCTTCCCGCATCTTGGAACTGAAAAACGGAATGCTGACGGAAAGGGTTTTGTGAAGATTTACATCGACGGACAGTTTTACGCCAAAGAGGACGCAAAGATCTCGGTCTTTGACCATGGACTGCTGTATGGCGATGGGGTTTTCGAAGGCATCCGGGCCTACCACGGCCGGGTGTTCCGCCTGACGGACCACATCGACCGCCTCTATGACTCGGCCAAGGCCATCCTCCTCACCATCCCCATGGATCGCGCGGAAATGGAGAGGGTGGTCGTGGAGAGCTGCCGTGTGAACGGCATCAAGGACGGCTATGTCCGCCTGGTCGTGACCCGCGGGGTGGGGGACCTGGGACTCAATCCGAACAAGTGCCCGAAAGCCACGGTGTTCTGCATTGCCACCGGCATCTCGATCTACCCCCCGGAAGTCTACCAGAACGGGCTCAAAATCATCACCGCTTCGACCCAGCGCATCGGCCCGGCCTCGCTCAGCCCGGCGGTCAAGTCGCTCAATTACCTCAACCAGGTCCTGGCCCGCATCGAGGGCAACCTCGCCGGCGCCGACGAACTCATCGTGCTCAATCACGAAGGCTATGTGGCCGAGTGCACGGCGGATAATATTTTCATCATCAAAAAAGACCGCATCATGACCCCTCCGGTGTCCGCCGGGGCGCTGGGCGGCATCACCCGCCGCGCGGTGATGGAACTGGGTGAAAAACTCGGCAAGCCCATCCAGGAGGCCAATCTCACCCGCTACGATCTCTGGGTGGCCGACGAAATGTTCCTCACCGGAACCGCGGCAGAAGTCGTGCCGGTGCGGGAAGTGGACGGCCGGATCATCGGCGATGGCAAGCCCGGGGAGGTGACAAAGCGGTTCACCGCGGCCTTCCACGATTTGACCCGCAGCACGGGCACCCCTATATTCCCTTAAGACGGCTGTCACTGGGGCCGTCACCCGGATACGGAACCCATGCATTGCGAACGTTGCCAACAGGAAGCCGCCAAGGTTTTTCTCACCCACATGGTGGGCGGGAAGGTGCAAAAAGTGGATCTGTGCGAAAAATGCGCACGGGAACTGGGCGTCACGAGCAACGAGCCGTATACACTTTCCGACCTGCTGCTGAAAAGCACCAACCTTGAACAGCCCGATCTGCCCGGCGCTCCCGGCCAGGATTCCTGTCCCCAGTGTGGTTGCACCCTCGCAGACGTGAAGAAAAGCGGCCGGTTTGGCTGCGCGTCGTGCTACGAGGTTTTTCTCGAATTCATCGAAGAAGCCGTTCAAACGATGCAAAAAGGCCCGTGTCACCGGGGCAAGTGCCCGGTCGTCTCAAGAAAAGCCTTCAATCCCGTCCGCCGGCGCGAGATCGAGCAAGCCCTGGCTCTTGCGATCAAGTCCGAGAATTACGAGCACGCGGCGCAGCTGCGCGACCAGTTGCGGGAGTTCGAGGCGGCGGTTTGATCATGTTGTAGCCACGAACGTGAGTTCGTGGACTCCCGGGAATTCCACGAACTCACGTTCGTGGCTACATGCTTGTCAGCTTCCCATCTTCGGGCATTATTTCACCCTTATGAAAGTGGCCCTGAGCTGGTTGCGCGACCATGTCGCGTGGGATTGGAGCACCCCGGAATTGGTGGAGAAACTCACCATGAGCGGGACGGAAGTGGAAGCGGTCCACAGCACGGGTTTTGACCGGGATGGGATCGTGGCCGCCAAGGTCCTTTCCAGCACCCAGCACCCCAATGCGGACCGACTGAGCGTATGCCAGGTTGACGATGGGTCGGGCCAGTCCAGACAGATCGTTTGCGGAGCCAAAAATTACAAGGTGGGCGACGTGGTTCCTCTGGCCCTGCCCGGGACCGTCATGCCCGGTGGATTTGAAATCAAGGACTCGAAGCTGCGCGGTGAACGGTCCAGCGGCATGATGTGTTCAGCCAAGGAACTCGGGCTGGCCGAGGATGCGGAGGGATTGCTCATCCTCGACCCCTCGGTTGCCCCCGGCACCCCGGTCAAATCCCTTTTCAAGGGCGATACCGTACTGGAACTGGAAGTCACCCCCAACCGGGCCGATTTGTTGTCCTACCGCGGCATCGCCCGTGAACTGGTGGCCCTCGGGGCGAAGGCAGTCCCCGGAACCGTCAAAAAAGCGGCGGCCCCGCTGCCGTCCTCCCCGGAATGGTCGCTCTCGGTGGAAAACAAGGATGCCTGTCCGCACTACGCTTTCCGCGTGCTTAAAAATGTCCAGGTCGGCCCGAGTCCCGACTGGCTGAGGCAGCGACTCGAAACCATTGGCCTGCGCCCGGTCAACAATGTGGTCGATATCACAAACTATGTCCTGTTCGAGTTGGGCCAGCCGATGCATGCATTCGATGCCGACAAATTCCAGGGCAAAACCGTCCACGTGCGCCAGTCCCGGGAAGGGGAAACGCTGCGGGCGATCAATGGCAGGGACTACGCCCTTTCCACCGCCGATCTTGTCATCGCCGACGCATCCGGCCCCGTGGCCATCGCGGGAGTCATGGGGGGCGAACCCACGGAGGTGGGTTCCCAGACCCGTCATATTCTCCTCGAGTGCGCCCGTTTCCAGCCCGCCACCGTGCGCCGCACCTCGCGGCGATTGCAATTGCTGAGCGATTCCTCGTACCGCTTTGAACGGGGTCTGGACCCGCTCCTGGTTGACCAGGCCATGGATCTGGCCGTCACCCTGCTGGTTGAACTGGCCGGGGCCGTCTGTGATTCATGGCCCGCGGCAAGCCAGCCGACCCCCGCCGTTCCGGAAGTCATCCTCCCGCTGTCGATGGACAGGCTGGCGGGTGTCCTGGGGTTCCCGGTTGATGCGTCGCAAGTGGACCGGATTCTTGGCGGCCTTGGGTTGGTTTCCAAGGAGGGTGCCTGGTCCGTGCCCAGCTACCGCCCCGACCTGTCCCGGGAAATCGATCTGGTCGAGGAAATCGCCCGCATCGTCGGCCTGGACAAAGCGCCCTCCCGGATTCCCCCGGGGGTGGCCGCACACGGCGCGGCCGACCGTCGCTACGATTTCGACCGTTCCCTGAAGAATCAGCTCATTGCGCTGGGCTTGCATGAGATGTCGACCCCGACATTCACCCCGGCCTCCCTGCCCGTGGGGGATGATGTGGTGAACATCCTCAATCCGCTCAACGAGGACAACACCCGCGTCCGCTCCAATCTTCTGGACACGCTGCTTCCCTGTGTCCGTCACAACCTGAGCCATGGCAACACCACGTTCCGCGGCTTCGAGATCGGCGTTGTTTCCCGGAATGCGGGCAAGGCCCCCGTGGAGGAACGCCGTCTGGCCCTCGTGCTGGTCGGGGAGGAACGCCCGGCCCAGTGGACCGAGCCGGCGCGTCCGGTCGATTATTTCACGCTCAAAGGCCTTGCGGAAACCTTGCAACAGGCCTTCCCGGCTTTGGGCGAACCCCTGTTCCTGGGCGACATCCCCGGCGAACGCCGCAAGGCCCATGGCTTGAAAGCCGTCGTTTTTGCCGCCGAATGGGTGCTTCCTTCGGAGACCCAGATGCCGGCGGCCACCTACAAACCCCTTCCGCAGTTTCCCGCCGTGAAGCGCGACCTTTCCTTCGTGGTGGACCGCACGGTGTCGCAAGCCACCCTTTCGGAGGCCATCCGCGGGGCCGGGGTGAAGGAATTGGATTCGGTGGAATGCTTCGATTTGTTCGAGGACAACAGCGGCGCGAAGCTTCCCGCAACCAAGAAAGCACTGGCCTACGCCTTGACTTATCGCTCCGCGGAGCGAACATTGGGGGAGAAGGATGTCAACGGCTGGGAAGCCACCATCATTCAGGCGGTGGCCAAAAAAGCCGGGGGCGAACTTCGGAAGTAGTTTTCCGATCTTTGAAAAATTTCCCTGCGGTGTGCGTGTGACGGATTACATCCCTTTGGCCGATGCGTTATGCATGAGACATGGCGTCTGCCCCGGCCGTCAGGCCTTCGCTGGAAGGCGATAACGGGTAGCGCTCGTCTCTTTTTTACTCAAATGGGTAAAAGGGTTCTCTCCTAGCGGCACCGCGGGGTCTTTTTTTGGAAAAAATGCAAGGCTTGGGAATCGTGGTACGCTGCACCATGACGAAAAACTGCTCGAGGGCTGCCCTTTTATTTTCATTGTCCCTTTTCATCCCCCTGACAATCACCATGGCTGAAACCCCCACGCCCGCTGCGGTGGTCCTGATAGACGACGGCAAATTCTCCGTCCGCGGCTACGAAAATCTCACACTGGTGCGCGCCCCCATGAAGGACAGCAGCGACGACGGCAGTTTTAGGCGGCTATTCGGTTATATCACCGGAAAAAACAGCCGGTCTGAGAACATTCCCATGACAGCTCCGGTGCTTATGGACGAGAGGGAAACGGGGAGAGGAATGAGTTTTATCATGCCCTCGGCCATGGATCCCCGATCGCTTCCGGATCCATTGGATCCTGTCCTGGAGCGTGTGTCCTTTTCCGGTGGACGGTTCGCCGTCTATCGCTTCTCCGGGGGAAGGAATGCTTCCAACGAGACCAAAGCCCGAATCGCACTGGAACAATGGATGGCGGGGAGGGGACTCGTGGCCGCAGACAAACCGCTCTACGGCTATTACAATCCTCCCTGGATCCCCACATGGTTCCGGCGCAACGAGGTTTGGATCCGGCTGGCCACAGATTGATGTGCATGGGGTTGTTCCCGGATCGACTTTTCCGCGGGGATTCGGCAGCTTGGCGGAATGTCAGACGGCATCACCCAGCTTACCCGGGAAATCACCGCGTTCCGCGACGCCCGGGATTGGAAACAATTCCACAACCCCAAGGAAATGGCCGTGGCCATCACGGCTGAAGCCGGTGAGTTGCTCCAGCATTTTGTGTGGCAGGACCCCGACCAGTCAAAAAAACGGGTGGCTGAACGGAAAGGCGAGCTGGAATCGGAAATGGCCGACATTGCCATCCTGCTCTTCGAAATGGCCCAGGATTGCGGGGTGGATCTGGCCGCCGCCATCCGGGCCAAGCTCGCCTGCAACGAGGAACGCTACCCCATCCACAAGTCCAAGGGATCGAACAGGAAATACAACGAGCTCTGAATATTTGGCGCGGTTTTCCCTGTCATGACGGACAAGGGGAGAACGAGTACGAGAAAGAGCAAGAGAACGAGATGCCCGAATTGCCCGAACCCAACCCCCATAAGCGACGCAAGCGTTATGCCGGGACGCACCCGCGAAAATTCACGGAAAAATACAAGGAACTCGCCCCGGAGAAATATCCGGAAACCGTGGCCAAGGTGATTGCCTCCGGCAAGACCCCCGCGGGGTCACATATCCCCATTCTCGTTGAGGAAGTCCTGCGGCACCTTGACCCGCAGCCCGGACATGTCGTGGTTGATGCCACCCTCGGCTATGGCGGGCATGCCTCGCGAATCCTGCCATTGCTGCAACCCGGTGGCCGGCTGATCGGTCTCGATGTCGACCCTCTTGAGCAACCCAGAACCGAGGCCCGGATGCGTTCTGCGGGGTTTGGGGAGGACATTTTCCAGGCCCGGCGGGCCAATTATGCCGGGTTGTCGCATGTGCTCACGGGAGAGGGACTGGCCGGAGTCGATGGAATCCTCGCCGACCTCGGGGTGTCCTCGATGCAACTCGACACCCCCCAGAGGGGTTTTTCGGTGAAACATGACGGTCCGCTCGATATGCGCATGAATCCGCACAAGGGCATCCCCGCATCGGAGGCACTGGCCCGGATGGACACGGCCGAATTGGCGGAAATTTTGCGGGATTACTCGGACGAACCCCGGGCCACCGACCTGGCCCTCCGTCTTGCGGGAAGGCGTTTCCAGACCACCACCGCACTGGCCGCTGCAGTGAGGGTGGCCATGGGCAGGGCCACCGCCGACGAACAGGACCTGACGGTTCGGCGTGTCTTCCAGGCCCTCCGCATCCGGGTCAACGAGGAACTCGCCGCGCTGGAATCATTCCTCCACCAAGTCCCCTCCTGCCTGAAACCGGGAGGGCGGGTGGTCATCCTGACATTCCACTCCGGCGAGGACCGCAGGGTCAAAAAAAGTTTTGCCCATGGGCTGGACTGTGGCGTTTACAGGGAGGTTTCCGGGGACGTTATCCGCGCAACCCCGCAGGAGTGCCACCTCAATCCCCGGGCCAGGCCAGCGAAGCTGCGCTGGGCGGTAAAAACTTAAAGACTTGTTAGTCAAATACGGACCGGCGTTTTCATCCTTTACAGGCAGGCACCCTGATTCAATGTGATGTACAGATTGGCCCACACCCGGCGGAAGCGCCGTTCCATCCATGACAAATTCCGACGATAGAAAACACCGCGCAACCCTGAGGCAGATCGCCCACCGGGTGATGTTGGAAAAAGGACTGGTGCCGGTTTTTTCCCCGGCCGCAATGGCCCAGCTTGCGGAAATCCAGGCGCCGGCAACCCGGTCGGGGCCCGGGATCCGTGACCTGCGGAATCTGCCATGGTGTTCCATCGACAACGATGATTCACGCGATCTCGACCAGCTCAATGTCGCCGGGGTCCTGCCCGGAGGGGCCACGCAGATACGCATCGCCATAGCCGATGTGGATGCACTCGTGAAAAAGGGCACGGCCATCGACGAACACGCGCGGCTGAACACCACTTCGATTTATACGGCGGCCGAAATATTTCCGATGCTGCCCGAGAAACTTTCCACCCACCTGACCTCGCTCAATCCGGCATCCGACCGCCTGGCCGTCGTTATCGAACTGGTGGTCGGGGAGGATGGAAGCCTCCAGGGCTCGGATATTTACCGGGCGATGGTGCGGAACCAGGCCAAGCTGGCCTACAACAGCCTGGCCGCCTGGCTGGACGGCCGGGAGCCGCTCCCGGAGGGAATTAACCGGGTGACCGGCCTGGAGGACAATCTTCGTTTGCAGGACCGTGTTGCCGTTAAATTGAAGGCACTCCGGCACCAGCACGGCTCGCTCGACCTCGAGACCCTCAAAGCCACGGCGGTTTTTGAAGGGGACGAGTTCATCGATCTGAAGGCGGATACACGGAACCGGGCCAAGGATCTCATCGAAGATTTCATGATCGCAGCCAACGGGGTTGCCGCGCGATACCTTGCCGGGAAAAATCTGCCAACATTCCGGCGTGTGGTCCGCACCCCCAAACGCTGGGACCGGATTGTCGCGCTTGCCGCGGAACATGGCCACAAGCTGCCCCAAATCCCGGACGCAAAGGCCCTGGAACAGTTCCTCGTGCTTGCCAAATCGAAGGATCCGCTCCGTTTTGCCGACCTGTCGCTCAGCGTCGTCAAACTGCTCGGCCCCGGGGAGTATGTTGTCCAACTGCCGGGGGGCACAGTCGAGGGACATTTCGGCCTGGCCATCAAGGATTACTCGCACTCCACCGCGCCCAACCGCCGCTATCCGGATGTGATCACGCAGAGGCTGCTGAAAGCCGCCATGGAGGGCCGGACGCGGCCCTACACGGATTCGGAGCTGGAAACATTGGCCACCCACTGTACCGAGGCGGAAAATGCGGCCAAGAAAGTGGAGCGGCAGGTCATCAAATCCGCCGCGGCCCTGCTTTTGGAGTCCAGGATCGGGGAACAGTTCGACGCCCTGGTGACAGGCGCATCCGACAAAGGCACGTGGGTCCGGCTGCTGCATCCTCCGGTGGAGGGAAGACTCGAGCAGGGATACCAGGGCATGGACGTCGGCCACCGGCTGCGGGTGCAATTGGTCCGTACGGATGTGGAACGCGGATACATTGATTTCAAGAGAGCCAGATAGGCGGATGATGCCGGCTATTTGCTGATCAGGTAGTAGGCCTTGTCGGGCAACAAACGGATTTCCGAGGCGTTCCCGTGGCTGTCGGTTGGATAGCCATTGAAATCCAGCAGCGTAACGTGGAGCCGGCCCGCATCCGGACGGTTGAAACGGACCGTGCCCTGGATATTCCGGATGAGCCAGGGATCCTGCCCGATATTCGTGATGCGGACGACTCCGTTGCCCGCGGGTTCCGTGGCAAAATTCGTCGCTTTTTCCTCGGTCATGGCCTGGAGCAGGATGCGCGACGACGTGGCCAGGGGCAGGCCGTCGAGCGATACGGCCACGATGTGGCCCAATTCCAGATCGGAAGTCACGGTGATGTCGCCAAGCGCGGCGGGGCCGGCGCCTTTGAGATTGCCGCTCATTCCCTGTACGGAAGTGGCGTTGATGAGCAGGCAGCCTTTTCCATAGTCCAGCTTCAACTCGCCTGTTGAACTGGCCACTGTCTGGTCTTTGCGGTTGATAAACCCGGTCAGGTCTTTGACCATTGGATTTCCGCCTTTTTCATCGATGCGGATGTTGGTGCGGCCGACAAAATGGACCAGCGGATCCAGTCCGGCCTCGGAGGGTTCTTCCACACCCCTGAGAACATCGGATTTCCGGAGCTCATCAAGATTGGCCTGCTGAACCAGCTTCGATCCCTTCAGATTCAAGGCATCCTCCAGCTTCAGGGGGAGGTCGGCCATGAGATCGCCGGTCCTCACCAATCCCTGGCGGTATACCAGGGCGGCTGCGGGAAATTGTCCCATCATGGCCGGGGTCATGAGATTCCATGGCTGCATGAAAAATTTCGGCTTCACCTCCCACCTGGCACCCTCATGGGCGAAGTGGACCACACTGTCGCTGTCCTGCAGCGCGCCATAAACGGCGTAAAACAGGGGGGCCTCGCTGCGGTAGCGGTTCGGGCGGTTCCAGGTGGTTTCCGAAATCATCGAAGGCAGGGAGTTGTACATCGGGTCCATGGCCGGATGGTTGAAGCGCCTGGGTTTACCCGGTTCTTCGCTGTCAAAACGCAGCGCGCTTGTGTCGGAGTAAGTGTGGCCGTTCCGGATCGACCAGCCGGCGTTGTCACCTTTGTGATTGCAGCCGAAATATCCGTGGCGGTCGGTGAAGTCGCCCGCCAGGTAGCTGTATTTTTCCAGCGGACCGAAGACATCGTTATTGGCCGTCGTCCAGTTCGAGGCCGTGATCAGGCCCTTGTAGCCGAGGCCGCGGAGGAATTTCACGGTGTCCTCGTAGAACTTCCGCTGCGTCTCCATGAGGAACGAGGCCGTGTCCCGGTCGCGGGGGCTTTTCTGCCTGAACATGTCGTAAAGCGGACGGAAGCCGAGCCTGCCCTCCTTCGCATCATCGCGGCCATGCTTTTGGCCGCCCCAGGCAGTCAGCGCTTTTTCGATGGAGCCGTGTTTCTCGGCCGCCCAGTCGCCGAAGCGCTTCTCCAGCTTGCGCATCTGGGGGGCGGGTACGTTTTCATAATTGAAGGTCCAGAAAAACAGGGAGTCCTCATTGATGATTTCCACTCCCATGAGCGCGGGATCGTCCACCAGACAGGAACCCGTGGAGCCCTTGGTGGTGAGCAGGGCCTGCCACCAGCTCCGATAAAGCGCTTGGAATTCCGGCTCGAAGTAAAGCAGGGCGAAGGGGTACTTCTTGCCATCGTATCCCTCCCGCCAGCCGGGACCGTCATCCGGGGTCAGCCAGAGGGGAAAATATATCGAGAGGTGGGAGTAGATGCCCTCCTGCTTGGCCGCCTCGATGATTTCGAGTTTGTGGGCCATTTGTTCAGGCCTGAACGCCCCGGTTCTCCGGTCAAATACATCCCCGTGCAAACGGATGAGATTCACCCCCCGCTTGGCCAGCATACGGACGGCTTTCCTGATGTCTTCCCCCTTGAGGCTGCTGTCGGGGCCGTTGATTCCCCAGAAACGAACCGGTTGGCCGCTCTTGGAGTGAATGAATTGTTCCCCACGGGCCAGGATGGGGCCGTTCTCGCCGGCGAATTTCTCATTCAAATGGCGCAGATCGATCGGGCTTTCCGTGAAGGCATCGTCGGATGGATTCCAGGGGCTCCATCCCTGATTCTCGGAAGCCACCTTCTTTTCGTAATCCGCCAGTTGGTCCGACTTCAATGTGCCCATGGGGGCGAAGGGTTCCTGCGTGAAGATGAAACAGTCGATGGATCCGTGGTTGTCCAGGGTGCTGTCCATGACAAAGCGCACGGTGTTTTTCCCCGTATTGAGGGCGTGCCTGCCCTGCTCGGACCAGGCGACAAAGCGGAGGTCGGGCGCCCCGTTGGCGGCGATGTTCAGGTTTCCTGTCTGCCCCCGGCTGAAATCCACCGGAGTGAGGGGACCTTCATTGATGGACAATTTCAGCGAGCTCTTCACGGGATTGGCCCGGAGCCAGAGGGTGTATTCCCCCGCAACGGGAACGTCCACATGGAATTCCGCCTCACCTTTTTTAGCCCGGTCGTAGTGGGCCAGGAATTCTCCGCCGGACAACTCCTGCTTTTTCACTTCACCCGCGTACCAAGGGTGCTTTCCGATGTTGGTTCGGGAGGGCTGTTCCCCCTCGACCCAAACCCAGGCAGCCTGTGCTGTATATATGCCGAGGATCCAGATGAAACAGGCGGCCGAAAAGTGTCTCATTCCCTCCAAGGCTAGCATTTGTGGGGCGGAGGCCAACAACGGGATTGTTGCCGGGCTGGCTTGTCCTACCATGTTTCTTTCCCATCGAATCCCCGCCATTCCATGAAAAATCCGTCCCCGCAGGCCCGCAACGACAGCAAACAAGCCCCGCGTTCCTGGAAGGCCGCCTGGATCTGGCCGCGTGACCGGCGCGAACCCAACCTGCACCTGCTCTTCCGCAGGGATTTTGAGGTCAAGGATCCGGTGGATTCGGCGGTCATGTTCATCGCCGCCGAAAGCGCCGCGCAAATTTTTCTCAATGGCCGTGAAATCGGCCGCACTGCCGCCAATTCCTATCCCAACCAACACTACTACGAAGAGTTCGACTGCAGACCGGCCCTTGTGAAGGGTAAGAACCGCCTTGCCATCCTGGCCCGTTACATCGGCATACCCTCGAGTGCCTCGATACCCAAAGACCCCGGGGTTCTGTGCGAACTGGTTTTCTGCGGCAAAGGGGTAAACGGGTCGCTGGGTTCCGATGCGACCTGGAAATGCAAACCCATGGAGGCCTGGCTGGGCAGGCAGCGTCGCAGCGAGTGGCTCAACCTTGACCAGGTTGAAATCGTGGACCGCCGCCTGCTGCCCGTGGGATTCCCTTTCCCGGAGGACCTTTCCGGCTTTGAGGAGCCGGAATCTCTGGCCTGGCCCGGGGTGCGTTTTCCGGGACTCGAGCCCAGACCCTTTCCCAAGGCCTCCGCCTGCGGCGATGCCCGGATGACCGTCCTCAAGGCGGGGACGGTGGTTGATCAAAGTGCCTCCCACCCGATCCCCGCCATGGCCGTTTCCTCGGAGCCCATCGAACCCTGCGATTTTGGCTGGGACGGCAGCAACGGCTTTTCTATTCCTGTCCAGCCGGCAGGCAGGGCCTTCGCTCTGCTGCTGGAGTTTGACCAGTATGTCAGCGGGCGGCCGGAATTGGTGGTGTCGGGACCGGCGGGCACCGTGGTGGATATCGCCTGGCAGGAGAAGCTGGTGAACGGGCAATTCGATGTGCGCGACACGAGGGTCTACACCGCGGACCGGTTTATCCTGGCAGCGGGTGAAAACCGTATTGTCCAGGAAGATTGGACCACCGGGAGGCTTCTGCAACTGACCTTCCGCAAGGTCACGGCCCCACTCCAGGTTCACCAACTGCGTTTCGAACGTGAGGAATATCCGCTCCAGCAACGCATGGTTTTCAAATCCTCCGACGCAAGGCTGGAGCGCATCTTCGAGATCAGCTTGCAGGCCGTGCGCCGCTGCATGCACGACAACATCATGGATTGTCCGTGGAGGGAACGGCGCCAGTGGCCCGGCGATGTCCAGCGCATCGCCCTGATCAACCACTTCGCATTCGGGGACCGTGCGCTCGTGCGCGGGGTGCTCCGGCAACACGTGCAGCTCCAGGATCCCAGCGGCCGGATGTGGGTCTGCTCGCCGATTTGGGAGGAATTCCCGACGCAATCCATGGAATGGCTCCGCGCCGTCCTGGAGTACGGCCAATACACCGGCGACGAGACGTTGCTCGGCGAAGTCTTTGACAACGCCGACCTGCTCCACCGGTGGTTTCTCCGCAACCGGGACAACCGTGGCCTTCTTTTCCTCAGTACCCGGCCCCTCAACAACTGGATGGACAACCCGTTCAAGGCCATCTGGAAGTGGCAGTTTGAATTGCCACTGCTCGGGGTCAATCTGCGCTACCTCCATTTCCTGGATGATATGGCGGAATGCTTCCAAAGGATGGGCCACACCGGGGATGCGGAACGGGCGGGGCAGGAACGCAAACGCCTGGCCGGGGCGATCCGTGAACACTTCACCCATGCGGACACCGGACTCCTGTGCGATTACCCCGAAGCCGGCCCTTCCGGCCCTCCGAGGACGTTCAGCGAGATGGGACATGCCCTGGCAGTCTGCACCGGTTTGCTTCCTTCAAAGGAAGCCGGAGCCCTGTGGGACCGTTTTGTGGAATTCCGCAAGGAGCGGCCGAAGGATGTCATCCCCGTTTCGCCGTTTGGCAAGTATCACACACACCAAGCACTGGCGCTACTAGGACGAAGGGACGAACTCATGGCGGACATTCTTGCGGGCTGGGGCCCGATGGTGGACAAGGGGGCGGCAACAACCTGGGAATCATTCGGCGGAGGCGAGAGCCACTGCCATGGCTGGGCGGGCATTCCCGTGTTGGCATTGGCGGGCTTGCTGGGCCTGGATCCGCGGAAGCCCGGGAAAGCGCGAAAAGAAAAGATCGGCGGAGTGGAGTGGATCGAGGGGGAGATCAGGACAGGCTTTAGAGCCTATCCTGTTTAATCTGCTGCTCGTTCTCTTACTCGTACTCAATCTCGTGCTCTCTGGGTCGAGAGAACGAGTGGAGCCTGTCTCAGAATACGCTCTAAGCCCCGAGTTCCTTCTTCAGGGCCTCAAGCTCTTCCCAACGGGCATACTGTTTCGCGATTTCCCCCTGCAGCGTCTTCAATTCCTCCTCGATTCCGGGAAGGCTGTCGGGATCTTCGCTGTAGGTCTTGGGATCGGCGAGTTTTTCGGACAATTCATGCTCTTTGTCCTCCAGCTTTTCCAGCACTTGCGGCATGCCATCGAGTTCCTTTTGTTCGCGATTGAGGAATTTGCGCGGTTTCTCCGATTTGCCCCTGGGCTTTTCGGGTTCGCTGGAAGGCTTTGCGGCCACGGGGGCAGGGGAGGGCTCGGTGGCCTTGCGGGCTTTCATTTTCTCCCAGTCGGAATAGCCCCCGGTGACTTCGGTGATGACTCCGTCGCCCTCCAGCACGAGGGTGCTGGTGACGACTTCGTCCAAAAAGGTCCGGTCGTGCGAGACCAACAGGAGGGTTCCGCTGAATTCGACCAGGAGGGATTCAAGCAACTCCAGCGTCTCGGCATCGAGGTCGTTGGTGGGTTCGTCGAGAACTAGGACGTTGGCGGGCTGGAGGAAGAGGCGGGCAAGGAGCAGGCGGTTGCGTTCGCCTCCGGAGAGCATTTTTGCCGGCATGCGCGAGCGGTCCGGCGAGAACAGGAAATCCTGCAGGTAGCCGTGGATGTGTTTTGACCGCCCCTGGAACATGACCATTTCGGCCGACCCGGCCACATTTTGGATGACGGTTTTGTTGTCATCGATCTGGTCGCGCAGTTGGTCGAGGTAGACGACCTGGAGGTTGGTCCCGAGCTTGACCGTGCCGCTCTGGGGTTCGAGGCGTCCAAGAAGGATTTGCAGAAGTGTGGTCTTGCCACTGCCATTCGGTCCAATGATGCCGATTTTGTCACCGCGCCAGAGGGTGGTGGAGAAATCCTTGAGCACGGGGTGGCCCGGCCAGGCAAAGGAGACGTTTTTCAGGTCGATGACCTTCTGGCCCGAGGAGGTGCCTTCCTGGACTTCGATGCGGGCGGTGCCGGTGCGTTCGCGCCGCGCACTGCGCTCGCGGCGCAGTTGCTCCAGGGCCCGGACCCGGCCTTCATTGCGGGTGCGACGGGCTTTGACACCCTGGCGGATCCAGGCCTCTTCCAGGGCGAGTTTCTTGTCGAAAAGGGCCCATTGCTTTTCCTCGGCCTCCAGCCAGGCGGCTTTGCGGATGAGGTAGGTGTCGTAGTCGCAATCCCAGCTTTGCAGGTGACCGCGGTCGATTTCGATGATCCGGGTGGCCAGTTTGCGGAGGAAGGCCCGGTCGTGGGTGACAAAGAAAAGGGTGGTGCGCTGGGCGAGGAGGTATTCCTCAAGCCAGAGGATCGACGAGAGGTCGAGGTGATTGGTGGGTTCGTCCAATAACAGCATCTCGGGCTGGCCGGCGAGGGCGCGGGCCAGGAGCGTGCGCCGTTTCAAGCCACCGGAGAGGGTGGAAAATTCGTCATAGGCCGGGAGTTGCATGGCATCCATGAGCTGGCCGATGCGGTGGTCGCTTTCCCATTCCTCCTCATGGCGGTCGGCGCGGAGGCCGCCTTGGATGACGGATTCGACCGAGCCGGTGATGTGGTCCGGGACTTCCTGGTCGAGGCGGGTCATGTGGAGGCCCGGGGGGCGGATGATTTCGCCGGAATTGGGGGCTTCCTCGCCGGTGAGGATGCGCATCATGCTGGTTTTGCCGGTGCCGTTGCGGCCGAGGAGACAGACCCGTTCGCCCTCCTGGATGCCCAGATCAACGGCATCGAGCAGGGGCACGGTGCCGTATTGGAGGGAGATGCCTTTGAGTTGGAGCAGGGCCATGGGAGGGTCAAACTAGGGGACGGGAGCCATTCGTCACGGGGAAAGTGGGGCTTTAATGTAGCCGCGAACGTGAGTTCGTGGTGGCTTGGGTCCACGAACTCACGTTCGTGGCTACAAAACCGGTCTTGCCGTGCCCGGGGTTCCGGTTTACCTTTTTGCTCCTCTCGGGACAGATGGCTGAGTGGTCTAAGGCACTCGACTCGAAATCGAGAGACGGGAAACCGTCCGTGGGTTCGACTCCCACTCTGTCCGCCCCTTTATTCATAAGTAAATTAGTATTGTGTGGAAAGTTAGGAACGAGAACATTACAAAAACATTACATTTTGCCCCTCTAGGGCTTGGCTGGCTCGTTTTACATTTCAGTATGTTGGCGCCCGGCCAAAGAATTGCGGTCCGGGCTTCCTGCAAATCTGAAAAACTCCCTCCCTGCACCGGAGATGGAAAAAACAAACAACCCAAGTATTAGAAACAGCCCAAGTCGATATGGAAGAACCTTGTCCTGAAGGACTTCAGCATGCTGACCTTCGGTGTCATTTTTGGGCCAAGACTCACAAATGTTCTGTAATACCCAATCATTTTGATTAGTGTCTCATTGAATTGACAACGCCGTATTACTCAGAACCGCTGTCATTTTGAGCGAAGTCGAGAAGCGCTAGCCCCGAAACTATTCGGGGCCGTATTCATGGCGTAAGCGATCCCGCACCGTCCCAAGACAATCGTGGGGCGGTAACTGTTGAGTTTGTCATTACGCTGGAACATGACAACACGATCCCTCGGCTCCGCTCGGGATGACGACTAGTGTCTCATTGAATGGACAACGCTGTAATGGATGGGTAAAGTCTTTTTAATTTGATCCGTGCATCGGCAGTAGTAAATCGCCACTGGATGCGATCTTGGGCTTGGTTGCGCCGTTGGACCCAAG
>Ga0209066_10000632_pt1 | contig 50322 bp, 54 predicted proteins | sample All_14_2_FD_187198 | JGI IMG/M metagenome (GOLD analysis project Ga0209066, IMG submission 187198) | Freshwater microbial communities in response to fracking from Pennsylvania, USA - Allegheny Zone_MetaG_DW_15 (SPAdes) (version 2) ... | reverse complement strand
AAGAAAAAACGCGAAGCGTCTGAAGCTGTGCGCCGCTGGCGCAAAATGGAACGTAAACGTCGCGATCGCAACTAAACGTCCATCAGCCTAACGAATACAAAAAGCCGCCTCATAAGGGCGGCTTTTTATTTATAGGAAAATCTCACCCTTGGAATATAGCTGCGCCTGCCCCGCGATTTTAACGCGCGCGCCTTCAAGCGCCACACGCAACTGCCCGCCGCGCGCTGACAATTGTTTGGCGCTCATACGCGTCTGACCCAATTTGCCAGCCCAATAGGGAATAAGCGCGCAGTGGGTAGAACCCGTGACAGGGTCTTCAACAATGCCCGCATCAGCCGTAAAAAAGCGCGATACGAAATCGCAATCATCCCCCCGCGATGTGACGCATTGCCAGTCTTGTCGTTTGGCCAGCACCATGAAGTCCGGCGCCACTTGGCGCACCTGCTCGGCCGTCTCGAAAACGAAATACCAGTCACGCTCGGTCCGCACGATGTCGATTGGCGCAACCGTAAAACGCATCGCTTCCATCAAGGCTGCGTCTGGCGTAGCAGCAACAGGTGGGCGGGCGGGGAAATCCAGCTCGAACCACATGCCGTCGCGCCGCACGAACAAATCGCCCGCAAAGCGGGTTTTAAAGCAAATGACGTCTTTTTGAAAACCCAGTTGGGTAAAAATAACAAAACTGGATGCCAGCGTGGCATGGCCGCATAAATCGACTTCGTCGGCTGGCGTGAACCAGCGCAGCTCGAAATCGTGGACCCCGTCATCGACAGGCACGAAATACGCGGTCTCCGACTGGTTATGTTCCTTGGCCATGCGAAGCAAAACATCGTCAGGCAACCACGCATCCAGTGGCACCACACAAGCAGGGTTGCCCGTGAACACTTTATCCGCAAAGGCATCAACCTGATAAAATTTCACGCCTGTATCCACGGGTTGATAACCTGTAGGTGCGGAATGTTCAAAGCCTCCCGCGTGACAAGTGATAAATTATGTTTGAAGGCAAAGGCCGCCTGAAGCCCTGCAATAGCCCCCACATCGGGCCCGATTTTTGCGGCCAGCGAACCCCAGAAGGTCGCGACCTCGGGCGTCAGCGTCAATATATGGCCCCTGAACCATGATTGCATGTCGGTCAGGATCCAGCGCATCAATGCCGTGCGGCGGTCAGGGTCGCTCACCTGTTCCAGTGCCGCCATAAGCTCGCCCACCGTAATGGCCGATATATAAAAGCGGTCCTGCTCCACGCTTTCCATCCATTCCATGACAGCCATGGCAGGGCGCGTGCGCAATGTTTCAAGCAGCACCGATGTATCAAGCAGATAGCCTTGGGGTTGCGCGCTCATAGGTCGAACTCCCGCGCTTTGCTGCTGCGTTCGACATCAAGGTCCATATTGGCGAGTGGCGATGATTTCATGAGCATGAGCAATGACGGGCGCTGCGCATTCAGGGCCTCATAATCCTTGATGGTCATGACAACCACCTCGGGTTTGCCGCGCAATGTTACCACATGGGGGCCTTTGGCCTTTACCAGCCGCACAAATTCCGAGAATTTGGCTTTCGCGTCCTGCAAACTCCACGAATCCATTGAACGCCCTCTCCTGACTATAAAACTAGTCAGTAACCTATACTGGCGCGCACATGACCGTCAACCAGCGGGCAATCTCCGGCTCCAGCAGCGGCGCGAGCGTCTTGAGCACCTTGGCATGGTAGGCATTCAGCCAGTCTTTTTCGTCATCCCGCATGGCATGCAGATCAAGCGCGCGATAATCGAACGGTGCCAATGTCACCGGCTCCATGCACAAAAACCCATCTGTTTCATGCGGCACGACAAGGCACAGGTTTTCAAGCCTGATGCCGAACTGCCCTTCGATATAAACCCCCGGCTCAACCGACATGAGAATCCCGGGTTTCAACGGCTCGGCTGCCCGCAAAACCTTAGGCGAGAAGTTGCACGGCCCCTCGTGCACATTGAGGCAATAGCCAACGCCGTGGCCGGTGCCATGGCTGTAATCATACCCCAGCTCCCACAAGGGCGCGCGGGCCAGCGCATCCAGCTGCCCGCCCGATGTGCCGACGGGAAATATGGCGCGCGATAACGCAATATGCCCGCGCATGACAGCGGTAAAAGCACGTTTCATTTCATGGGTGGGAATGCCGATGGCCAGCGTACGCGTCACATCCGTTGTGCCGTCCAGATACTGCCCGCCCGAATCAATCAGCAGCAAACCATCGCCCTCTACGGTTTTGACCATGTCGTCAGGCACCTGCCCGTGCACATAGGCACCGTTGGCGTTGAAGCCCACGATAGGGTTGAAGCTATGGGTAAAGCAAGTGGGGTCTTTGGCACGGGTTTCCAGCACCAGTGTTTCAATCTGGCGCTCGGTCAAATTTTTAGTGTGGTCAATCGCGTATAGAAAACGCACCAAGGCCACGCCATCGCGGATGTGGCTTGCGCGAATACCCGCCTGCTCAATCTCGTTTTTACAGGCCTTGGGCCACGTCACGGGGTCCATCGCGTGGGTCACCTGCGCGCCCAGCTTTTCCAACGTTTCGCGGAAGGCAGCAGGTGTATTAAAATCATCCAGCTGCCAGACAGTCAGGTTAGAAACTTCGGTGCGTAAACCGGCCTCTATATCGGCCAGCTTGTGCACACTCACACGGTTGCCGAACGCAGCAATAATCGCAGGCGCGCTGCAATCAACATCGGTAAATAATTTGGCGTGGCCTGCAACAGCATCAATAAGCACATAACCATGCACCACAGGCACGATGGGCAAGGCAGGTACCCGCAAATTAAGCAGCCATGAAACACTGTCAGGGCGGGTAATGACGGCGGCATCAGCCCCGCCATCACGGATGGTTTTTACAATCGCATCCAGCTTGTCGCCAACGCTGCGGCCCGCATAGGCCACCTCGTGCGATATGGCTTTAAGTTGCGGCAACCCCTTGTCGCCCCAAGCGGCATCAATCGGGTTCTGGATACATGGCTTGAGAGTAACCACGCGGGCCATGGCATCCAGTTCGGCCTTCGTATGCAAAAACGGGTCGTAACCCAGCGTGAGGCCTAAATCGAGCCATGTCTCAGGTTTCAAACCCGTGGCTTCATCGACAATCTCGAACAGCGATGTATCTATCTGGCTGCGGGCAGACAGCGTGTAACGCCCATCCACAAACACGGCAGCACGTGTGGCCGTTATAACAGCAGCCCCCGCCGACCCTCTGAAATCAGTCAACCATTCCAGACGGTTAGAACCATCAGCCGCGCGGTTACGGCTTTGAAAGGCATCGGCATAAGGCACGATAAAAGCATCCAGCCCCTGCAGTTTCATGGAAGCGCGGACAAGCTTGAGGCGCCCTGCCTGTACATTGGTTTCTGGTGTTTTCGTCGTCATTTTGCAATTATAACCATAAGAATCGGATATCGGATGGACATAGCCAACGCAAACACTGTGGGACATATCGTTGTTTTTGGCAACGAGAAGGGCGGCTGCGGGAAATCTACAGCCGCAATGCACGCAACTGTAGCCCTGCTGCGTTTGGGCTATAAGGTCGGCACCATTGACCTTGATGCGCGTCAGGGCACCTTCACACGCTATCTGGCCAACCGCTTCCAGACCATCATGCGCGATGGCAACCCCGATGGCATTCCGATGCCCACACACATGCCCATCCGCCGCAGCGAAGCCGTGAGCCTCAAGGAAAAGCAGGATGAAGAATCCGCCTTCTTTTTCATGGCCCTTGAAGAACAAACGCGCGAAAACGATTTCGTGGTGATTGACACGCCGGGGGCTGATAGCCATTTAAACCGTTTGGCCCACCGCTTTGCCGACACACTCGTAACCCCCGTCAACGACTCGATGGTTGATCTGGATTTACTGGCCGATATCGATCCCGTGACTTTGGCCGTACGCGGACCCAGTACCTATGCCAAGGCTGTCATGGCCGTACGCGCAAGCCGCAAGACTGAACTGGGCTTGGGCTTCCGCTGGGTTGTCATGCGCAACCGCATCAACCCCATCAACCTCAAAAGCAAGCGTGATATTGAAACCCTGTTGCAGGATCTGAGCGCGAAATTTGACTTCAAATACATTCCCGGCTTCTCGGAGCGCATTATTTTCCGCGATATGTTTTTAAAAGGCCTGACCTTGCTTGATATGCAGGGCGCCGAAACCGGCAAGGGTTTAAGCATGTCGCAGCTAGCCGCACGGCAGGAAGTGCGCCTTTTGGTCCATGCCATCGTGCCCGAAGCCATGCGCCTGAGCCTGATGATCCAGAAAAAGGCCCAAAAAGTGGCTTAACCCTTGATTTTTATGGCCTTTCAGGGCAGAGTCGGGCCCATGACACAGGCAAAACTGAATCGTCCCATCCGCAAGGCCGTTTTCCCCGTAGCAGGGCTCGGCACACGCTTTCTGCCAGCCACAAAAGTGCTGCCGAAGGAAATGCTGCCATTGGTCGACCGCCCCCTCATCCAGCGCGCTGTTGAAGAAGCGCAGGAAGCGGGCATCGAGGAATTTATTTTTATCACTGGCCGCGGCAAATCGCTCGTCACCGAACATTTTGAATTGCAGCCCGAACTCATTGCCGCGCTCGAGGCCAAAGCCAAAACCGAGCTGCTTGAAAAAGTGCAGCATTCCGACATTCCCTCGGGCAAACTCACAACCGCCCTGCAGCAACTACCCAAAGGCCTCGGCCACGCGGTCTGGTGCGCGCGCAAACTTGTGGGCAATGAACCTTTCGCCCTCCTGCTGCCTGACGTGATGGTCCTACCCGACCAACAGGGCTGCACCGCGCAGATGATGACCGCATACAACGAAACCGGCGGCAACATCATTGCATCGGCCCATGTCGCGCGTGAATTTGTGCATAAATACGGTATCCTCGATGTCGTCGATGCTGGCGCACAGGTCACCCCCATCAAAGGGATGGTTGAAAAGCCCGATAGCGCCAGTGCGCCATCCACCCTTTCCATCATCGGCCGTTACATTTTGCAGCCTGAAATTTTTGACATTCTGGAAGACCAGAAAGCAGGCTCCGGCGGTGAAATCCAGCTAACCGACGCGATGCAGACTTTACTGAAAACTCAGCCGTTTACATCTGTCGAACTGACCGACCCGTATTTCGATTGCGGGCACCATACCGGCTTCATCGAAGCCAATATAGCCTTCGCCCTCAAAGACCCTGCCTTCAAAACGCAGATGGAAAAAATTCTCACCAAATATGCATCACGCCAACGCCTCGACGCAGCCGCCTGAAAGGATTCAAAATGACCGAAGTAACAATGCCTGTGCGTGTAGCTGAATTACTATGCTCCCGCATTTGCCATGACCTCGTCTCCCCCGTGGCCGCCATATCAAACGGCGTTGAACTGGTGACGGAAATGGGCGCTGAAGGCCTTGATGACGCGATGGGCCTACTCAACCATTCCGCCCGTCAGGCATCCGTCCGCCTTCAAACCTTCCGTCTGTGCTATGGCGCGGGCGGGTCCGAGACCATGGTCAGCGGCAAAATGGTTTATGAAACATTCAACCAGTACATTGAATCCGACAAGGTGAAGATGGAATGGGACCTCATGAACGCAACGCCTGATGAAGACCTAAACCCCGGCTTTTTCAAAGTCCTGCTGAACGCGATGCTGTTTGCGCGGGAATGCATTATCCGTGGCGGCGTTGTGAAGGTCGCGAAAGATGGCTTCACCATGTCGATTACAGCCGAGGGTGAAACAGTCACGGTGCGCGAAGGCATGGCCGAAGCACTGCGCGGCGAACTGGAAGTCAACGCATTGACGCCAAAAACAATCCACCCATACGTCACCAGCCTGTTTTCAAAACATTTCGGCTTCCCCCTCACCTTCGAAGCGGGTGAGAACACGTTCAAAATCACTATCGCCTACACACCCGCTGAAAAAGTGCTGGAAGACGGGGCAGCCGCATGAGCGCCGAGAAAACCGAAAAGAAAAGCGTATACAAGCCACACGCCATCAGCGGATTCCCTGAATGGCTGCCGGAATTCCGTGCCGTTGAACAGCGCTGGATGGACCATTTGCGCAAGGTCTTTGAATCCTACGGCTATTGCTCGATCGAAACGCCGGCGGTTGAAGAACTAGAAGTGCTGCAGGCCAAGGGCGAAGTTGATAAGGAGATTTACGTCCTCCAGCGCGTGCATGCCGACCCAAACGAGAAAAACGAAGCAAGACTGGCCCTGCATTTCGACCAGACGGTGCCGATGGCCCGCTATGTGGCGCAGCATTTCTCGGACCTCACCTTCCCTTTCAAACGCTATCAGATGCAAAAAGTCTGGCGTGGCGAACGGCCCCAGCTTGGCCGCCTGCGTGAGTTCTACCAGTGCGATATCGACGTGATCCATGTCGATAGCCTGCCGCTGGCCTTCGATGCCGAAATGCCCGCCGTGATGTATGAGGCACTTGCAGGGCTCGATATAGGCCGCGTGCAGGTCCGTATTTCAAACCGCAAGATTTTGCTAGGCCTCGTCGATGCGCTCGGCATTAAAGACAGCGTGGCTGTCACCCGCACGGTCGATAAGCTCGAGAAAATTGGCGCGCCGGCCGTAGCCGAAATTCTGGCCCGCGAACTGGGCATCGGCGAAGGTGCCATCAACGCTATTCTCCAGCTGGCGAGCATCAAGGGGGACGCCAGCGCCCTCTCAGCCATCATTCCGCGTAATGCACAAATGGAAGAAGGCCTGAAGGAACTGACCTTCGTGATGAAAGCCCTGAGCCATTTACCTGCCAGTGCTGCAATTGCCGATTTAAGCATCGTGCGCGGGCTCGATTACTACACCGGCACTGTCTACGAAACAGCGTTGCTCGATATTCCCCAATTCACCGGCTCCGTGTGTTCCGGCGGGCGATATGACGATTTGGCAGGCAGCTACATCAATCGCCACTTGCCGGGCGTAGGCATTTCCATCGGCTTTACGCGCTTGTTTGACGTGCTGGCCCATTACGGCCACATCAAACCCGGCCCTAAAACACCAACGCAGGTGCTGGTAGTATTACCGTCCGAAGAACGGCGCGAAGCAGCCGCCGCCGTGGCGTCAACGCTGCGCAACCGCGGCCTGAATGTTGAGCTATATCACGCCCCGCAAAACGTCAAAAAACAGATGGAATACGCCAATAAAAAGGGCATCCCGTTTGTGTGGTTCCCGCCATTCGAAGCCGGGCAAGGCCATGAAATCAAAAACATGGTCACAGGTGCGCAAGACCCAGTTGATCCAGCCCTGTGGAAGCTCTGACCGATACTAAAAAAGCGCCCCAAAAGGGCGCTTTTTTAAAGTCGCATAACGCAACAATTTTAAAAATCTTCGTCGAGCGTATCGAGGCCGGCAAAGGCCGATTGCGATGCCCAGAAGCGCTCAAGCTGCTTGAGTGTGGCATTGAGCGTATCAAGCTTTTCACGCGTGATGTCAGTCGTACGGATAAGCGTTTCATGCTTTTGGTACATTTTCTCAAGGTTTGAATAGAGCTTTTTGCCTTTATCCGAGAGATGCACACGAACGGAGCGTTTATCGTGAACCGATCGTTCCTGCACGATATAGTCGTTCTCGACCATCTTCTTGACGTTGTACGACACGTTGGAGCCCATGTAATAGCCACGCAACGTCAATTCCCCGACCGTCAGGTCGTCGTCGCCGATGTTGTATAGAATCATCGCCTGAATGTTGTTGATGTCCTGAACGCCCACGCGGTCGAGCTCGGCCTTGACGACATCAAGGAAGCGGCGGTGCAGACGTTCGATTAGCTGAATTGAGTCATGGTATGCGGTGGCGATCACGGGGGAACTCCCTGAATGGTGTGTAACTTGAATTATTCACCGATATATCCTGATAAAAGGTTAATCTGCCCGCGGCCCCAAGTAAAGCCGCATAAAATGGTACATAATCAGCTAGTTCGCGCCCCCTCATGGACAAGCCTTACCCTCTGGTCTAAAAAACGGGGGGTCCACTGCATACGACACTGAAGCGAGGTTTTGCTTATGAATATCCTCTCCCCCAAAAGCTGGTTCAAAGGCACCCCGCAAAAAACATCGGAAAAAGCGGCGCATTCAAGCGCAGCCTTCCCGCAAACCCGTATGCGCCGTAACCGTGGTACCGAAGGTATCCGCCGCCTTGTGCGCGAAAACGTACTGGAAACCCAGCATCTGATTTTACCCCTTTTCGTAGAAGAAGAACTGGCCGAACGTATGCCTATTAAATCCATGCCCGGCGTCTACCGCGAAACGGAAGACAGCATCGTGACAGTCGCGCTTGAAGCACAGGCCGCCGGTTTGGGCGGCATCATGCTGTTTGGCGTGAGCCACCATAAAGACGCCACAGGCAGTGATTCCATGCGCGCGGGCGGCCTTCTCGACCGCATGATCCGTAAGGTAAAGGCCGCAGCGCCCGACTTGCTGGTCATAGCCGATGCCTGCTTTTGTGAATATACCGACCACGGCCATTGCGGGCCCTTAACCGCCCACGGCCATGTCGATAATGACGCCACCATAGAAAATATAGGCCGCCAAGCCGTTATAGCGGCCCGTGCGGGCGCCGACATCATCGCCCCCTCGGGCATGATGGACGGGCAGGTTGCCGCCATCAGGGACGCTCTGGACGCCAACGGCTTCATCGATACACCCATCATGGCTTATGCCGCCAAATACGCATCCAGCTTCTATGGGCCATTCCGTGATGCAGCAGGCTGCTCGCTCAACAAGGGCGACCGCAAAACCTACCAGATGGACCCCGCTAACGGCGACGAAGCCATGCGCGAAACCGCCATGGACATCGCCGAAGGCGCCGACATGGTAATGGTAAAGCCTGGTCTGCCCTATCTCGACATTTTGTACCGTGTGAAACAGACCTTCGGCATGCCGACCTTCGCCTACAACATCAGCGGTGAGTTCGCGATGCTGAAATTTGCATGCGAAGCAGGTGCTCTCGATTACGACCGCGCCGTCATGGAAATGATGATGTGCTTCCGTCGTGCAGGTGCCGACGGCATTTTGACATACACAGCGTTAGACGTGGCAAAACAGCTAAATGCCCGGCGTAACGCCGCCTAAGTAAGCCTGAAGGGCAGTACCTCGCCCTTTTTCATGGCGGGCGTAATGATACGCGGTGCCCGCGCCTGAGCAACACGCTGGTTCATGGTTTGCACCAGCTTTTGCGCAGCCCCGATGTTCGGCAAGGTCAGTTTCAATGGCAACGGCACATCTTTGAAAAACACATAAACATGGTTACCTGCAACGACGGGGGCCGTTGGCCCCCATTCAGGGTTGGCGGCCCCTGATGCATGCCTGAAACGCAAGACATCGGCAAAAAACGTCCGCTGCTCGTCAACATTCATCAAACGCCTGTTAAGTGGCAGAAATCCACGCGCAGCCATTTTGGCAGAATCGATGTCAGTGCCGAATGGATAGTATAGGTTTCGGCCCGAACCATAAAACACATGTAAGCCAGCCGATTCAGGTATTGACCGGCCGCGCTTGTCGTCAAATCCGCGCATAGTATAAACGGCTACAATGCTGGACGGCCTTATATACAGGTCTTCATGTGCGAAAGCGGCGTTGTGGCCTTTGCCTTCAGGCAAATTGCCTTGGTAGTCAGGCCTGATAAAATCACCATTGGCCTCTGCCAACTTCATTTGCAATTGCCAACGATCGGCCTCGTCTGCGAAACGGATGGCATTTTCATGCTCCCATACAGTCTCACCACGCAGGCGGCAGGCGATATACGATATACCGAGTTGGTTGCGATTGACGCAGTAATCGTCCACGGCAGTCAGATCCAGAAACACTGTGTTGGTTGCGCCCGCAACCTCAACAAGCCCGGTACCAGCCACCTGCGCCTGCATGATCGCCAAGCGCAATATATGTTCGGCCTGCGGCAAATCATGGCCTGAGATGCATCTGAGCTTTCTACCATTCGCAAAGTGGAAGGTCAGCTCAGCAAGGGGAACCGCACCTGCATCTCCCGGACCCACAATATTTTGTAGCCTGACCCATTGCCCCGCCAACCGCTTTACGAAAGAAATACCTGCGCTAGCCATAACAACCCTACCATGGCCTCGCCGCTGGATAGCCAAATCGATATCCACGGCGGCTAACCAACGGTTGCGGTAAAAAGACGGTATTGTGGTAGGGGCTTTACTCATACTCACTTCTTTAACGAAACTATTGATCTCTGACAATTTTAACGGGTTATCAATGTTTGTATGTTGCTCTAGAATAAGAACAAATCTTAGGCGAATCCAAATTTATGACCTCCGAAAAAGACCTTAAAGAGCAACGCGACCGGTTTTTGGCGTTCGCGTTTGCAGGAGCCGACCTCATGCTTGAGGTCGACGCACACGGGCGTATTCAATACGCTCTAGGTGCAGCCAAGGGTCTAACCGGCTCGGCTGACAACGGCCTGACGGGCAAAAATGTCTCTGAGATATTTGCTCCACGCGACCGCGGTTTAGTAGCCTCCCTGCGTACCCGCGCCAAAGTAGGCGTGCGGTTCGGGCCAATTCTCGTCAACCTCAATGAAAGCCATACTTCGCTGCGTAAGGCGATGCTGTCAGGCGTGGCCATGCCCGACAAAGAAGGCACCATCTACCTTATCATGTCCAAAGGGTCGCTCTCGCAGGTGGCCGATGCGAAACACGAACGCTCGACATCCGAATCTGCCCTGCTTGATAAAACCAGCTTTGCCTCAGCGGCACTTGAAGTCATTGTCGCAAGCGACACATTGGGCCAGAAACTGGGCATGACCTTCGTTGACCTACCAGAAGGTAACGCATTTAAAGGCAAAATCGGCAATGAACGCTGGACATCTTTCCGCGATGACATTGCAACCATGTTGCGCACCTATGCGGCAGATGGGCGCACAGCAGCAGCCCTTGATGACGGTCGTTTCGGGGTTGTCCATGCCGAAAACGTCAAGGCCGATTCCATCCGGCTCGATATCGAAGCCCTGAGCCGCGATGCAGACCCAGACAAAAAAGGCATTATTGCCGCCACATCCCAGGTCAACCTATCGGATGACACGTTATCTGAACGCGAATTGGCGCGCGCCGTAATGTATACAATCAACCAGTTTGAAAAGCAGGGCAGCAGCTTCAACATTTTGTCGCTTGAAAAAGGCTTTGAGGATTTTCTGTCGCAAAACGCGCAAAAAATCAGCGATTTCAAACAGGTCATCAACCAATCCCGCTTCGATCTCAAATTCCAGCCTATCGTCAATCTTGATAATGGCGGTGTAGCTTATTACGAAGCATTGGTACGTTTTGCCGATGGTAAGTCCCCTTACGAATCGATCGTCTTTTGCGAAGACGTAGGCCTCAGCCCCGAGCTTGATCTCGCTATTTGCGGCAAGGTCATCAACTACCTCGTATTCAATGCCCCAAGTGCGGAAATAAAGGTATCGGTCAACCTATCCGGCATATCGGTCCAGAATGACCGCTTCGTTGAAAAATTACGCAACAAGCTTGAACCGCACCTCAAAACAAATATCCCAAAACGCATGATTTTCGAAATCACTGAAAGCAGTCAGATCACCGATTTGGACAAGGTGAATGATTTCGTAAAAGCCTTACAGGATGACGGTTTCAAAGTCAGCCTCGATGACTTCGGTGCAGGCTCCGCATCCTTCCAATATCTTCACAAGCTCCATGTCGATGCCGTCAAGATTGATGGCCAGTACATTATGAATATTCTGACATCGGGCCGAGATCAGGCGATGCTCACCAACCTTGTCCGTATGTGCGCCGACCTCAATGTAGGCGTTGTAGCGGAACGAATTGAAACCAAAGAGCAGGTAGCCCTATTGAAAAAGATGGGCGTAGCCATGGGTCAAGGCTACTTCTTCGCAAAACCGCTTGATGAGCCAAAATACATCGCCAAGCCGCACTAACGCTCGCGTCTGCCTCATTTTGACAGGTAGTTTTTTTGAGCTGCAATCTACAACTGCATTTTACCTATCATCGTTACTATTAGGTAACATTTAACGCCCATGATGGTCCTGTTAAGCTGGTGCATTGTGCGTAGCGTACAGTAACAAAGCAGAGTACAATATATTGCAGCAAATCAGTTTTTATTTCTATAAATCAAGACTCTAGGGGTCCCTATGGACGATTTAATTGTCGAATTCATCACAGAAACCAATGAATCGCTGGCAGCTATCGACGTTCAGTTGGTGAACCTCGAACAAAACCCGAATGACAAAAACCTGCTTGGCTCCATCTTCCGGCTGATGCACACCATCAAGGGCACCTGCGGATTCTTGGGGCTACCGCGTCTCGAAAAAACCGCCCACCACGCCGAAAACGTGATGGGTCGCTTTCGCGACGGCACATTGCAGGTAACCCCTGCTTACGTAACCTTGATTTTCGAATCTATCGACCGCATCAAATACATCATGGGCGACCTTGAAGCGACCGGCAAAGAACCGGATGGCTCGGACGCTGATCTCATCGAAAAACTCGATGCCGTTTACGAAGGGCGCGATATGCCTTCCGCCGAAGCCGCGCCAGCCCCCGCACCAGCCCCAGCCCCGCTGGATCCGCTACAAGCCCTCTGGGATGCAACCCCCGGCCCGACCGATCTGGTCGCAGCCGCAATGTCCATCCAGTCCGAAAACCACGCAGCGCCTGAGCCAGCCACTGCAGCCGCAGCTCCCGTGCCAACGCCTGCTCCCGCCGCTGCAGCCGCAGCCCCCAAAGACGCGGAAGACCATACAGCACGCGAATCCAACGTCTCCAATCAGACCTTACGCGTCAACGTCGACGTGCTTGAAAACCTGATGACGCTCGTATCCGAAATGGTGCTGACGCGTAACCAGCTGATGCAGATCATGCGCGGCTCAAAAGAAACCGAATTTGCAGCACCGCTGCAACGCCTCAACCACGTGGTATCGGACCTTCAGGAAGGCGTGATGAAAACACGCATGCAGCCAATTGGCGCTGCATGGTCGAAACTGCCGCGCATCATTCGCGACCTTTCCATCGAACTTGGTAAAAAAATCGACCTTGAAATGATAGGTCAGGACACCGAACTCGACCGTCAGGTGCTCGACCTCATCAAAGACCCCCTAACCCACATGGTCCGTAACTCGGGCGACCACGGCATTGAAAAACCAGCCGATCGCCTGCAGGCAGGCAAACCGGAAATCGGCAAGATTTTGCTGCACGCCTACCATGAAGGCGGCCATATCATCATCAAGATCAAGGATGACGGCAAAGGCCTGAACACCGAACGCATAAAGCAGAAAGCCATCGAAAAAGGCATCGCGACCGCCGAAGAGCTCGCAAATATGACGAACAAACAGATCCACCAGTTCGTCTTTGATGCCGGTTTCTCGACCGCTGAAAAAGTAACCTCCGTATCCGGCCGCGGCGTGGGTATGGACGTCGTACGCACCAACATCGAAAAAATCGGCGGCACGATCGACCTTCATTCGGTTGAAGGTGAAGGCTCAACCTTCACAATTAAAATTCCGCTCACCCTCGCCATCGTCTCGGCCCTGATTGTCGAATCAGCAGGCGAACGCTACGCCATCCCGCAATTATCAGTGCAGGAACTTGTACTGGGTTCCGACAAAGGCGAAAACCGTATAGAGCATATCAACGGTACCCCCGTCTTCCGCCTGCGCAACCACCTGTTGCCGCTGGTAAGCCTGCAAAAGCTTCTCAAATTGCCGGATGCCGCAGGAAAACTGACATCGAAAGGTGTCCGTATCCCGACAAATCGTTACATCATCGTGACCAAGGTGGGCTCGTATGTATTTGGCATCATTGTCGACCGCGTCTTCGACACCGAAGAAATTGTTGTGAAACCGGTTGCCCGCATGTTGCAGGATATCGAACTGTTTTCAGGCAACACGATTCTAGGTGATGGCAGCGTGATCATGATCCTTGATCCGGGCGGTATTGCAAAATCCACCGGCGAAATCACTGTGGCAGACGCCAACGCCGACCGCGACGCCGAACAGGAAGCCCAGCGCAACCGCGAGGGCACACGTACATCGTTGCTACTGTTTTCGGCCGCCGACAAAATGCCTAAAGCCGTGCCGCTATCGCTTGTGGCGCGCCTTGAAGATGTCGACGTTACCAAAATCGAATCATCGAATGGCCAGATGCTTATCCAGTATCGTGGTTCGCTGATGCCGCTCATCAAGTTCTCGCCCGACCTGGAACTGAATACGAGCGGCTCCCAGCCAACTCTCGTTTTCTCGGACGGCACACGCTCGATGGGGCTTATGGTCTCCGAAATCATCGATATTGTCGAAGACATCATCAATGTCCAGATCAGCTCCGACCGTGCGGGCTTCCTGGGTTCTAGCATTATCCGCAACCGCGCGACCGATATTATCGATGTCGGCTACTTCCTCAAAGGCGCTTACAAAGACTGGTTCAAAGACCACGGCGAGGAAGATTTCGACCGCGAGGATATGAAAAAATCACGCCGCGTACTGGTTGTTGATGACTCGCCTTTCTTCCGCAATATGCTCTCGCCACTTCTTTCGGTTGCAGGTTACGAAGTCACAACGGCTGAGAGCCCTATGCGCGCCTTCGAACTACAGGAACAGGGGCATGAATTCGATGTCATCATTTCCGATATCGAAATGCCCGACATGAGCGGCTATGAATTTGCCGAAGCCGTTCGCCGTGAAGGCCGCTGGAAACACACGCCGATGGTCGCCCTTACAAGCCACGCGACGCAAAACGACATCGACCGCGGTATGGAAGTCGGTTTTAGTAAATACGTCGCCAAATTCGACCGCGATACATTGCTCACAACGCTTTCGCAAACATTGGCCGAACAAAGACATCAAAGAGCAGTTGAAGGTGCAGCATGAGCCTTACAGGTGAAGTAACAAAATTCAAAAAACGTCGCGCGGGCGAAGTCGATGAAGGCCCGCAGACAACCGAATTCCTCTCGATCATGATCGACCAGCAGATGTTCGGTATCCCCGTGCTTCAGGTGCAGGACGTGCTGCGCCAGCAAAACGTAACCCGCGTGCCACTGGCACCGCCGGAAGTTGCAGGCGCGCTTAACTTGCGCGGCCGCATTGTAACAGCTATTAACGTACGTTGCCGTTTGGGCCTGCCCGACTTACCGCCCGAAACAAAAACCATGAGCGTGGTTGTTGAACACGAACATGAGCTATTTTCCCTTATTATTGACCGCGTGGGCGATGTACTGTCTCTGCCCAACCGGTCGTTTGAAAATGTCCCGCCGACTATGGATACAACATGGCGGGATATTGCCAACGGTATCTTCCGTCTGGACGGCGAATTGATGATAGTGGTCGATGTGGCCCGCCTCCTGCGCCGCAATATGCATTAAGGCAGGTTTAAGCTTAATAGGGTTATACTCGAATGAAGTACCTCAGTTAATAAAACCAAGGATATTGAAATGAAATCGTGTTTGGTTGTGGATGACAGCCGCGTAGTGCGTAAAGTTGCGCGCCGTATCATCGAAGATTTAGGCTTCACATGTGAAGAGGCGGAAGATGGCGTGTTCGCCGTGGCCGCCGTACAAAAAGCCATGCCCGATGCCATTTTGTTGGATTGGAACATGCCAAACATGTCAGGTATCGAATTTTTAGAAAAACTCCGTAGCATGCCTGGCGGCGATGCCCCAAAAGTCGTATTCTGCACAACTGAAAACGATATGAGCTTCATCCAGCGGGCACTTATGGCGGGTGCCAATGAATACATCATGAAACCGTTTGATGGCGAAATTGTTGCAAATAAATTCTCACAAATTGGCCTGATCTGATCAATCGCGGTAATCGCCCGCACCCCAATATTAACAGGCTCCGGATTATAAAGTATGACCTCCCCCTCTGATACCGATGCTTTCACGACCCGTGTAATGGTCGTCGATGATTCTGCCGTTATTCGCGGCATGATCAGCCGTATCGTCGAATCTGAAGGCTACATCAAGGTTGTGGCATCAGCCGCAAATGGTGAAATGGCTTTACAGCTATACGACCAGTACAAGCCAGATGTCGTCATCATGGATATTGAAATGCCTGTAATGGACGGTATCACCGCGCTCGGCCAAATCATCAAAAAATACCCTGATGCCAAAGTCATCATGTGTTCAACTCTTACACTTGAAAACGCTCAGATATCGATGCGCGCAATGACACTAGGCGCTGTTGACTATATTCCAAAGCCGACAAGCACTACGGACATCAATAAATCTAGCGACTTTCACAATTCTATCATCCAGCTTGTAAGGTCATTCGGCAAACCTGTACCAACTGATGAAAACGGCGATGTGAAGCGCGCACCTTTACCGAAAACAGCCGCCGCCGCTAATACACCTACCCCGCGCGCAAGCTTTATTCTGCCTGCAGCCAACGCCAAATTTGCCCTGCGCCCCATGCCCCCTGCAAGCTGGCGGCCGCGCATTCTGGCAATCGGTTCAAGCACAGGCGGCCCACAGGCACTCTTTGAATTCTTGAAACCCCTCAAGGGTATCAAGAGCATGCCTATTGTCATTACACAGCACATGCCCCCTACATTCACGACACTACTGGCCCAACATATTACAAGCCATACGGGCGTGCCCTGCGTAGAAGCCGAAGAAGGCATGCCACTGCTACCTGGCCGCGCACATCTGGCCCGCGGTGGCCTACATATGCTCATAAAGAAGAATGACGCAGGCCAAAACTGCCTGACGCTTAACGATGGCCCTGCCGAAAACTTCTGCAAGCCTGCTGTAGACCCAATGCTCCGTAGCCTCATCCCACTTTATGGGCGGGATATTCTGACCGTTATTCTGACCGGCATGGGCTCCGACGGAATGCTGGGTGCCAAGGATGTCGTAGCTACAGGCGGCTACGTTATGGCGCAGGACCAAGCGACAAGTATCGTCTGGGGAATGCCCGGCGCAGTTACTATGGCGGGCCTATGCTCACAAGTGCTCCCCCTCAAGGAAATCGGCGCCGCTGTTGCGCAGAAGGTGATATAAATGAAACCTGCCGATTTTGATATTTTCAAAAACCTCCTCTACGAAAAATCAGGCCTCGTCATAACGATCGATAAGGCCTACCTGCTGGAATCGCGTCTCGGCCCTGTCATTAAGAAATGGGCTATCGCCGATCTGGGCGCATTAAGCGATAAATTGCGTACTATGCCTGATCGCGCTTTAGTGAGCGATATTGTCGATGCCATGACGACGAACGAAACCATGTTCTTTCGTGACCAGAAGCCATTCGACAAATTCCGTGATCTGGTTGTACCGGCAGTCATCAAGGCCAAGGGGCCTAGCTGCACCATCCGCATATGGTCTGCCGCCTGTTCATCGGGGCAGGAACCCTACACGCTTGGCATCACCATCAAGGAAAACGCCGCCAAATGGCCAGGCGTGAAATTCGAAATTATTGCGACGGACCTTTCCAATGAAATTCTCGACCAAGCCAAGGCCGGGAAATACAGCCAGTTCGAAGTCCAGCGCGGCATGCCTATCATGATGCTGGTAAAATACTTCAACCAGACCGGCGATACTTGGACCATCAAGGACGATATTAAAAATATGGTGAAATATTCCAACTTCAACCTGCTCGACCCGATGGAACAATTCGGCACCTTTGATTGCATCTTCTGCCGCAACGTCCTGATTTACTTTGACCAACCTACCAAGGGCAAAATCCTTGAAAAGCTCTCGAAACGTCTGGCCAAGCACGGCACGCTCTTTATGGGCGGCGCCGAAACAGTTCTGGGCATTACAAATGCTTTGAGGCCGCTAGAAGGCGAACGCGGCGTCTACGTGCCGGCCGACGCCCCCGTGCCTGCAACAGCGGGCGCAAAACCCCCTACAGGCGCCCCGCCTACCCCTACAATGCCCACATCCACCTTCGTTCGACGTTGAACCGCCTCAAAATTTACCTATAAAGCCTTGCAAACTTGGCCAAGCACGCATATTCCATCCCTATAACGAAGGATATGCGCCATGGTCTCCAAGTCTTTTCCGTCCTACCACGAACCGGTAACCCCCAAACGCGCCCTTTTGTCGGTATCCGACAAAACCGGCCTGATTGATCTGGCCAAAGCTTTGGCCCGCCACGGCGTTGACCTGGTATCCACCGGCGGCACCCACAAGGCCATCAAAGACGCTGGCTTGGCTGTCAAAGACGTATCCGAAATTACCAATTTCCCCGAAATCATGGATGGCCGCGTCAAAACCTTGCACCCATCCGTCCATGGCGGCCTGCTGGCCCGCCGCGATGATCAGGCGCATCTCAATGCCATGGTCGCCAACAACATTCACAACATCGATATTCTGGTCGTAAACCTCTACCCCTTCGCCGAAACGGTCGCCAAGGGTGCCGACTTCGCGTTATGCGTTGAAAATATCGATATCGGCGGCCCCGCCATGATCCGTGCCGCCGCTAAAAATCACGATTTCGTAACCGTACTGACCAACCCTGCCGATTACGCACAGCTGGTCGATGAACTCGATAAACACGAAGGACATATCAGCTACGTTACCCGCCGCGAATTTGCTGCCAAAGCCTACGCGGCCACAGCCGCCTACGATGGCGCTATTGCACAGTGGTTTGCAGCCAAGCTGGGCGATGACCTGCCACAAACGCTGGTCAGCGCCGGCACCCGCCACCAGATGATGCGCTACGGCGAAAACCCCCACCAGTTTGCCGCCTTCTATACCGATGGCACCAACCGCCCCGGCGTGGCTTTGGCCAAACAGCATCAGGGCAAGGAACTCTCCTATAACAACCTCAACGACACCGATGCCGCCTACGAACTGGTAGCAGAATTTGATGCGCCTGCCGTGGCCATCATCAAGCACGCCAACCCCTGCGGCGTGGCATCCAACGCATCGCTGTACGATGCCTACCGCCATGCCCTGCGCTGCGACCCTGTCTCGGCCTTTGGCGGCATAGTAGCCCTCAACCGCACGCTTGATGCCGCAACAGCCGAGGAGATCGTCAAAATCTTCACCGAAGTGATTATCGCACCCGACGTCGAAGACGAAGCCCGCGCGATCATCGCCGCCAAGAAAAACCTGCGCCTGCTCACCACCGGCACCCTGCCCGACCCCACAACCAAACGCCTGTCATTGAAGGCACTGGCTGGCGGCTATTTGGTCCAGAACGTCGATGCAGGCCGCATCATGCCGACTGACCTTAAGGTCGTGACCAAACGCGCCCCAACCGACAAAGAAATGGCCGACCTAATATTCGCCTTCCGTGTGGCCAAACACGTCAAATCCAACGCGATTGTGTACGCGAAAGATCTAGCAACCGTAGGTGTTGGGGCGGGGCAAATGTCACGTATCGACTCCTCGCGCATTGCCGCATGGAAAGCCAAGGAAGCTGCAAAAGCGGAAGGTTTGAACGAACCATTGACCATAGGCTCGGTCGTCGCATCCGACGCTTTCTTCCCGTTTGCGGATGGTTTGCTGGCTGCCGCCGAAGCAGGCGTGACCGCCGTCATCCAGCCCGGCGGGTCGGTGCGTGATGACGAGGTAATTGCCGCCGCTGATGCAAAGGGCCTCGCGATGGTCATGACCGGCATGCGCCACTTCAGGCACTAACCGTTGATGGATAGCCAGACCGCCAACCAGACGGCCATACGCGCGATCATCGCATCGCAATTCATACCGCCTTTCATGTTCTCAGGGGTGGCTGTGGCCTTGCCCTCCATGGGGGCCGATTTGCACATGGGCGCGGCATCACTCGGCCTTGTTGAAATTCTGTTTTTGGCAAGCCAGCTCACCTTCATGCTGCCCATGGGCAGGCTTGCCGATACGCTTGATAAACGCGCGCTTTATAAACTGGCTATTGCCGCATTTGCTTTGGCTTCAATGGCACTGGCCTTTATGCCTTGGGTCGCGGGCGTATTATTTTTGCGCATGGTACAGGGCTTGTGTTCAGCCATTTTCGCATCAACCGGCCCCGCATTGCTGGCCGATATGGTACCGCCTGAAAAACGGGGGGAAATATTTGGTAAATCCATCGGGGCTATTTATGCGGGGCTCACACTCGGCCCCCTATGCGCGGGCCTACTGGTTGATGCCTTTGGCTGGCACAGTCTGTTTATTGCCAGCGCCCTGCTGCTAACTGCCGGCTATATATTGCTGCATTATACATTGCCCAAAACAAAGCTGGGCTCACCGCGCGGGGCCGTACATATATCAAGCGTTTTCATGATGGGCGTAATAGTGGGTGCGCTTGTTACAGCATCCGTTTTAACGGCGCAGGGCTGGCCTGCCCTGCTGGCGCTGGGCATCGGCATAGTCACATCCATCGCCTTTGTGCGTTTACAACTCCACCTCGATAGCCCGTTGATTGATGTACGCGCGCTTATCGCCAACCATGCTTTGCGCGGCGCGCTGGCATCGCAGGTACTGTTATACATCAATGCCTTCTGCTCGGTCTTTCTGCTCAGCCTTTACATGCAGGTGCCCCTGCAACACGGGCCGCGCGCGGCGGGCTACGTCATTGCCCTTGGCACTGTCTGCATGGCGCTGGCGGCCCCGTATGCTGGTAAACTAGCCGATAAATGGCCACGCCGCACCCTGTGTGCCGCAGGCGTTTCCATGGTACTGGCAGCATCCATCGGTGCCCTGCTATTTTTCGGGATGGACACGCCGCTTGTTGTCGTTGGCATCATGCTCACGGTCCAAAGCCTCGGGTTCGCGCTATTCTCATCGCCCAATATGACGCTCATCATGAACAGCGTGCCGCCCAGCCAGTCAGGCCTCGCATCTGCCTTGGGTGCAAAAGCCCGCTCAATGGGCATGGTGATCGGTATGCTGGTCACAGGCGCACTCATGGCCCATGCCATGGGCACCGCCCCTGTAACAGCCAACCCCGAACTGTTCATGGGTGTCATGCACCTCAATTTCGCACTGTTGGCCCTCACTTCAGCCGCAGCCCTTTGGCTGTGCCTTCAATCCAAACGCATCTAGGCCTGTATTTTCATAATATTAATATTCTCTTAAACTTTGTGTGGTTACATAGGGGGCAGGAATTATTAGCCATAGGGAAGATACGGGCATCATGTCAGTAGCAGCAACCGAACAAAACCGCGGGCCTGTATCAACGTCCCACACCTATAACGACGCGATGGATATGGACATTTACTGCATCATCGGCGACGGGCCGACCGTGTGCATCTTCCATACCCTGCCCTTCAACAACACACTTTCATGGGTTGAATACGATATCGGCAGCAGCCGCCTCGATTTCATCATGGAAGACGGCGAGATCCGCAATTTCGGCATTCCCATCGACCGCAAGTTTTCCGCCTACATTAAAAACACCTACACGGTACCAGTCGTCCTGCGCCAAAACGGCGAGGCGGTTGAAGGTTACGAATACCCGCTGATCCAACACGCGGCATAAAAAACAGAGAACAGGAGAGAGAACCATGGCAAAACCATTGAGCAAAGCCGATCTGGGCAAATTCACCGCTTTCCATGATGATCCGGCCAATACCCGCATCGATATCAGTGCGCCCAAAACATCGGCACCAGCCCCTGCAAACAGCTTCAAACCTACGACACCGGGCCAAAAAGCAGGCCTTTAAAAGGCTTCCAGTCATAAATCCTTGAAACAAGCGCTGCGGTTCTTTAGAAAGACCGCAGCGTTTTGTTTTTTAAGGATAAAAATGACCAAGCAGTCCCTCATCCGTAACTTTTCGATCATTGCCCATATCGACCATGGCAAATCGACTTTGGCCGATCGCCTGATTCAAACCTGCGGCGGGCTCGAGTTGCGCGAGATGACGGAACAGGTTCTCGATAACATGGATATCGAGAAAGAGCGCGGCATCACCATCAAGGCCCAGACCGTGCGCCTCAATTATAACGCCAAAGACGGCCAGACCTATCAGCTCAACCTGATGGACACGCCAGGCCATGTGGACTTCAGCTACGAAGTCTCGCGCTCATTGGCATCCTGCGAAGGCGCGCTGCTGATTGTCGATTCAACCCAAGGGGTCGAGGCGCAGACCCTCGCCAACGTCTATCAGGCGATGGACAACAACCTCGAAATTTTGCCTGTCATCAACAAAATTGACCTGCCGGCATCCGACATCGAGGCCACCAAAACCCAGATCGAGGAAGTCATCGGCATCGATGCATCCGACGCCGTGTGCGTATCAGGTAAATCCGGCATCAATATCGATTTGCTGCTCGAAGCCATCGTAACCAAACTGCCCGAGCCGAAAGGCGACATCAACGCCCCGCTCAAAGCCCTGCTGGTTGATAGCTGGTATGATAGTTATTTAGGCGTTGTCATTCTCGTGCGTGTATTCGATGGCGTTTTGAAAAAGGGCCAGAAAATCAGGTTCATGAACGCAAACGCCGTACGCGATGTTGAACGTGTTGGTATTTTCACCCCCAAACAAGTGATGGTTGATGAATTGCGCGCAGGCGAAATGGGTTTCATCACCGCCGCCGTCAAAACCATCTCCGACACAAAGGTCGGCGACACGATTACCGATGAACGCAATCAGGCGGCGGCCGCCCTGCCCGGTTTTAAAAAATCCATCCCGATGGTTTTCTGCTCGCTCTTCCCGACAGACGCATCCAACTTCGAACATCTGCGCGACAGCCTCGGCAAACTTGCTTTGAACGATGCATCGCTACACTACGAACCAGAAGCATCACAGGCACTCGGCCTCGGCTTCCGTTGCGGCTTCTTAGGGTTGCTGCACATGGAAATTGTGCAGGAACGCCTGAACCGCGAATTCAATCTCGACCTCATCCCAACCGCGCCTTCGGTGGTCTATAAAATCCACCTGACGAATGGCGAGATGATCGAACTGTACAACCCCGTCGATATGCCCGATGTCGGGCGCATCAAATCGATCGAGGAACCGCTGATCAAGGCGACCATTCTCGTGCCCGATGAATACTTAGGCGGCCTTTTGCAACTCTGCGAAGAACGCCGCGGCCAGCAGCTTGAACTGACATACGCGGGCAACCGCGCCATGCTAGTTTACCGCCTGCCGCTCAACGAAGTGGTGTTCGACTTTTACGACCGCCTCAAATCAATCAGCCGAGGCTATGCCAGCTTCGATTACGCGCTTGATGGCTTCCGCGAGGATGATCTGGTGAAAATCGACATCCTCGTCAATCAGGAACCGGTTGATGCACTGGCCATGATCGTCCACCGCGAACAGGCTGAACGCCGCGGCCGCCAGTTGTGCGAACGCCTGAAAGAACTCATCCCGAGGCAGCTTATCAAGGTTGCCATTCAGGCGACAATCGGCGGCAAGGTTATCGCGCGGGAAGATATTTCAGCCCTCAAGAAAGACGTGCTGGCCAAGTGCTATGGCGGCGATATCAGCCGCAAGAAGAAGCTGCTCGATAAACAAAAAGAGGGTAAGAAAAAGATGCAGCAATATGGCAGCGTCGACATCCCCCAATCGGCCTTTATCGAGGCGCTTCGCATGGGCGATGATAAATAGGAAAAGGCTGCTGGCGTCATGAAAATCCGAAATATTTTTATAGCGCAAAGCAAAGCCAAGAAGGATGATTTCGAGCGGGTGGGCGACAAGCTTTCCCACTACACCAAGCAACGCAAAGCGCCCGACTACGATCCGGTAAGCAAATTGTTTCAGGCGGCTGTTGTGGGGCCAAAAGGCCAGAAACTCAAAAACCCGATCGTGGGCGAAGCCGTTGTCACGCAAAACTGGGGCCGCCTTGAAATCGACCTGCTGTTTGTGGAAGAAGCCTTCCGTCGCCAAGGTGTTGGTACGGCTTTAATGAAACAGATCCTGCAATACGCACGCGCGGAAGAACTCATGGCCATTCGCCTGAACACGCCCAGCTGGCAAGGCGTCGGCTTTTACGAGACCTGCGGATTTTCGGAAATGGGCCGCATCCCGCTTGATGCCGTTATCAAAGGGGAACGCCAATACGAAGTGACCTATACGCAGATACTGGCACTTTAACGCAAAAAGAAATTGGCTTTTTTTCATTAAAAACAATCCACTAAGGCTAAAACCCCATAACTATAGACGTGAAAAAATTGTTATGGTAAAAAATTGCACAACTTGCGAGGTGTTATGGCATTAGCTTGGTATGAAAAAATGAGCGGCGCAGGCCGTAGCGGGCAAATCGTTTCATCTGAACAATTGTTGAACGAGCTTCGCCGTCTTGATTGCCGCTTCCGCCAGCGCGGCTCGCACATCACCTTTAGCCATGACGACACAGGCACGCGAGGCACCATCGTGTATGGCACACGTAAATTATGGTCACAAAAAACCGTGGCCGCGATGCTGCTCAAAATGCGCGATGCAACGGGTATGGATATTAATGTACCCAATGACACCGAAGCGACACAGGCCGATGAAGGCACCGTACGCAAAACATTCAATAGCGCCGTCGTAACACCATCAGCCCCCCTGCCCGCACATTTCGTAACCGAGCCGTATCAGGGCGACCCCTCGCAAATCGTCATCCGTGACCGCGACTTCCCGCAGATTGGCGATGTACTCACCCCGTACGACCACCCTGACATTGTGGCGCAGGCCATTAAAAACATGGCGCGCAAAAGAAAGAACTTTGAAGAAGGCCTCGCCATGCTGGCAGATGACGGCGATTTTAAAGTGATGCGCGAAGGTGATGTCATTTTCCTGAGCCACCCCATCCACCCCATTCAGGCTGTGCTGGGGCCGTATGATGCTGCCGAAACGCAGGAGCCGCTTGATGTCCTCAACCAGTGCTTTGATGACCTTGCACCGTTTGCCGATAACCAGACCATGCTGCGCGATGTTATTACCTCCCGCAAATTAGATTTGATAAACGAAAAAGCCGATGACAACGGTGTACTGCACAAAACCTATGTCTCGCGCCGTTTCCAGCGCGGCTTCGGCGTACGCGTAAACCTTGAGACAAGCAAGAACGGTTATGTGTCTGACAAACAGATCGTCGATTTCATGGATGGTGTCGATAAAAACTTCTTCGATTCCATCGCCTATTTCATGAAAAACAGCTATGGCTTTGAAGTGGCGCGTGACAGACGCGACCAGAAAATGCACGCATCACACCCGATGTTAAAAGACCTTGGCTTCGACTTCCCCAATTTTGATAATTTGCCAAAACTGCGCGATGTTTACGCCAAGCGCGAACAACTGGGTGAAGAAGCCTATATCAACGGCATCAACGATATTCTGGAACAGCGCGATAACATTCTTGAACTCGTTAGCTACGGGCTGATCTTCAGTGTCGAGCAAATGATGGCGGCATCCGATACGCTGTTCGATATTGCTGACCGCGTGAAGAAAATTCAGGAAGCGGCCAAAGCCGATAAAGACATCGATCAGGACGCGATGGCGCATACACAGAAAACGCTGAAGAAAAAAATCAGCAAAATCAAAAGAGCCCAGAACGGCAGCGCCAATGCCGATTATGATACGAACGGCATCAAGGACCAAAACCACATTTCAAGCATCCGTAACCAGAAACTCCCTGAAACCTTCCCCTACGGCCGCGTGATGCGCATGCCGCTGCAGGACCCGAAAACGGATGAACCCGCAGGCCATTACCAATATATGGTCATTAAAGGGCCGGACGGTAAAAACATGGTCATTTTCGGGGAAGACGGTTTGAAAGTTCTCTCAGGTTTCCTAGAACAAGCAGGTGAGGCGCTAGGGGCCGATACATCAGCCGCGCCTGATGCCAAAATCACTGCTTTGAAAGGCAAATCCGCCGCAGGCTTCCAGAAAATGATACCTGCCGTGCCCGTGTAATGACAGCGCCGAACAAAACCGTATGGGATGACCCCGCTTTTGCAAAAGCCTGGAATGATACCTACGGCATCGACATGCAAAAAACACTCATACGTGCTGAACTCGCCTTCCCGTTGATCGCGGATGCGATTGGCAGTTTCGAAGGCAAATCGCTGGCCGATTTCGGCTGTGGCAATGGTAACCTGATCCGCCACTTCGCGGGGCACAATTTCCAAAGCTGGGTCGGCATCGATGGCGGCCGCGCCATCCTTGATACCGCCATCGAAAACACCACAGATGCACGCGTGACCTACCAGCATCGCGATTTATGCCACCTGTTCAAAACTTCAGCACGGGTCGATGTTGTTACATCCATGTTCGTGCTCGAAGAAATACCAGCCACGCATTTACGCAACTTCTTTGCCAATGTGGCAGGGATGCTGAAAGCCGATGGCACAGCGCTCATGTTCACACAGCACCCCGCCTACGCCATGATGGAAGCACATAAGGCGCTGGCCGCAGGCACGCCCAATACCAAATTTGAGGGCCATAGGGGGTATTTCGATACCAACCCCAGCACCTACGCTCTGCAGTTACTTAACCAGCGTGACGGCGAACCTTTAATGGCAGCCCACCATCACAAACCACTAATGACCATTGTAAACGATGCTGCATCAGCCGGATTGGCCTTAACCCATATGGTCGAAACACCCGCAGGCATCAGCAGCCTAAAAAATTTGCGCGTCCACACCCCTGCCGAAGGCGATTTTCCGCGCTTTCTGTTTTTGGCATTTAGACCCAGAAATAGCCTAACCATTTGATTTACATAATAATAGATTGGATTTTATCAAATCATTGAAAAACAATGACTTGTTAAGAACTTATTTACCGTAATTGAAGTATCTTATGTGTGTAATAACAAAAAAATTGAAAACAAAAGGCAGACAGCGTGAGCGTTCAAAACATCCAATCCATCGAGACAAGCGCCGAGCTTCCGGTCGAACTGCTATACAACCAGTCGGTCACTGGCTTTTTGCAAACCCACGCTGAACTTTCAAAACTGCCACAGGATAAAAACGACCCCCTGCAACCGGCCGAAGCCACGTTGCGTAATCTGGGTGTTGAAGTAGATAACGATTTCTCGATGCTCGTGATGGGCGCGATGGGCCATATCGGTATGGATGCAGGCATGCACGCTTTGGGCTTGCCTACCACCGGCGCCCTCTCCACTGGTCTCGATGTTGCCTCCAGCTTCCTGATGGGCCTTGCCGAAGAACGCAGCAGCAGCCAGAAAGCCGATGCTAAAAACGCTCTGGCCGCTCCTAAAAAAGGCGCGACATCAATGTTCAAAACATCATCCTTCCGCAAGGCCGAACCGAAAGCCCCGCCTGCTGCCGCCAACACCGCCATCATGAAAAAGGCGATGGAACGCAAGCAGCGTTTAGCGCTGCGCAAATCGGCCAATAAGCGCAAACAATTGAAATCCGTGCTTGAAAAGCATATGGAAAACATCAAAGAATTACAGGCATTCCGCTCCTGTGGCGTGAAATACGCACACCGCGTAACCGTGCCGAATGGCGATACGGGGGAAAATGAATCGTATCTGGTCGCCGCAAAAGAAAAACCGCAAATGGCTCTTTCGGTCAAAGGCAAGACCTACGAAAAACCGATGGACCTTACAATGGGCCGTCCCAGTTTTAGCGCCCCGCGTTTAAGCATGTGCGCCTAGGTAATTCAAGGTTTGTAGTACACCGCAAATTTGATACGCTCACGCTATGTTCCTTCTGAACACGACGATGCTGCGCGAAAAATTCACCCTGAACGATGCTTCGGGCGGGGAAGAACCAATGATCGCTGCGGGAAACCGCATTACGCTCCCACTTCTTTCCAGAAAAGGTCAACGCGAGGAACGCCTCATTGTGCGCGGCCAGAACATGCATACAACATTGCGTATGGCAGCGCTCATTTGCCGCACCTATTTCCGCGAGGGGCCTATCCAGTCCCGTAAAACCCCTTTTGACTGGGCCGAACAATGGGCAAACACCGTACCCGACTTCGAACGCCAGACGAACCAGAGCTCGTGGATAGCCGTCTACAGCGCCGGACGCACCATTTTCAAGGAAGGCACCTACCATCCTTTCATGGATATCATCGAACAATGCGATGCCCGCAACCGCGATGAATACGACCGCTCGGTCGAAATAGCCGAAAAAGCCTTCAACATGGCAGGCCGCGGCGTGACCATTGCCCACGATACAACCATCGCCATGGTTATCGGCGCAATGGACGAAAGAACACGCGTAGGCCTTATGTTCAGGCATCCGCGCAAGTCGGCCACGTTTAACTTCGTAGTTGAACCGAAGGCAGGCGCTACCCTCGATATGGCCGTGGCTGAACCGCATCACTGTCTCCTGCACGCAGCCGCATGGCTTGAACTTATCCAGCTATCGGTCAACGCAGGCTTCACGCGCGCCAAGGGCGGCACGCAACTCAACAAACGCCGCCTGCTTGAGGCGGCCCAGCGACGCATCGGCAAACTGAATGCCGAACTCGAACAGTTTGAAGAAACCTACGATGTATTCTACAGACCCGAACGGCCAAATATGCTGACCCTGATAGACGAAGTCGAAAAATTCGCCCAAGGCTAACCTTATAAAAGGAACAACCCGATGCTGATAAAAACCTGTGCAACCATCGTGTTGGCATTCACTTTGCTTATCGCCCCTGCAGCGCATGCCCAGCGAAAAATAGCCGTTGGCTCCCCTATTATCGGCACCATTCTAAGTGTCGAGGGTGACGCTAAGGTCTCATCCAGAACACAAGACGCGCACCCAGCCACCGTGAATATGATGATACGCAAAGGCGATATCATCACCACTGGCAACCGCGCCCGTGCCTATGTGATGCTGATCGATAACACAGAGCTGACCTTGTCTGAAAATACACAACTCGATGTCAGCGAGTATGTATTTGACGAACAGGACACATCCAAAAACAAGGCCGTATATAATATCGCCAAGGGTGCGTTTCTCTATGTCAGCGGCCTTGTCGCCAAAAAAGAAAATCCTGACGTGACCGTCAACATCCCACTGGGCTCAATCGGCATTCGCGGCACCAAATTCTGGGGCGGTGAATCCGAAGGCGTGTATGGGGTTGTCGTCGGTGACGGCGCGGTTGAAGTCAAAACCAAGGCTGGCGCGGTTAAGCTGGCCAAAGGCCAGGGCACCAATTTGCGCTGGAACAAGGCGCCCGAAGCACCGTCCGTATGGTCCAAAACAAGGCTCGATACCGCCATCAAGACCATCTCGCTCAAGGATCCTGAAGCCATAGGCCAGCGTATCAAGAACAACGAAGGCGTCCGCCAGGAATTGCGCAAACGCTTGAAACAATCGCAAGATATGTCAGCCAACACAACCGAAACAACAACTGAAACAACAGACGATACGGCCGACACCAAAACCAAACGCGAAAAACTGAAAGAAGCACTGGCCAATTCCGATAACACCACCACGGAAAGCGCCACAGAAACACCTGTTAAAGATGCCATAAAAGAAAAAGTGAAAGCTGCCGTCATAGACAATGTCTCGGCTGTCAAAGAATTAAGCGCCGGCACGGTATCAGTGGCTGAACCAGTGACGACCACAGTCAAGGAAACGACAACCAGCGTATCTACAACCATAGACCAACCGGTCAGCACAACAGTGAAAGACGTAACCAGTACACCTGTAAGCACCGTTAAAGAAGGCGTAACCGGCAAGCTAGGCACAGTTTCCAAAGCACTGACAGTCAAGAAACTGAACGCCGAATAACCAGAAGGCGCCGCATACAAAAAGCCCCGATATTTCTAGCGGGGCTTTTTTATATCTATATCTGAGGGCTCACATCACGACGCTGCAATACCGCGCAACACGTAAGGCAGAATGCCGCCGTTTTTGAAGTATTCAACTTCATCGAGTGTGTCGATACGGCACATCAACAAATGCGTTTCCTTAGCGCCGTTGGCACGCGTGATCGTCAGCGTCACATCCATACGTGGCGTAATACCCGATGCAACACCCGTGACATCAAACAACTCTGTACCATCGAGGTTAAGGTCGCTACGCGTCTGACCGTTCTTGAATTGCAGGGGCAATACACCCATGCCAACAAGGTTTGAACGGTGGATACGCTCGAAGCTTTCAGCCACAACCGCACGAACACCAAGCAAGGTCGTACCCTTTGCTGCCCAGTCACGCGATGAACCGGTGCCATATTCCTTGCCGGCAAAAACAACCAGCGGTGTGCCGTCGGCTTTGTATTTCATGGCAGCATCATAAATTGCCATCGTCTCGCCTGTTGGTACATACTTGGCAAAGCCGCCTTCAAGCCCACCGCACAATTCATTTTTGATACGGATGTTGGCGAACGTGCCGCGCATCATGACTTCGTGATGGCCACGGCGTGCGCCGTAGCTGTTGAAGTCGGCTGGAGCCACACCATGTTCCATCAGGTATTTGCCAGCAGGCGAATCCTTCTTGATCGAGCCTGCCGGTGAAATATGGTCGGTCGTAATTGAATCGCCAAACAGGGCCATCACACGCGCGCCAATCACATCGGTAATGGCACCAGGTGTTTTAGGCATGTTCACAAAATACGGCGGGTGCGCCACATAGGTGGAATCTTTATCCCACGTGTATGTCTGGCCATCAGCGCCCGAAATTGCCTGCCATTCCTTCGTGCCTTTAAAAACGTCGGCATAGCGGGATTTGAACATTTCAGGCGTCAATGCGTATAGCACCGTATCGGCAACTTCCTTGGTGGTCGGCCAGATGTCTTTCAGGAAAACATCTTTGCCGTCGCGGTCCTGCCCGATTGGGTCGCGTGTAATATCAATCAGCATCGACCCTGCCAGCGCATAAGCCACGCACAAAGGCGGTGATGCCAGATAGTTCGATTTAACATGTGGGTTCACGCGGCCTTCAAAGTTACGATTGCCCGAAAGCACCGATACGACGTTGAGGTCACCTTCCGTCACGGCATTGCCGATCGCTTCAGGCAACGGCCCTGAGTTACCGATACAGGTTGTACAGCCGTAACCCACAAGGTTGAAACCAAGCGCATCAAGGTCTTTTTGCAAATCGGCGCGTGCCAGATATTCCGTCACAACCTGCGAGCCAGGCGCGAGGGATGTTTTAACCCAGGGCTTCACTTTCATACCCAGCGCATTGGCTTTTTTGGCCACAAGCCCTGCGGCTACCATAACGCTCGGGTTCGAGGTGTTGGTGCACGATGTAATGGCGGCAATAGCAACATGGCCATCTTTCATCACGAAGTCAGACCCCTTAACGGCAACTTCAGGCACTTTGCCTTTGACCGTTTCAAGATGCTTCTTGAACTCCGGTGCTGCATTGGCAAGCACCACGCGGTCTTGCGGGCGTTTGGGGCCTGCAAGCGATGGCACAACCGTGCTCATGTCGAGTTCAAGTGTATCGGTGAATATAGGGTCTGGTGAGCCGGCATCGCGCCACATGCCCTGCGCCTGTGCATACGCACGGACGAGCTTGATGCGGTGCGGGTCGCGGCCCGTGAATTCAAGGTAGCGGCAGGTTTCTTCGTCAATCGGGAAGAAGCCGCAAGTGGCGCCGTATTCAGGGGCCATGTTGGCGATGGTCGCACGGTCGGCCAGTGACATGTGGTTAAGCCCGTCGCCATAGAATTCGACGAACTTGTTGACCACACCTTTTTTACGCAGCATTTGCGTAACCATCAGAACAAGGTCGGTTGCAGTTGTGCCTTCGGTAGGCTTACCCGTTAGTTTGAAACCGATAACTTCAGGAATAAGCATCGAGACAGGCTGGCCCAGCATGGCAGCTTCGGCTTCGATACCGCCAACGCCCCAGCCTAAGACGGCCAGACCGTTGATCATCGTGGTGTGTGAATCCGTACCCACCAATGTATCAGGGTAGCAAACAGTGCGGCCGGGGTTGCTTTCATCTTCGTCGGCCCAGACGGTTTGCGCTAAATACTCAAGGTTGACCTGATGGCAAATACCGGTGCCAGGAGGCACCACACGGAAATTGCGGAAGGCTTTCTGGCCCCATTTCAAAAACTTGTAACGCTCGAGGTTGCGTTCGAATTCAAGGTCCACGTTTTTCTGGAACGATGATTGCTGGCCGAATTCATCAACCGTGACCGAGTGGTCGATCACAAGATCAACCGTCACAAGCGGGTTGATCTTCTGGGCATCGCCGCCCATGGCCACCATGGCTTCGCGCATTGTAGCCAAGTCGACCACGGCGGGCACGCCTGTAAAATCCTGCATCAGCACGCGCGCGGGGCGGTATGCAATCTCGTGCTCGGCTTTGCCAAGCGTTTTTTTCCAGCCCTTAAAGGCTTCAACATCTTCAACCGATACGCTGCGGCCATCTTCAAAGCGCAGCATGTTTTCAAGAAGTACCTTCAGCGAGAAAGGCAGGTTGGCGATATCACCCAGTTTTTCGGCGGCTGCCGGCAACGAGAAATAGTCATACTCCTTCCCGTCAATCGTAAGCGTACGGCGTGTCTGTAGTGTATCGAGTCCGGTGCGGGCCATGGGAAGAAACCTCTTGAAGAAATATAGAAAATAGCGGGCAGCGAAGCGCAGCCCAAGAAAGGGTATCATGCACAGCAAAAAGATAAAGAACCCTTAAAATGCGCGGGGGATAGAGGACGGTATTAGTCCTATTTCATCCTCAGTTCGGCACCAGCCAAAAAGGCTTCTTGGCCCTCATACTGGCTGTAATGCGCTCCTGCTTGCTTATTTGCATTTCCACCCCCGGCGCAAATTCAAAGTATTTATCAAGGGTCAGGATGCTGGTTTCAGCCAGCGGCAGCCCGTCAGCAAAGCTGGGGCGGGCCACGGCATAAGGTACCATATGCATCTGGTACCTGCCCGCCATGATAAAATTGCCCAAAAGGTCAGGTTTCAGATTATACGCCCAGTATTGCTCGTGCCCGCGCGGGCCATGCCCTGCAGGATGATGCAAAAAGAAATGCATATTCTGCGGGTCTTCACCTGCAAACAGGCGTTGTGCCAAAAGCGTAGCTATTTTAGGCAGATGCGCCCTGAACCGCGTAGGGTTCGAACGCCCGCTGATAGCAATATAGCGATTATCGCCCACAGTTTCGGTAATCACTATCATTGGAAAGCCGTTATCAACATCGGGCAGCAAAAACGCCTGCGTAATGCGGTCGGTACCATCCGCCCCTGAAAAATAGGCACCTTCACCGCGCGGCATGACAGGCAGGTTGCGTGCAACCATGGCCTGAGCCCGTTTGCGGGCACGGGCCTGCTTGATATTTGTTGCATGTTCCGTAAAAAACTCGCGGATTTCACGCAAACTCCCAAAACTTTCAGGGGCTGGCGGCGGTGGCAGCTTTTCACCCGCCAATGCCGCGCGCCCCGCCAATATGTTGAACATACGGCTAGCAACATCGGCCACGGTTTCAAATTTGCGCTGGCGTGCCCGCCGCATGGAACGAATGGCCGATACATATTCGGCCTTGGTCTGCGGGCTTAAAGCCCCGCGCTCGTTGATTTCGGACACGGCCATGCGCCACAATTCGGGCAGACGCTCATATTGCTCGTTCCATTTCTTTTCCCAATTAGGGTCATAGGTCGAAAGGCGGGTCGACATCGCAAGCTATTCCCTGTTTTTAATTTTTTATGATCTTTTTTTTATAAAAAGGCAGCGTACCCCCCGCCGTCAATTGGTTTTTTGCTTTGTCCCGCAATGCACACGCTTTATAAAGCCCCCATGCTTACCACCAATGCCCTGACAATCGCCCGCGGCGCAGCCATTCTGGCCAGCGACATCGGTTGCCACATAGTTGCAGGCGATACCCTTTTGCTAACGGGGCCGAACGGCGCCGGTAAAACAACATTTCTGCGTACCATAGCGGGCCTCTTGACCCCGACATCTGGCCAGATCGACAAAACCGCTCCTTCGCACTGGATAGCCGCGCAAGCTTTGCCGCCATCGCTTGAAACCGTGCGCGATTATCTGGCCTTCCATGCAGCCCTCATGAATGTGCCATATACACAGCCACGCGATGTATTTGGTATCGACACTGTCATGGATACACCGCTTTACCGCCTTTCAACCGGCTGGCGCCAGCGTGTGAAACTCACGCGCCTACTGCTGTGCGAACGTGCGCTTTGGCTGCTGGATGAACCAAGCGACGGGCTCGATGCCAGCGGCTTAACGGCCCTTCAAAGCCTGATAGCCGCACACACACTTAGCGGCGGTGCCGTTGTCATTGCCACCCACCAGCCGCATTTATGGCCGCAAGCCAAAACCATGGCCTTCGGGGGCCAGCCATGAAAACGATTTTCATCCGCATGCTGGCACGCCTTACGCGCGCACAGGGGCTGCACATACAGGCATTGCTATTTTTCGCACTGGCCATTACCGCCGTAGTATTTGCCGTGGGCTCCGAACCCGTCTTGCTAGCCGCCCTCATGCCCGGTATTGCTTGGGCGGTCTTGTTGCTGTCAGCACTTCTGGGCTTGGGTGATGTGCTTGAACCCGACTGGGCCGACGGCACGCTCGACGACATGCTGCTATCACAACGCCCGCTACCAGCCCTCATGGCCGCAAAAATGCTAGCTCACTGGCTGGCCACGGGCTTGCCCGCCTCTATCGCCGCAACATTATGTGTGGGCATCATGGTACCCAATACGGCATCCACACTGCCCGCATTATTTGTAGGTTATGCCTTAGGCTCACTGTGCTTTTCGGCCATCGGCATTATGGCGGCGGCATTGGTGCTGGGTTCCCGCCGCGCAGCCACACTACTGGCCGTCATCGTGATGCCTCTATGCGTGCCGCCCCTCATATTCGGCGCGGGGCAAGCCGCCAGCACGCAAATGGGTGCCTCACCACAAGCAGCCCTATTTTTATTGGCCGCATTCAGCTGTGCAAGCGTGACCCTTGCCCCCTTTGCAGCCGCCGCCATTACCCGTATGAAGGTGACAACACCGTGAGCCGATGATGAAGCTGAACCTTTCCTATTTCGCAAACCCCGCCCATTTCGAAAAACTGGCAAAATTCCTGATGCCGGTGCTTGTGGTTGCATCCACATTGCTGCTCGCATACGGCCTTTGCGATGCGCTGCTTTTATCACCACCCGATTACCAGCAGGGCGAAGCCGTACGCATCATGTATCTGCATGTGCCATCAGCGTGGTTGTCGATGGCTATTTATGCAGCATGCGGCGTAGCAGCCATTGTACTGATTGTCTGGAAACACACTCTGGCCGAATTATTTTTACGCGCGGCCTTGCCTGCCGGCGCTGCCGCCACCGCCTTATGCCTGCTAACCGGCATGCTATGGGGCAAGCCCATGTGGGGCACATGGTGGGTGTGGGATGCACGCCTTACATCCATGCTCATTCTCATGTTCATTTATATCGGCACCATCGCACTGACCGATGCATTCGACAGGCCCGAACAGGGCGGCACCGCCGCTGCATGGCTGACCATCATCGGCCTGATCAATCTGCCTATCATCAAATACTCCGTCACTTGGTGGAGCACGCTTCACCAACCCAGTAGTTTTGGTGGCGCCAACAGCATAATAAAACCCGCCATATCGGGCGATATGCTGCGCCCCCTGCTTGTCATGAGCCTTGGCCTTACCTGCTATGTCGCCATTATCATCATCACGCGCTTGCGCGCTGAAATCATAGCCCGCCGCCTGCTGGCATCGGGGGCAAAATGATCATGGATTTTGACACCTTCGTACAGATGGGCGGCTATGCCTTCAACGTCTGGGGCGCGTATGGCCTCAGTCTTGTTGTCTATGGCGGCATTCTGGTGGCAGCGCTTATCAAGCTCGACCGCCTAAAAAAACAAGACGCACAAAAGCAGGAAAACAAAAAATGACGCCTCGCGCCCGCGCCCGTCTTATCTCTATCGTGGTGGTGATACTCGGCCTCGGCCTTGCCATTAGTCTGGCGCTTTATGGGCTCTCGGGCAAAATCACCTATTTCCAGACACCTAGCGATATAGCCTCCGGCAAACTGACCGAAGAGCAGCTTGAGCGCACCATCCGCATCGGCGGCATGGTCAAGGGCGGTACCCTCAAACAGCAGGGTGAGGTGTTTAACTTCATCGTGACCGACAATGTGTCTGACTTGGCCGCAACCTATCGCGGCGTGCTGCCCGATTTATTCCGCGAAGGGCAAGGTGTAGTAGCCTACGGCCATTACGATACAGGTACAAAACTTTTTACAGCCTCGCAAATTCTGGCCAAGCACGACGAAAAATATATGCCGCCCGATGTTAAAAAAGGCATGGATAAGGCGCGCAACCAATGATCGTCGAAATAGGGCATTTCGCATTCATACTCGCACTTGTGGCCGCACTCATTCAGGCGATATCAGGCCTGATACCCCGCGATAGCCTTGCAGCATCCGCCATCGCCTCCCGCGCATCGCTGGCCTTGCTGGGTCTCGTCACGCTGGCATTCGCAGGGCTTGAATATGCTTATATCACGTCCGATTTTTCGGTCATCAACGTCATCATGAATTCTCATTCTCTCAAACCTCTTGTCTATAAAATCGCAGGGGTCTGGGGCAACCACGAAGGCTCGATGCTGCTGTGGATTCTGATGCTCACGTTTTTCGGCGCATTGATCGCAACCCTACCCACGATTGACGACCCGCTATTGCGCCGCCGCGCACTGGGCGTACAGGGTTTGCTGACAACGGGTTTTATTGCGTTCTCGCTGTTTACATCCAATCCGTTTTTACGCACCGATATGCCGCCGCTTGATGGTAATTCCCTCAACCCCGTGCTGCAGGATCTGGGGCTCGCTTTCCACCCGCCTATCTTGTATCTGGGCTATGTAGGCTTCTCATCCGTGTTCTCGCTGGCGGCTGCAGCCTTGCTTATTGGCCGCGTTGATAATAACTGGGCACGTATCGTTAAACCTTTCGTGGCACTCGCATGGCTATCGCTTTCCGCCGGTATCGCCATGGGCTCCAAATGGGCTTACTACGAACTCGGCTGGGGTGGCTGGTGGTTCTGGGACCCCGTAGAAAACGCATCCCTGTTACCATGGCTCACGGGCACTGCGCTACTCCATTCCCTGCTGGTACTTGAAGCACGCGGCGCGCTTAAACGCTGGACCATTCTGCTGGCCATCGTTTCGTTCTCCCTCTCGTTGCTTGGTACCTTCCTTGTACGATCGGGCGTGCTTTCATCAGTGCACGCCTTCGCTGTCGATCCGCTGCGCGGCACGTTCATTTTAATGCTTCTATCGGTTTATTGCGGCGGGGCATTCTCGCTTTATGCACTGCGCGCACCGATGCTTAAAACCATCCGCCTGTTTACCCCTGTCAGCCGCGAAAGCGGCATCGTGGTGAACAACATGATTTTGGTAACAATGGCCGCCACAGTATTAACCGGCACGCTCTATCCACTTCTGATGGACGCACTGGGTCTGGCCCAGCTATCGGTAGGTGCCCCTTATTACAACGCAACTGTGGTGATGATGGCGATACCATTATTCATTCTCATGGGCGCGGGGCCGATGCTGCCTTGGAAACGCCCTGGCCGCTGGCTGTTCATGCGCCCTTTAGGCATCTGCGCTATCATCGCCATAGCCGCCACGCTTATATCGGGCATTAAAGGTGCCCTCCCCATGGTCGGCTTTGGCACGGCTGTATGGGTCATGGCATCCAGCCTGTCCATCTTGTGGATCGCACGTAAAAACATCACACTCAAAACCCTTGCCATGTCGCTAGGGCATTTTGGTCTTGGCCTCTCCGTTATCGGCATGATGGGCACGATGCTGTGGAAGCTCGAAGACATCCGCGTCGTCAACCCCGGCGATACATACACGGTTGGCCGCTACAATTTGCGCTTTGATGGCGTACGCGATGTATTCGGCCCCAATTATGGTGCAAGTGAAGCCACTATCACATTGGGTCCCGATACGCCAAACACCGAAACCCTACACCCGCAAAAACGCTGGTACCCCGTGTCGGAAAGCGAAACGACAGAGAGCGCCATCCGCCTGACCCTACTTGATGATTTGTATATTGTGCTGGGCGAACGTGACCTGAAGTTCGGGCCTGATGCATGGGTTATCCGTACAACCATCCACCCATTCGTAAGCACGCTGTGGGCAGGCTTTAGCTTCGTTGTACTCTCGGGGCTTTGCATGCTCGGTTATTCATTCAAAAGGAGGCGCGCTATATGAGAAAATCGCTCGTAACCTTGCTACCTTTGCTGCTGTTCGTCTTGCTGGCCCTGCTTTTTGCCGACAGGCTGGCAGCCCCGCGCGTGACGGGTGCTATCGATAGCCCGTTGATCGGCAAACCAATGCCGGAATTACCCTTCGCCAACTGGCCAAAAAATATAAAACCGCCATATATAGTCAATGTGTTCGCCAGTTGGTGTGCCCCTTGCGCGATAGAGCATCCGAACCTGATTGCCATTCAAAAAGCTGGCATCACCATCATCGGCATTGCGTATAAGGATACCCCCGCCAACATCAAAAAATACCTGAAAGCAGGCGGCAACCCATACAAGACTGTATTGTATGACGACAAAGGTGAAGCTGCTATTTTGCTGGGTATTACAGGCGTGCCGGAAAGCTTTGCCGTTGATGCGCAAGGGCTTGTGCGTGCGCGCCAGCAAGGGCCATTTGCCGATTTAGGTACCATCAATGACTTCGTGCGGGAGATGCTGAAATGAAAAAAATCGCGCTAGTTCTTGTTGTCTGGTTATCACTTGTTGTGTCGGCCGCTGCCATCACCAGCCCGAACGAGCGCCTCGCCGACCCTGTGCTCGAAGCCCGCGCGGTCGAGCTCAGCAAAAAATTGCGCTGCGTTGTTTGCCAGAATGAGTCGATCGAGGATTCACACGCCGATCTGGCATACGACATCCGCACTATCGTTAGACTGCAGATCAAGGCTGGTAGCACCGACGAACAGGTTTTGAATTTTCTACGCGCCCGCTATGGCGACTATATTTTGCTCGACCCGCCTTTCATGTGGCGTACCGTTATTTTATGGACCATCCCCGGTATTGTGTTCTGGATTGCGGCTTATCTTGCCATACCGCTTCTGAAGCGCAAACGCCGCGCTAAAAAGAAACGCCTGATATGATCATAACCCTAACTCTTTGCGCCGTGCTCTGTGCTGTTACCCTACTATGGATATTGGCCCCAATGCGCGTACACAAAAAATGGCTAATGGCCTTAGCCTTTGCAGCCGCGCTTACATCGCTCACCCTGTATCTGGCATTCGGACGGCCAGATTTACCGGCCACCACAGCCATGATGGGCAACGGGGCCGAGGCCGACTACAGACATCTGGTATTACAGGAGTTCGAGCTGATCAAACACCTCTCCGAAAAGCCGGATGATGCTGATGCGATGGTGCGTCTGGCCGCAGTCAGGCTGGCACAGGGCCGTGTGGGTGATGAAACAATGCGCTTGCTTGCGCGCGCACGCGTGCTCAACCCCAAAGACAAACGTATCGATAAAATGATCGGGCTGATCGAGAAGAGATAAAAAGGTTACGACTTATTGCATTTGGCTGATACGCGGTCATATTCAGCCTTATTATCAAGCGCTTTTTGCCGTTTAGAACGCTCGGCATACATGGCATCGGCCTTGGCTTTAACAGCAGATGATACAAACTGGTTAATCTTGTTTTTATACTCGTCAACCGTGCTATCGGCCTTGGGGCCAACAACGCCGACTTTCTGGATGGCATCGCTGGCAGCGCCGCGTATCGTATCCATATAGTCCTGTACGACCTTACGGTCGATCGCAACGTGCTTGTGCTCGTGTTCTAAAATCGCCGTATATTCGCATGTACCGGGGGGATGTTCCGCCGCTATCTGGATAGTCGGGTCGATCACAATGTCGATGACGACCTTGTCGATCCACAAGCACGTCATCTGGACGCTCGGATAACGGAGTGATGAAACCTGAATGCTGGATTTATATTCCATCTTGCCAGTCATAAGACCGCCGACATCGGTCGCCACATGCACGCCGTAAGGATTTTGCGAATCGATTTGGTGGGTATTGAGCATCGCCGTGGTCGATGAATTGTCGTATTTGATGGGTTCGCTGCGCCAGCGCACATCGACACGGGCGCTTTTCTGGGCAGGACAAGCGATTTCAGTACTGGCTTTGATCAGCAGATGCGAAGCCAGTAAAAGGTCTAAACCAATCATAAGTATAAAATCCCCTATTCACCCGTATACTAGTCTCACGCAATTTTGCTAAAATTAGGTTTATTTTTAACGGCGTAAGGAAAACAAAATGCCCTTTATCGGTCAATTACTGCTTTTAGCCCTGCAATTATATACGTTTATCATCATTGCGCAGGTCATCATCAGCTGGCTGGTGGCCTTTGGTGTCCTGAATACATCCAACCCGCAGGCCACCCGCCTGATCAAGCTTTTAGGGCGTCTGGTCGACCCCGTGATGGAACCGGTGCGCCGCTTTGTCCCAACAATAGGCGGGATTGACATCACGCCCATCATCGTGATTTTTGGCATCACGCTGCTTGAACGCGTGATCGTAATTATCTTTTTCTAAGGGGTTTTGAATGCCAGCCACCATTATTGACGGCAAAGCCATTGCGGCGGCCCTACGGGCCGATATTGCAGCCGAAGCCGCCACACTGGCTTTCAAACCGGGCTTGGCCGTCATTTTGGTGGGTGATGACCCCGCCTCGCACGTCTATGTGCGTAACAAGATCACGGCGACAGAAGGCGCGGGCCTCAAATCCATCGAACACCGCCTGCCCGGTAATACCACCCCCGAACAGATCGCAGCCCTGATCGACACACTCAACACCGATGCATCCGTTCATGGCATCCTGCTGCAACTGCCCCTGCCAGCGCATATAGATGCCGACCCGCTGATCCAGCGCATCGCCCCGCACAAGGATGTCGACGGCCTGACTTTCGTAAACGCAGGCAAACTGGTTGCCGGTGAAAAATCCGGTATGGTGCCGTGCACGCCGCAAGGTTCGCTGCGCCTCATCAAAACCTTCAAACAGGATTTAACAGGCCTCAATGCCGTCGTTATCGGCCGCAGCCTGCTATTCGGCAAGCCCATGGCGCAATTGCTGCTGGCTGAAAACTGCACGGTCACAACCGCCCATTCCAAAACCAAAGACCTGCCGGAAGTCTGCCGCCGTGCCGATATTCTGGTGGCAGCCGTTGGCCGCGCCGAAATGGTAAAAGCCGATTGGGTAAAGCCCGGCGCCATGGTCATCGATGTCGGCATCAACCGGATGGATGACGGCAAACTCAAAGGCGATGTCGATTACGCAGGCGTATCAGCCGTCGCTAGTGCCATCACGCCCGTACCAGGCGGGGTTGGCCCTATGACTATCGCGTGCCTACTGGCAAATACGCTCAAAGCAGCAAAAGCTGGGGCTTAACCAGCCGCAGCAGTAAAGCCGTCTTTACCGTCGAATGAATACAGGTTCTCGGTTTTAACAACCGGCAGCCCTGCAGCATCAAGCCCTTTAAGGGTCTCAAGCAGTTTTGGCGTGTCGGTCGCCCCCAGAATACGCGCACACCAATGGTCGGTGCAGAACGTGCCTGAAGAACCGTTCGGCCATGTTTTGACGCCGCGGTTGCTAATGAGTGACAGCGTAAGGCCGGCAGCCAAGGCTGGCTTGATACGCTCGGCCAGCACATCGGCAGGCCCGCGATATTCGATGAACGCATCAACGCCGATCCATTCCTTCTTGGCGACAACCACAGGCTTGAGGGCCGGAATTTTAATACCGCCCTGCCCGTCTGGGTAGCTGACAGGCTTCATGCCTGATGGCTTCTGGCCGAGGCGTTCAATGACAGCCGTGGTGAATTCATTGGTGCCGACACGTTTTTTGGATGTGGCTTCGCGGTAAATATCACCGGTATGAATGCCGTCTTCAATTGTCTTGAGCCATGCGTTGTGAACGGTCTCGGCCGCTTTGCCGCAACCGATATGCGTAAGCATCATGATAGAACCGAGTAACAGGCCCGACGGGTTGGCAATATCTTTACCTGCAATGTCGGGGGCCGTGCCATGCATGGCTTCGAACATCGCGCATTGCTCGCCAATATTGGCCGAGATACCAAGACCGACCGAGCCGGTGACTTCCGCCGCCACGTCCGAAATAATATCGCCGTAAAGGTTTTCAGTGACGATCACGTCGAAATCACCGGGGCGCGAGGCAATGCGGGCTGTGCCGATATCGATGATGTAACGGTCTTTCTGGATATCGGGGTAATCGGCCGAAATCTCTTCAAACACCTGATAGAAAAGGCCATCGACCATTTTCATGATGTTGTCTTTGACCATGCAGGTCACTTTTTTGCGGCCGTTGGCGCGCGCATACTCGAATGCGTAACGGATGATGCGCTCGCAGCCCGGGCGCGAAATCAGCTTCAGCGCCTGCACAACGTCTTGTGTTTGGCGGTGTTCGATACCGGCATATAAATCTTCCTCGTTTTCGCGAACGACAACAAGGTCCATATCGTGGATGGCTTCGATGTAGGGGCGGAAGGACTGGCAGGGCCGCACGTTTGCGTAAAGCGACATAAGCTTGCGGATAGTGACGTTAAGCGATTTATAACCGCCTCCCGATGGCGTGAAAATCGGCGCCTTAAGCAACACGCCCGTGTTGCGGATCGCGTCGATCGAGGCTTGCTCGATCCCCGTCATGACCCCGCGTTCAAACAATTTCTGACCAACTTCAATGGTCGTGATCTCAAGCGGCGCACCGGCGGCGTCCAGAATCTTGAGCGTGGCCGCCATAATTTCAGGGCCGATACCATCGCCGTGAGCGACTGTAATTGGAATCTTTTTCATTTCGATAATCCTTCAGATGAACGCGGAACCGCGATGTATAGGAGACCATATCCGCACAAAGCCGACAAGGCCGAACCGCCAATGACGCCCATTCGTACGTAAACCGCCATGCTTGGGTCATCAAATGCCAGCCCGCCCACGAACAAGGCCATGGTAAAGCCGATACCGCACAGCATGGCCATGCCGTATATTTGCGCCCAGCTGGCTCGCACGGGCATGGGGCACAGGCCGGTTTTGACAGCGCCATAAATGGCCCCGAAAATACCCAACTGCTTGCCTAAAAATAGCCCCGCCGTAATTGCCAATGTTACGGGGTGTGCCAAGGCCGAAAGGCCCAAGCCTTCAAACGACACGCCGGCATTGGCAAACGCGAAAATAGGCAGAATGGCAAAAACCACCCATGGCTTGATGATGTGTTCCAGCGTCTCTAGTGGGCAATGCGTTCCCTCTTCATCGCGCATAGGTATGGCAAAGCCAAGAATAACCCCGCCAATCGTCGGGTGGATACCGGCCTTGAGCAAAGCCGCCCACAACACAAACCCCACCAGAAAATACGGCCCGTATGCCACGACCTTCAAACGGTTGAGGATGAACAGCCCCAGCGCGGCCAACCCTGCTAAGGCCAGTGCCGTGGCCGATATGGCACCTGCGTAAAAGAATGCAATGATAAGGATGGCGCCTAAATCATCCATCACCGCAATCGCCATAAGCAGCACCTTGATGGATGCCGGCACACGGGACCCCAGTAACGCCAAAACCCCCAGCGCGAACGCAATATCGGTCGCCGACGAAATAGCCCAGCCATGGCCATATTGGGGTTGGTCACGCAAAATGAATAAATACACAAGCGCCGGTATGGCCATGCCGCATATGGCGGCAATCATGGGCAACAGGGCCGTTTTAAAGGAAGCCAGCGCCCCTACAAACAATTCGCGCTTGATCTCGAGGCCTGCAAAAAGGAAGAAAATCGCCATCAACAGGTCGTTAATCCACAAAATCAACGGCTTCTGAAGGGCAAAGGCAGGGGCACCCTCAGGGGTCGTAAAACCGACCGTCAGGTTTTGCGCAAGCGCGGTTTCGTAGAGGTTGTAGAATGGGGAGTTGGCAATAACCAAAGCGGCCACAGCCGCCAGCAGCATGATGATGCCGCCTGCTGCGTCCGAGTGAAAAAATTTATGCAATGCCTTCATTCCGCCCTCTTTTATCAAAGGCTTCAGGGTATCCTGAATCGGACAATATTTCACCCCATACTGGAAAACGAGACCAAGGCCGAATGTCCCATCCGACCCAAGACAAAAAACCGATGCCGGCACTTATGGCTTTTGGCCTGGCAATTGCGGCATACATCATGTTCACTATGGGCGATGCCATGGGCAAATGGCTGCAAGGCACCTACCACGCCTCGCAGATTTTACTGACCATCAACATCTTCGCTCTCGGCATCATGGCTATTGTCGCCGTGCACACACGCGGGATTGAAAAGGCACTGTATAGCGAGAAATGGAAACTCCATTTCCTGCGCGGCACCATTATCACCATCAGCACTGTCTTCGTACTCTATGCGCTTAAAAAACTACCGCTGGCTGATTTTTACGGCATCGTATTTCTAAACCCGCTTTGGGTTGCCATCATCTCGCGTGTTTTCCTGAAAGAAACCATACCGCCCAGCCGCTGGGCCGCCATCATCGTCGGCTTCATCGGCGTAGTCGTCATTGCAGGCTCGCAATTCACTACGCTTAACCTCGGCTTCTTTGCAGCATTAGCGGCATCGGTGCTTGGTGCAATATCAGCCTTACTCGCGCGTTATATCGGCGGCAATGAATCACCGACCACTTTCGGCATTGCAACCCATATTCCCATGATCATCGCAAATTTGATGCTGCTACCAGGCCACTACGTAGCACCAACCCTGCCGCATCTGGGGCTTATGGGGATTTACGGCGCATTGCTCGCCATGGCGCTCATGTTCATAAGTTCGGTCTTCGCGCGCTCCAACGCCGTCTCACAAGTAGCACCACTTCAATACTCGCAAATGCTTTGGGGTATCCTCATCGGCTGGCTGGTATTCAACAATGCACCCACGCCAAACGTACTGGCGGGCGCGATGCTTGTAATCGGCGCAGGCATTTACATCCTGCGCTCGCTCCATCGCGGCCGCTTGATGACACGCTGATCAATTATTAAAATGCGTGGCTGTCGCCACTTTTGCAGGCACGGCCTTTTCAACAGGCGGCTGCACAATAGTAATAGCCCGTTTTTCATCGCTGCGCTTGTACACATACAAACCAAGCACTGATAACGCGACCGTCCAGATGGCCGATAACGATTCAACTGCGTTGAACACGACCGGCGCATGGATGGTATCGAATACTTCGCTTTCGAACTGTTTTACAAAAGCGTTATCGATGGAAATGGACATGATTGTCCTTCCTTTCTGGTTAATGTTGATATGGATGGGGATTGAAGGCCGCGTGCATGGGCGCTGTTCTCGCGATATTTAAACACGGCAGCGTATGACGACAAAAAAGCCGGAAGGCGCGAGGGGGTTGAAACACCCAGCGTTGTCTTCCGACTGGAATATCAGGAACAAAGAATAAGGGTAGGCGGAAGCCAAACGCCATAAGGCCCCCATACACGCACCTATAAAGGCGCATGTCTGACGTTTACAGGAATCGATATAGGATATAACTCCTATTTAATCAACGCCTATTTTCACTTTTTGACGAAAACCCAAACTCCCGCCTACAATGAGGAATGAACGAAAAAATCATTCAGGCACTAGCCAGCGCAACAAACGACAACAACGAGGCGACGCGCCGTCGTTTCCCGCGTCGTATGAAAGATATATGCGTGGTTTCTGTTGAAGGTACAAACTATCCGGTCGAAGACTGGTCTCAATGCGGCGTGCTGTTCGATGCCGATGGCCGCGCCTTCAAGGCGGGCACGAAACTGGCCGCCACCATGAAATTCAAACTGGCCGATAACGTGACTGAAATTTCAGTGCCCGCCAAAGTGGTGCGTGCTGGCAAAACTAAAGTGGCGCTCGAATTCGTTGAAGTACCAAAAAAAATCCAGAACGCGTTTTCAAAAGTCATTGAAGATGCAGCCCTGCACGATGCCTTGATGGCCGGTGAATACGCGGGCCATAACTAATAATGCACGCGCGTAATATCATTGACGACCGTTGCCGCCTCTCCCGCCCACCTGAATGTGAATATATCGATACCTTCGCCGGCATGCGTGAAACCAGCCACGGCCTTGTTGCGGTATTCAGACTGAGTGACCGCACACGCAACCGTATCATCAGCGAATTTGCAACCCGCAGCTTTACGCGCAGCAAACGCCAACTGGAATCAGATCTGTCCAACCCTGCCATGCCCGAAGGCAAAACAGGCTACAAAACCCGCCAACGCGATGAATGGCAAAAAGCCCTGAACGCCCTCTGCCACGCCTAAACAAAAACACTATCATCAACAACTATTTTAGGAAAGTTATCCTATTTACGATAACCGATTCCTATAAGACAGTTTTCCTATGTACTCTCTCCCTTCGCACTGGTTCCTCCCCGCATGATTTCGCACGACGCCATCTGGCTCGCTATTGACCAACTGGCCGAACGCGCCGGTTTTTCCACGTCAGGTTTAGCCCGCAAGGCGGGGCTGGACCCGACGGCGTTTAACCGTTCCAAACGTGTGAGCCCCGAGGGCAAACCCCGCTGGCCATCGACCGAGAGCCTATCGAAGGTGCTGACGGTCACTGGCGCCAGCATGGGCGACTTTGTCGCAATTATCGAAACACGCGAATATGTGGTGGCCCCCGCGCAAGGCGGCGGCGCGCGGCCCATCCCCCTCATTGGCTTGGCACAGGCTGGGCGTGACGGGTATTTCGATGATGCAGGCTTCCCCGCAGGGGCAGGTTGGGATGAAGTGCGCTTCCCCGATGTCCACCCGATTGATGACCATACCTATGCTTTGGAAATTCAGGGCGATTCCATGCTGCCACTGTACCGTGACGGCGATATTATTGTGGTCTCGCCCGCAGCCCAACTGCGCAAGGGCGACCGCGTTGTGGCCAAAACCCGCAACGGCGAAGTGATGGCGAAAGAACTTGCGCGCAAAACCATCCAGAAGGTTGAGCTGAAGTCACTCAACCCCGCGCACAGCGACCGCGTACTATCAACGGACGAGATTTTATGGATCGCCCGTATCCTCTGGGTCAGCCAGTAGGCCTTAAATACCTTGCAAGCGGGCCTTGGGGCTGGCAAAACCATGGGGTCCAACCTGATTAAAGGAAGCGCCCATGACATCCCCTGCTGAAATGGCATCCGCCACCGCAAAAGTCCTGATCGAAACAAAATCGGTCCTCTTCAATATCGACCCGCCCTACACCTATACGTCAGGCCGCAAGGGGCCGGTGTATACGGATGTCCGCCGCCTGATCTCCTTCCCCGCGCAGCGCACGCAGCTGATGGATTACGCAGCCGAGATGATTAAAACAAACTGCCCGAATTTGGAATTGGTCGCCGGTGGCGAAACAGCCGGCATTCCCTACGCGGCCTTTGTGTCCGAACGCCTGAAACTGCCGATGCTGTATGTACGCAAAAAACCCAAGGGCCATGGCCGCAACGCACAAATCGAAGGCGTGATGGATGAAGACGGCAAGAACGTCATTCTGGTCGAAGATTTGCAAACCGATGGCGGCTCCAAAAAAATCTTCATCGACGCGCTGCGCGCAGCCGGTGCCAACGTCACGCATTCTTTCGTCGTGTTCCATTACGGCATTTTCGAAGCCAGCAAAAAGAACATGGCTGATTTGGGCATCAACCTGCTGGCCCTTGCCACATGGTGGGATATTTTGAAGGTCGCGAAAGACAACAACTACTTTGACACACGCACGCTCGATGCCGTTGAAGCCTTTTTGCATGACCCTGTCGGCTGGTCGGTCGCCCACGGCGGCAAAGGCGATGATGTCGCGGAAGCGGCATAACGCCTCATGAAAATCGCCCTGCTGGCATCACGCAAACGCGACAACACGCCTGAACTCGAGGCGCTGCGCAAAACGGTTGATGCCGTGACGCCGGAAGAAGCGGATGTGATTGTCACGCTGGGCGGTGATGGTTTTTTGCTGCGCACATTGCATGACCATATTCATCTGGGTAAACCGTTTTACGGCCTCAACCGCGGCACGCATGGCTTTTTGCTCAACGCGTTTCAATCGGGCGCAAACCTTCTGGATGCCTTGAACGCGGCAAGCCCCGTGCATGTGCACCCGCTGCGCATGATAGCCAAAACCACGGACGGCGAAACCACCGAGGCACTGGCGTTTAACGAAGTCACGTTATCGCGCACTGGTGTGCAGGCCGCAAAAATCAAAATCTCGGTCGATGGTGTTATGCGCATGGAAAACCTTGTGGGTGACGGTGCGCTGGTGGCAACCCCCATGGGCTCGACCGCTTATAACCTATCGGCCTACGGGCCTATTCTGCCACTCAATGCAAACCTGCTGGCGCTCACGCCTATCTGCCCGTTCCGCCCGCGCCGCTGGTCGGGTGCGCTGCTGCCCGATACATCGACAGTCACGCTCGATGTAACCGAACCTGAACGCCGCGGCGTGCACGCGATTGCCGATTTCCTCGAAGTCGAAAGCGTCGCGTCCATCACCGTGTCACTCGACCGCAGCATCACGGCCACGCTTCTTTTTGCGCCGCACAGCTCGCTCGAAGACCGCATCCGCGATGAACAATTCGGGTTCTAATTTCTATTTATGATTTGCTTGCCAAAGCAGCAGTGATGCCGCCGTGCGGTGCCCCGCCCAACGCTCGGCCAGTGTGACCGATTGCTTTTCGGTGGGCCGCTCAGGCAATTTCAAAACCCGTTTAAGCCCTTCGCGCAACCCCAAGTCACCGCCTGAAAAAATATCAGGCCGCGCAAGCGCAAACATCAGCACCATCTCGGCACTCCAGCGGCCAAAACCTTTAAGCGCGGTGATGGCTTCAATCACTTCGGCGTCTGATAGTTTTTTGAGTTTTGATGGCACAAAACTTTTATCAATCACGGCCTGCGATAACCCGCGCAGGTAAACAATTTTCTGGCCGCTTAGGCCTGCAGCCCGCAACGTGGCATCGTCAATAACGGCCAGCGCTTCCGGCTTGAACGGTTTGGCCAAAGCCTCCACGCGGCCCCATATGGTAGCTGCCGCCTTGACCGATAATTGCTGCCCCACAATAGTGCGCGCAAATGATTCATAGCTGATGGTGCGATGACTGTGCGGAATGGCATCCACATCATCCATCGTGAATATTTTTTTGAAATGCTTGTCGTGCGTTACAAGGTGCTCAAGCGATGGGCGGATATCGGCATGATCGCGCAGAAAAGCCATAAGGTTAGTAGAACACGCGCTGGTAGACGCGGCGCAGATGCGCGCGCGGCTTAAACCGTACCCGCAGCCCTATCCGCGCGAAAGGGTCATCACTGGCCCTTGGTGCCGGCTCGTGCGAGATTGCGAGTTGACGCGTATAGAACTTGATCAGCCTTTCGCGATCAGCCTTGGACAGCGCGACGCTGCCCGCCATGCGCCCGAAGGCGTAACGGATAAAACTGATAGACGACGGGTCTTTGGCAACAAAGCTAAGCACGGCGTTAATCCCTGAGGTTAACTATGACTATGCAACAAGTTCTACGCGGTAATCTTCAATCACGGGGTTCGCCAGCAGGCGGTCACACATGTCTTTCAAACGCGCTTCATCGGTTTTGCCGTTGATTTGCAGCTCAATGACCTTGCCTTGGCGGGCTTCTTCCACTTCGTCAAACCCCATGGATTTAAGCGCATTGGCAATGGCCTTGCCCTGAGGGTCGAGAATGGCTTTTTTAAGCGAGACGTGAATGATGGCTTTCATGGCGACTTACTTTTTGGGTTTGCTGGTGAGATTAAGGGCACGGATATTACGGCTCTGGCCCAGTTCATTTTCAATTTCCTCAAGGCTGGCAACCAGCTTCTCGTTGAAGCTGCCGCCCTGTACCACGCCTTCACGCGGGATGATGCCAAGGCGCACCGCTACTTCCTGATAGGCTTCGGTCAAGCCACCAAGGTCTTGGCGGAAACGGTCTTTGTCCATTTTCTCTTTGGTCTTCATATCCCAAAGGCGGCAATTGTCCGGTGAAATTTCATCAGCCAGCACAAGGTATAATTCCCCCTGCTCGCCCCAGATACGCCCGAATTCCAGTTTGAAATCGACAAGCATGAGGCCCACACCGGCAAACAAGCCGTTGAGGTAATCATTCGCGCGGAAGGCCTGCGAGACCATTTCTTCAAGTTCGTAAGGGTCGGCCCAGCCGAACGCCGTGATGTGGTCGTCATTGACCATCGGGTCGCCCAGCGTGTCGTTCTTGTAGTAAAACTCAATGATAGGGCGTGGCAGGCGGCTGCCTTCGGCAACGCCCAGACGCTTAGTAAGTGAGCCTGCTGCGATGTTGCGCACGACAAGTTCGATCGGGATGATCTCAACCTGGCGGATCAGCTGTTCGCGCATATTGAGCGATTTGATGAAGTGCGTGGGTACGCCAATGCTTTCAAGGCGTGTCATTAAATGCGCCGAGATGCGGTTGTTGAGAATACCCTTACCAGCAATCACAGCTTTCTTGGCGCCATTGCCTGCCGTTGCGTCATCTTTGAAGTACTGGATAACCGTGCCGGGCTCAGGGCCTTCATAGATAATTTTGGCTTTACCTTCATAAAGTTGGCGGCGACGCGGAGAAGCGGTAAAAA